>JACCDM011024517.1_pt1 | contig 21556 bp, 21 predicted proteins | sample 7445851 | NCBI WGS metagenome assembly JACCDM01 (sample SAMN15323438, study PRJNA562643) | freshwater metagenome | isolation source: river surface water | place: USA:Blue River Watershed | collected 2017-08-16
GCCGAGCGCGAGGGCGACGAGGGGAAGGTGACGGAGACGGATCATCTGCTGCTCCTGCTGGGTGGACGGATGGGTCGTGGACGCCAGACCATGGATACCCCGGAAGACGGGGGTCGGCCGTCGTGTGTTAAGAACGTAGCGGCGGGACCGGCGGCGTGGTGTGATATTCCTCACAGCCGATTGTCGACCCATGAATCGCCCCATTCGTTGGATTGCGCCGTGGACCCTTGAGGTCCTCGACCAGACCCGACTCCCCTTTGCGGTGGAGTGGGTCTCGCTTCGCACGGCTGACCACTGTCGGTCGGCGATCGTGACGATGCAGGTGCGCGGGGCGCCCCTGATCGGGGCGGTCGGGGCCTTTGGGCTCGCGTTCGCGCTGCGGGAGATCGCCGACGCGAGTGGGGCGCAGCCGCCGTCGGGCGGCACGAGGGCGGCGAGCGCGGTCGCGGGCGTGCCTGCCAACCTCGACGCGGTGGTCGCGTGGCTCGCGGCGGCACGCCCCACCGCGGTGAATCTCGCCTGGGCCGTGACGCGGGTGGCGGAGGTGGTACGCACGGTACCGACGTCGCAGCGCGCCGATGCCGCGTGGGCAGAGGCGGTGCGGATCGCGGAGGAGGATGCCGCAGGGAACGCCGCGATCGGGTCGCATGGGGCGGAGCTCCTGCGACCACTGGTGACACCGAGGCGTCCGGTACACCTCCTCACGCACTGCAACGCGGGATGGCTTGCGACGGCTGGCCACGGCACCGCGCTCGCGCCGATCTACGCGCTGCACGACGCGGGCGTGCCGGTGCACGTTTGGGTGGATGAGACTCGTCCTCGGAACCAGGGGGCAGCGCTGACGGCGTGGGAGCTCGCGGCGGCCGGCGTTCCGCACACCGTCATCGCGGACAACGCGGGCGGCCTCCTGCTCATGCGAGGCGAGGTCGATGCGGTCATCGTCGGGGCCGACCGTGTGGCCGCGAATGGGGACGTCGCGAACAAGGTCGGAACCTATCTGAAGGCGCTCGCCGCTCAGGCGCACGGCGTGCCGTGCTATGTGGCGTGTCCCGTCTCGACGATCGATCCCGCGACGCCGTCGGGGGATGCGATTGCGATCGAGGAGCGCGACGCGTCGGAGGTCGCGTTCGTGACCGGCGCGACCGACGACGGCGCCGTCACCCGCGTGCGTGTGGTGCTCCACGGAACCCCCACGGCGAATCCGGCCTTCGACCTGACGCCGGCGACGCTCGTGACGGCACTGATTACGGAGCTCGGCGTCGTCCCGGCGACGGCAGAGGGGATCCGGGCGCTGATGACGGGTGCGGCCCGATGAGTATGTCGATCGCACCGACCCGTGGGGCGGGGTCCTCGGAGGAGGCACGGCGTGCCGCGGTCGTCGCGGTGGCGCGCCAGCTCGGTCCGCGCGGACTCAGTGCGGGCACCTCGGGGAACGTCTCAGCGCGTTGCGACCGCGACGGCGCCCCCGGGTTCCTGATCACGCCGTCGGCGATGCCGTACGAGGCGATGACGCCGGAGGCGCTCGCGTGGGTGGCGCTCGATCAGCCGGCGCTCGATCAGCCGGCGCTCGACGAGGCCACGCCACTCGCGCCGCCGGTGCACTGGGCCGGGTCGCACGCCCCGTCGTCGGAGTGGCGGATGCACCGCGATCTTCTCGCCCAGCGTCCTGAGGTGCACGCCGTGGTGCACGCGCACGCGCCGGCCGCCACGGCGCTCGCCTGCCTCCCCGACGTGCAGCGCACCGGGATCCCCGCGTTTCATTACATGATCGCCGTCGCCGGCGGTGACGACATTCGCTGTGCGCCGTATGCGACCTTCGGCACCGCGGCACTTTCCGCGCACGCCGTGGCTGCGCTCGAGGGGCGCACCGCCTGCCTCCTCGCACACCACGGGATCCTCGCGCTCGGCGTGTCGCCGGACGACGCGCTCGCCGTCGCCGTGGAGGTGGAGACCCTCGCGCAGATGTTCGTCCACGCGCGCGCGGCGGGGACGCCCGCGGTACTCGATGCGGCGGAGATGACGCGCGTGCTCGAGCGCTTCGCGCGCTATCGGAGCACCGGGACGGACTGAGCCGCGGCGGCCTCGCCGAGCAGCCGCCACGCCTCGGCGAGATGCGCCTCCTGCGTGCGGAGGTTCCCCACCGCCACGCGGAGCACATAGCGCGCGCCGAGCTTCGTGTGGGAGAGGAAGACGCGGCCGCTCGCGTTCACCCGCTCGAGGATCCCCGCGTTGTGGCGCTCGAGCGCGGCCTCGTCGGTCATGTCCGTCGGCCGATGGCGGAAGCAGACCACCGACATCGGGACCGGGGCGAGGACCTCCCACGTCGGCGTGGCCCGCACCCACTCCGCGAAGGTCTGGGCGAGCGTGCAGTGCTGGCGGATGCGCGCGGCGAGCCCCTCGGTTCCGAAGGCGCGCATCACGAACCAGAGCTTCAGCGCGCGGAACCGACGCCCGAGTTGAAAGGAGTAGTCCGAGAGCGAGAGCGCGACGTCCTGCTCCTGCGTCTCGAGATAGGCCGGTGTGAGGCTGAAGGTGCGCTTCAGTACCGCCGGATGCCGCGTCCAGAGGACCGAGCAATCCATCGGGGTGAAGAGCCACTTGTGTGGGTTCATCACGAGGGAGTCGGCGCCCTCGACCCCGGCGAAGAGGTGGCGGGCCTCGGGAAGGAGTGCCATCGCACCACCGTAGGCCGCGTCGACGTGTAGCCAGAGCCCCTCGCGCCGGCAGATGGTAGCGATCGCGGGCACCGGATCGACGCTCGTGGTCGAGGTCGTCCCGACCGTCGCGACGACGGCGAGGGGACGGAACCCCGCCGCACGGTCTGCGCCGATCGCCGACTGCAGCAGTTCCGGCCGCAGCCGACACTCGGCGTCGGTGGCGATGCGTACGACGTTCTCCGCCCCGATGCCCAGGGTGATCGCGGCTTTGTCGACGCTCGAGTGGGCCTGCATCGAGCAGTAGAGCCGCAGTCGCGGGAGCTCAGGGCGCCCGGCCATCCCGCGATGCCGGATCTCCAGCGACGGATCCATCTCCCGAGCCGCAGCGAGGGCCTGCAGGGTGGAGACCGAGGCGGTGTCGGTGATCATCCCGAACCAGTCCGACGGCAGCGCCATCGCGTCGCGGAGCCACCCGGTGGTGACCTGTTCCATCTCGACGAGCGCCGGCGAGGTGCGCCAGAGAATGCCCACCTGATTGAGTGCGGCCGTCACGAGCTCGGCGAGGATGCCGGGGACCGAAGCCGTGTTCGCGAAATAGGCGAGGAAGCCCGGGTGGTTCCAGTGCGTCACCGCGGGCATCACGACGCGGTCGAGGTCGGCGAGGATCTCCGCCAACGGCTCGGCGGCGGTGGGTGCCTGCGCCGGGAGCGCCGCGACGAGGGCTCCCGGGCTCGTCTGCGCGAGCACCGGATACCGCTCACCGTCTCGCAGGTACGAGGCAATCCATCGGGCGAGCGACTCGGCGTGACGCGAGAACTCTTCCGGCGGGAGGTCCCCGAGGGGACCCGAATGGGCATCCGCGCGCATGGACAATAATGGACGCCGTTCGGACCCGTCCGGCAATGGGCGAGGAGAAACCCGCCCGTGTGCGCCGACGTACGATTCTCCATCTATGCCGATGCTCCCTTCGCTCGTCCTCGCCCTGCAAGTGACAATGTCCGCGGCCGCCCCGGAGGGCACCGTCTCCGTCTCGGTCGGGGTGGGCTTGCCCCGCACGCGTGCCGTCGCCGTCACCGAGACGATGCGACGCACCGCCTTCCGAGACACCCTCGCGCGCGACCTGCTGGCGCGGGCCCGGGCCGCGCGGAGCGCACAAGACTCGTCGCTCCGGGGCTACGACGCGCACAGCTACCAGCGCGTCTCCGCCGGGATGTCGGTGCGCGAGACGGCACGTGAGCGGCTGCTCTACCGCTCGGAGGGAGCGGCCCGTGTCCGCTGGCGGCGCGGCGTCGGCGCGCGCGTCGAGGTGCTCGGTGCGCGCGCGGCGCTCCCGATCCTCACCGGGCTCGACCAGGCGCAGCGTGAGGTCGATGACGAGATGGACCTCACCGACCTGATGGCGATTCCGTACTACCCGGGGATGGACGAGCTCTGGCTCTTCAACATGATCGGGAGTGGGGACGAGGAGGGGGAGGACACCGACGGGACGTTCCTGGTGCATCCCGTCGCCGAGGGCTCCGAAGCCTTCTTCACCTTCGCCTCCGGCGACTCGATGACCGTCTCCCTGCCGGGGGGCCGGCACATCCTGTTGCGCGAGTTGCGGGTGACGCCACGCGAGGCGAGATGGAACACCGTCTCCGCCTCGCTCTGGTTCGAGCTCGAGCAGGCGCATCTGGTGCGCGCCGCGCTCCGCTTCAGCGACCGGATGGACATCTGGGCCGTCGCGCAGGCCGATGACTCGACGGCGATGGACGACGTGCCGATGGTGGCCAAAGCACTCATCACGCCGATGGAGGCTGACCTCACGGCGATGACCATCGAGTACGGGTTGTACGAGGGACGCTTCTGGCTGCCGCGGACGCAGGCGGCGGAGTTCCGCGCGCGCGTGAGCTTCATGCGGGTGCCGATGACGGTCGAACAACGGTTTCGCTATGACGCGGTCGATGGGACCGACCCACTCCCCGCGATGCCGCCGGCGCCGCCGAGTCTCCGTGCGCTGCGCGACAGCCTGCGCGCGGCAGGGCTCGACAGCGCCGCGGTGCGCGCCGCCTTGCGCACGGCCTACGCGATGGCCGACTCGACCGCGGCGGCGCTCCGCGCGCGGCAGTGCGCCGAGGGGACCACGGAGGTGCGTCGCGGCACGCGGTATCAGGGGGTGCGGATGGACATCGCCGTGGAGACTCCGTGCGACCGGTCGACGCTCGCGACGTCACCCGAACTCCCACCGTCCCTCTTCGCCTCGAATGACGCCCTCTTCGGCGCGGCGGAGCGGGAGGAGTTGGTAGGCCTGCTCGCCGACGTGCTCCCGCCGGATTTCGTGCCGCGCCCACCGACGTTCGCGTACGGACTCGCGCAGACCCGCTACAACCGCGTCGAGGGCTTGAGCACGGCGGTGGAGGCACAGGCGGTGTTGGGGCGCGGTCTCCGCGCCGACGCAGCTCTGCGCGGTTCCCTCGGCGACCGACGGCTCGCATGGGAGCTCGGTGTAGTACGGCGCGGAGTACGCTCCACGTGGCGGCTTGGCGGCTACCGACGCGTGGCCGTCAGTTCAGACTTCGGTGCGCCGCTCTCATTTGGGGCGGGCGTCGCGGCGCTGTTGTATGGTCGGGACGAGGGGTTCTACCATCGCGCTACCGGCGTCGAGCTCACGCGGACGATTGGCACCGGCCAGGGGATCGACGTGCGGCTCTTCACGGAGCACCAGCGGACAGCCGACGTGGCGACTCGCTTCTCGCTGTTCAGCGGCGCCGACGATCCACGGATGGGTGTGAACGTCTTCGCGGAGCCCGGCACCTTCTCGGGCGCCAGTGTGCGGTGGCGCGAGAGCACGGGGCTCGATCCGCGCGGGTGGCGCGTCGTGGCAGACGTTCGCTTCGAGGGGGCGACGGGACGCACGGTCACCTTCCCGCCGCCCTGGTGCGATGCGTGCCGGTTCATGCTCGTCCCCGCGCCCCGTGATCGGTCGTATGGGCGCGTCGTCGGCGAGGCGACGGTGTCGCGGGGCCTCGGCCCCGTGGCTGCGGCCCTCACCCTCGCCGCGGGGACGACGGCCGGTCGCGTGCCCACGCAGCGTCTTTTCTTCCTCGGCGGGTTGCAGAGCGTGCGCGGTGCGTCCGCCGGCGCGATGACCGGCGACGGGATGTGGATGGCGCGCCAGGAGCTGGGGCTGAACCGCGCGGGCGTGCGGCCGGTGGTGTTCGCCGACGTGGGGTGGGCGGGTCCGCGTGCCGAATGGCGGACGCCCGCGGCCTTGCTGCGCGGCGCGGGCGTCGGCGTGAGCTTCCTCGATGGGATGTTCCGCGCGGATCTTTCGCGCGGCGGGCTCGGTGGGGTGCGGCAGACGCGGTTCGACCTCTCCGTCGAGGCGCGGTTCTAGCGCCGCCGCAGTACCGCCACGCTGAAGTGTTGCTCGCGATCCGCGGGCGTCCGGTGCGTTTCACTGAATCCCCGCACGAGCTCGAACGCCTCACCCATCGCCTCCGCGAGCCCCTCGGGCGCGTAGCGCTCGACCTCGAGCCCGCTGCACTTCGTCGGGCCGTCGAGGGCGAAGGTCGAGATGAGCATCGTCCCGCCGGGTCGGATGGCCGCGGTGGCCGTCGCCGCGTAACGGGCGCGATCCGCCGGGTCGGTCAGGAAGTGGAACACGGCCCGGTCGTGCCAGATGTCGACGCTCGACGGTGGGAGCTGCACGGCCGTCACGTCAGCCTCGATCCAGGTGACGGCGTCTGCCGCGGCGCCGAGGCGGGCCCGTGCCCGCGCGAGCGCCGCGCCGGAGATATCGAGCACGGTCATCCGACCGAGCCCCTGCGCGAGGACGGCATCCACCAGTCGCGAATCGCCGCCGCCGACGTCGAGAATCTGTGTGGTGGCGGTGGTTCCCACCTCCCGCAGCAGTGCGAGTGAGGTCGTGGGATCCGGCTGGTACCAGCTCACCTCGGTGGACGGCTTCGTCGTCCACACCTGCTCCCAGTGTGCCTTGCGTGACATCGCCACCTCCTCGCCGTCAGGTCAGAGTGTGAGCGTCCCCTCGGTCATCCGCACTGCACGTCCCGCCACGTGCACCGATGTGACCGCGCCCGCGGCCTTCGAGGCGCGCACGTCGATCCGACTCGGCCGCCCCATCTCGACGCCCTGGTCGATGGTCCACGCGAACGTGCCGTCGGTCGCGGGTTCCTTCATCGCGAGCCAGCCGCCGAACGCCGCCGCCGCAGAGCCGGTCGCCGGGTCCTCCGCCACGCGGAAGCCGGGCCCGTACATCCGGGCGCGCCAGTGGTGCGGACCCCCGTCGGGGTCCCGCGCGACGACGAAGAGGTCGGGCGCCCAAGACCGCTGGAGCGTGCGTTCCCACGCCTCCATCCGCACCCGGGAGTGGGCGAGGGCGTCGAGCGACTTCACTGGCACCATCAGGAACGGAAGGCCACAGGAGACGGGCTGCGGGCTCATCGCGCCGCCCATCAGCTCACTGGCCTCGAGTGAGAGGATCTCCGCGAGCACGCTCAGCCCCGGCGCGGCAGGCCCGACCTCCGGGAGCTTCGCGACGCCGAACTCCGCCCAGGCGATGCGATCACCCTCGAGCCGGACGTCCACCGCCACCGGGCCGACGCCGAGTTCGAAAACAACGCGGGAGACGCCGTCCTGGGCCGCTCCCGCACCTCGCACGCCCTCCCCCAGCGCGAGCGCCGCGGCGGTGCCGACGGTCGGGTGCCCCGCGAAGGGGACCTCGGCACCCGGGGTGAAGATGCGGACCCGACGCGTGTGCGTCGGGTCCGCAGGGGGATAGCAGAACGTCGTCTCCGAGAAGTTGAACTCCCGGGTGATCTCCAGGAGCGCCTCCTCCGGGATCCCTGTCGCGTCGGGGAAGACCGCGAGCTGGTTCCCGCCGAAGGGGCGGTCGGTGAAGACGTCGAGGGTGACGAAGCGGTGGGTGCTCACCCCATGAAGGGATAGCGGTAATCCGTCGGCGGCACGAAAGTCTCCTTGATCGTGCGCGCGCTCACCCAGCGGAGCAGGTTGAGCTTGGAGCCCGCCTTGTCGTTCGTCCCTGAGGCGCGCGCCCCGCCGAACGGCTGCTGCCCCACGACGGCCCCGGTGCACTTGTCGTTCACGTAGAAGTTGCCGGCCGCGTGGCGGAGCGCGGCGTGTGCCTGCGCGAGGGCGGCACGGTCCTGTGCGAAGACGGCGCCCGTGAGAGCGTAGGGAGAGGTGCGGTCGACGAGCTGTAGGGTCTCCTCCCACTTCGCGTCGTCGTACACGTACGCGGTGACGACGGGGCCGAAGATCTCCTCGCACATCAGCCGGTAGCCGGGGTCCTTCGCCTCCACGAGCGTCGGCTGCACGAAGTAGCCATCCGACTTGTCCGCGCCGCCGCCGGCGAGGATGGTTGCGTTGGCCTTGGCGTCGGCCAGGTACCCCTGGATGCGGTCGAACGCCTTCTCGTCGATCACCGCACCCATGAAGTTCGAGAAGTCGTTCACGTCACCGACCTTGATGTCGGCGATCATCGCGACGAGGTGTTCCTTGACCTTCGGCCAGAGCGACTTCGGCACGTAGATGCGGCTGCACGCCGAGCACTTCTGGCCCTGATACTCGTAGCCGCCGCGGATGACCCCCACCGCGAAGGCGAGCGGGTCGGCCGAGGGATGGGCAATCATGAAGTCCTTGCCCCCCGTCTCGCCGACGATGCGCGGATAGGAGCGGTAGCGCCCCATGTTGCGGCCGATCGTCTCCCACATCGCGTTGAAGACGCCCGTGGAGCCGGTGAAGTGCACGCCGGCGAGCTCGGGGTGCGTGAGCGCAATCTCGGAGATCATCGCGGCGTCGCCCGGGACGAAGTTGATCACGCCCGGCGGGAGCCCGGCCTCGTGCAGCAGCTGCAGCGTGTACCACGCCGAGAGCATCTGCGTCGCGGCGGGCTTCCACAGCACCACATTGCCCATCAGCGCGGGGGCGCCGGAGAGGTTGCCGCCGATCGCGGTGAAGTTGAACGGTGAGACCGCGAAGACGAACCCCTCGAGCGCGCGGTACTCCATCTGGTTCCAGACGCCGGGGCCGGAGACGGGCTGCTCGGCGTAGAGCTCCTGTGCGAAGGCGGCGTTGAAGCGGAAGAAGTCCGCCATCTCGCACGCCGCGTCGATCTCGCTCTGGAACACCGTCTTCGACTGGCCGAGCATCGTCGCGGCGTTGATTGTGTCGCGCCACGGGCCGGCGAGGAGGTCGGCGGCGCGGAGGAAGACCGCGGCGCGCTCCTCCCAGGCCCGCTCCGACCAATCGCGCCAGGCGGCGTGGCCGCTGGCGATGGCGGCGCGGACGTCGTCCGCCGTGGCCTGGTGCCAGGTCGCGGTGACGTGGCGGTGCTTGTGCGGCGAGGTCGCCTGCCGCGTGGCGCCGGTGCGGATCTCCTGGCCACCGATCACCACGGGGATGTCGGGGCGCTCGGTCTCCATCGCGGCGAGGCGCGCCTGGAGCGACGCGCGCTCCGGGGTGCCCGGGGCGTAGCTCCGGATCGGTTCGTTGACCACGGGGGGGAGATGGCGCACGGCGCCGGGCGAGAAGGACGTCATCGTCGTCGGGGTGAGGGTCGGCTACGAGTGGAAATCTACATCACTCCACGGTGATACTTCACCGATGCGCGTCCTCCTCCCAGTGCTCGTCGCCACGCTCGTCACCGCCTGTGTCCCCGAGCCGGTCGACTGGGCGGAGGCGACCACCGCAGCACCGGGTGCGCTCGCCGACTCGCTGCGCCTCGAACTCGACGCGACCGGCACCACCGCCTTCACGCCCGCGTGGACGCCCCCCGTCTGGCCCGCCGAGGCGGCGCAGTGTCTGGCGACGCGCCGCGCGGTGCTTGGCGCCGGGGATGTCGCCTACGCGAGCTGGTTCACGGTCCGCCCCGACTCGAGCGTCGTGCTGCGCGCCGCACGGTCGGACGATGGCGGACAGCGTTGGCGCGACCCAGTGACCGCGGACTCGACTGATGTCGGGCGTGCCGGATGCACGCGGCCCGTGCCCGCGCTCGCGCTCGATGCGCTCAACGGGTATGTGCACCTCGCCTACCACCTCGTCGGTCGCGAGGGGGCCGGGCTCTTCTTCACCCACTCGATGGACGATGGCGCGCTCTTCCACGAGCCCGTCCCCATCGTCTACGGCGACCGTCCCTCGCTCGCGGCGGTGGCCTCGCGCGGCGACACCGTGGTGGTCGCCTACGAGGATCCGAACAGCCGCCTCCCGCGCCTCGGCGTGGCGGTCTCGCGCGTACAGGGCCACATCTTCGAGGCGTGGCAGCCCGCGTCGGACGAGACGGGGGAGGCCCGTGGCCCGCGCATCGCGCTGCGCGGAGACCGCGTGGTCCTCGCCTGGACCGCCACGCAGCGCGGCGGCGGGACGCCGCGCACCATCCGCCGCGACGGCACCCTGCGCTGGAGGACCCCGTGACGACACCGACCCGGGTGATCCTCGCTGAGGATGACGCCCTGCTCCGCGCGATGATGGCGGTCGTCTGCCGGACGCGGGGCTATGAGGTGGAGGCGTGTGCCGACGGCGCCGAGGCGTGGGCGCGGTTCGAGGCGACGCCGGCCGCGATCCTCGTCCTCGACTGGCAGATGCCCGGGCTCGACGGGCTCGAGGTCTGTCGACGGGTGCGGCAGCATCCGGCGGGGGCGCACGCGTACGCGCTCGTGGTGACGATGAGCGGTGGCTCCGCGAATCTCGAGCGGATCCTCGAGGCCGGTGCCGACGATTATCTCGCGAAGCCCTTCGCGCCGACCGATCTGGACATCCGCCTGCGCATCGCGGAGCGTCGGATGACGGCGGCCGCGGCGCACCGCACGGCCGAGGAGGAGCTGCGGGAGGCGCGCTATCTCGCCGGCATCGGCGAGCTCTCGCTGGCACTGCAGCACGAGATCAACAATCCGCTCGCCTCCCTCCTGATGCAGACGGCGCTGCTGCGCACCGGCACGGCGGAGGCGGCGGACGTGCCGCAGATGCTCGCGACGGTCGACGTGCAGGCGCGGCGGGTGGCGGAGGTGGTGCGTCGTCTCGCCTGGACGGAGGCGCCGCGTGCGGTGCCGTACGCCGAGGGGAAGCAGATGATCGACCTCGCCCCGCCGGAGCCGTCGTGAGCGGCGGGCCGCTCCTCGGCGTGCATCCCGCGGACGATGGCGGGCTCCCGATGGCGGTGCGTCGCGCCGCCGCCGCGGGCGCGCGGGCGCTGCAGTGCTTCACCGCGCCGCCGACGTATTACAACGAGAAGGTCGGGTTCGCCGCCAAGAAGGTCGAGGCGCTGCATGCCGCGCTCGACGCCGTGGGGCTCGCCTCGCGCCACGTGCTGGTGCACGCGGCGTATGTGCTGAACACCGCCTCCCCCGACGAGACGAAGGCGCTGCGTGCGCGCGCCGGCCTCGCCAAGGAGTACGAGCGCACCACGGCGGCGGGGGCGTACGGCTGCTGTTTCCACCCCGGCTCCGCGGGCGATGGCGATCCGACCGACGCGGCGGTGCGGGTGGGGACGGCGATCCGGCACGCGCTGGAGAGCGTCCCGGAGACGGCGGCGGGCGCCCGGCTCCTCATCGAGAACACTGCGGGAGCCGGGCGCACGATGGGACGCACCGCCGAGGAGATCGCGCTGATGCTGGCCCAGGTGCCTGCGGCGCTGCGGCACCGCACCGGCTACGGCCTCGACACCTGTCACCTGCACGCGGCGGGACACGACCTCGTCTCGTCGCCCGCGGCGGTGACGGCGCTCCTCGACCGGTTCACCGCGGTGATCGGCGAGCCGCCGGCGTTCTTCCACCTGAACGACAGCCAGCACGCGGCGGGCTCCAACAAGGACCGCCATGCCCTCCTCGGCGACGGCACGATCGGCGCGGAGCCGTTTCGGTGGCTGCTCGCCGACGCGCGCACCGTCGGGGTGCCGTGCATCCTCGAGACGCCGTCCGAGCGGGCGCAGGTGGTGGAGGACGACCCGTCTCCCGACCCCGCGGACGTGCGGATGCTCGCGCTCCTCGAGGGATTTCTGGCGCCCTGAGAGCCGCGCGGGGGTCGTTCCCAGAGGGGGCGGCACCGATTTTCCCTCTGACGGGGCTATTGCGTCAGAGGGAGCGCGTAGTACTTTCGAGGCAGATCGCGCACGTGCTCGTCCGGGCGCAGCACGCGATCATCCACTTCCTCTCGAGGAGAGCCACGATGGCTGCGAAGAAGAAGGCTGCGAAGAAGCCGGCGAAGAAGGCCGCGAAGAAGCCGGTGAAGAAGGCGGTGAAGAAGGCTGCGAAGCCGAAGGTCAAGCGGAAGCCGAACGCCGCGTTCATGAAGCCGGTGACGCCGAACGAGAAGCTCGCCGCCGTCGTCGGCGCCGCGCCCCTCCCGCGCACCGAGCTCACCAAGAAGCTCTGGGCCTACATCAAGAAGAACGGCCTGCAGGACAAGAAGAACCGCCGCATGATCAACGCCGACGACAAGCTCAAGGTCGTTTTCGGCGGCAAGGGTCAGGTGTCGATGTTCGACATGACCAAGCTCGTCTCGAAGAACCTCAAGTAAGGGTTCGCACGACGGGTCGGTCCGGAGGGGCGCGCCGCACGCGGCGCGCCCCTCTCGTCTTTCCCCGCGGGGGCACGCAGATTCCCGAGTGGCGCGCCGACCGTCGGCGGGCCCACCGGCGCACCGCTGACGCGCCCCCGACGTCCTCCTCCTCCGCCACCGAGCCCCCGTGGTCGCGAAGTCCCGCACCCCCGATCGCCCGAATCCCGTCGCCGCCGCACGTGCCCGCCGCGGTGGCGACCGCTTCTCCCCGCGCGCCCTCTGGGACGGCGTGAAGTCCATCGCGGGCACGCTCGCGCTCTTCCTCCTCCTGCGCACCTTCCTCGTCGAGGCATACCGGATCCCGTCGGGCTCGATGATCCCGTCGATGCTCATCGGGGACTGGCTCTTCGTGAACAAGCTGCGCTACGGGCCGCACGTGCCGTTCACCGACGTGAACCTCCCCGGCTACGCGGAGCCGCGGCGCGGCGAGATCGTCGTCTTCATCTCGCCCCCGCAGTCGGACCAGCCCTGGGATCCGACGCCGATCCTCGTGAAGCGCCTCATCGGGATGCCGGGGGACACGCTCCATTCGCGGGGCGGCACGGTCTACCTGAATGGCGCTCCGCAGACGCAGGGGTACGAGTCGGGGCTCCCTGGCGCCCCCGGGGATATCACCGACCCCCTCTTCGACTGGCAGCGTCGCGTGACCATCGAGGATTCCCGGTTCGGCCCGCCCCCGGCGACGCCGACGCTCGACGACTGGGGGCCGCTCGTCGTCCCCGAGGGGCACTACTGGATGATGGGCGACAACCGCTACAACTCGAAGGACAGCCGCTACTGGGGCGTCGTGCCGCGTGCGAACGTGCGCGGGCGGCCGCTCTTCGTGTACTACTCGTGGAACGCGGATGACTCCGACCGCCCCCTCCCGTTCCTGACCGACATCCGGTGGTCCCGCATCGGACACGTGCTCCGATGACCCGTCCCCTCGCCGCCCTGCTCCTCCTCGCCCTGATGACCGGCTGCGGCCGCATCGCGGACCGCCGCTTCGACCGGATCGCACGCGAGGCGACGGCACGCGATACCGCGGTGTACCTGACCCCCTTCGGCGCACCGACGCGCCCGTTCTCCCCCGCGGTGCGCGTAGGGAACCTCATCCTCCTCGCTGGGCAGATCGGCACCACGGGCGCCGACGCCACCGGGAGTCTCGTCCCCGGAGGGATCGAGGCGGAGACGCGCCAGACGATGGAAAACATCCGCACCGTGCTCGCCGCGGTCGGCTCGTCGATGGACCGCGTGGTGAAGTGCACCGTGATGATGGCGGATATGAGCGAGTGGGACCGGATGAACGCCGTCTACCGCACCTACTTCGCGCCCGGGCGGCTCCCGGCACGAAGCGCCCTCGGCGCGAACGGGCTCGCCCTCGGCGCCCGCGTCGAGATCGAGTGCCTCGCGACCCGCTGACCGATGCCTCTTCTCCGCACCACCGCCGTCCTCACCGCCATCGAGGATGACCTCATCGAGGAACCGCTCTGGCAGCGGCTGATGGCGAATGCAGTCGTGATGGCCCTCCTCACCGGCGGCGCGCTGCGGGTATACCGGACGGTCATCCTGCAGTACGGGTGGAGCAACAGCTGGCTCTGGATCGGCGGCACCTTCCTCGGGCAGGCCGCCATCCTCTTCCTGATGGCGACCCTCTACCTCGGCAACTACCACGCCAAGTCGTGGGTGTGGCGGGCGCCGCTCTTCGCCGCCCTCGAGGTCGCCACCGAGGCCGCCGTCAGCTATGTGCTCCTCCGCATGGGGCTTGAGACCGCAGGGAGCCACAGCGCGACGCTGGTGGACTGGCAGCGGGCCACCCTTCGCATGGCGACCTTCCGGATGATCGGCATCCCCCTCTTCGCCCTCGTGCTCGCCCTCGTCTCGACGATCGTCCGCGCGATCCTCCTCCCCAAGCCGAAGCCCGCCACGTCATGAGCCTCTTCGCCAGCCGCCTGTCATCGTCCCGCACCCGCCGCCGCGTCGTCCGTCTTGGACGGCTCGTCATGATCGGATGCCTCTTCGCGATGCCCGTCGTCGCGGTCGCGGCGCAGGGGGCCTCCGGCGCGACCCGAGGTGCGGTTCGGGCCACGGCGGCGGCTGCACCGCGTCGCCCCTTCGGCACGCTCCGGGAGCAGGCCGACATCCAGCAGCGGTGGCTCGCCACGCGCCTCACGACGGTGCTCCCCGCGCTGATGCGGAAGCACGGCGTGGACGCCTGGGTCATCCCGATGCGGGAGTACAACGAGGACCCGGTCTTCTCGTCTCTCGTCTCCCCGACGACCTTCGCGGCGCGGCGTCGCACGATCTACGTCTTCTTCGACCGCTGCGCTGCCGCAGGCCGCACCGATCCCGGCGACGGGTCCTGCATCGAGCGCATCGCGCTCGGCGGCACCTCGCAGGGTGGGCTCTATGAGGCGCGTCGCACGACCATCGCCGTGTCCGGCGACGTCGGTGGGCGGCAGGCCGAGCTCTGGGGCGACCAGCAGTGGTCGGTCCTCAAACAGGTGCTCGAGGAGCGGCAACCGCGCGTCATCGCCATCGACGTCTCGCGCACCTTCGCCTTCACCGACGGTCTCACCGCAGGCGAGCGGGACGGGATGACCGAGGCACTGGGGCCGGCGCTCGCGGCGCGGTTCCGGCCGGCGGAGGCGTTGGCGCTCGAGCTGATCGCCACGCGGCTCCCCGAGGAAGTCGAGTTCTACGGCAAGCTCCAGGCGCTCGTCTGGGAGCTCACGCAGCGGATGTTCTCGAACGCCGTGATCCGCCCCGGTGTGACGCGGACCAGCGACCTCGTCTGGTGGTGGCGGCAGCAGGTGAACGACCTCGGGCTCGGCACCTGGTTCCAGCCGAGTGTGAGCGTGCAGCGGCGCGGTGTGACGTCGGAGCAGCTCGGCGAGGATCCCGTCATCCAGCGCGGTGATGTGCTCTGGTGCGACGTGGGGATCACCGCGCTCGGGCTCAACACCGACACCCAGCACAACGGGTATGTCCTGCTCCCTGGCGAGACCGACGCGCCGGCGGGGCTCACCGCCGCGCTGCGCCACGCGAACCGGATGCAGGACATCCAGATGGAGGAGGTCCGGCCCGGGCGCACGGGGAATCAGGCGCTCGCCGCCTCGCGGGCGCGGATGACCGCGGCAGGGATCGATGGCACCTTCTATTCGCACCCCATCGGGAAGCACGGGCACGGCGCCGGGCCGCTCGTCGGCCTCTGGGACTACCAGGATGGCGTGCCGGGGCGCGGCGACGCGCAGATCGTCCCGAACATGTGGTTCTCGATCGAGCTGCAGGCGACGACGCCGGTCCCGGAGTGGGGCGGGCAGAAGGTCCGGATGGCGCAGGAGGAGGATATGGTGATCGGTGCCGATGGCGTGCCGCGCTGGGCCATCCGTCGGCAGGACCGCCTCTTCCTCGTGCGCTGACCCGCTATTTTCCGAGGATGAAGAAAGGACGCAAGGAACTGATCGTCGTCGGCGACCGCGTGCTGATCCGCCTCGAGGATGGGGAGGAGCGGACGAAGGTTGGGCTCTACCTGCCGGCGACCGCCGTCGAGAGCCAGGCGGTGCAGGGGGGCACGATCGCCGCGACCGGCCCCGGCACACCGCTCCCTGAGGTGGGCGACCATCTCGACGAGCCGTGGCGCATCGGCGGGACGAAGGAGACCCGCCATGTCCCGATGCAGGCGCAGGTCGGCGACTACGCCCTCTTCTTCCGCAAGGCGGCCGTCGAGATCACGTTCGAGAATGAGCGGTACCTCGTCGTGCCGCAGGCCGCGATCCTCGCGCTCTCGCGCGAGTAACCTCTCCACCGGACCACACGATGCACTACGATGAACGGATGATCGCCCCGATGCGCGCGGAGCTGACGCGCCTCGGCCTCGAGGAGCTCCGCACGGCCGCGCAGGTGGATGCCGCGCTGAAGGACCAGCCCGGCACGCGGCTCGTGGTGGTGAACTCCGTGTGCGGCTGCGCCGCGCGGAACATGCGCCCCGCCGTCGCGCTCGCGATGCGGCACGGCGCGCTGCCTGACCACGCGTTCACCGTCTTCGCCGGCGGGGACGTGGACGCCACGCGTCAGGCCCGCACCTACTTCACGGGCTACGCCCCGAGCTCGCCGAGCATCGGCCTCCTGCGCGACGGGAAGCTGGTGCACATGATCGAGCGCTGGCAGATCGAGGGACGCACCTCGGAGGCGATCGCCGAGGACCTCACGAAGGCATTCGACGCGCACTGCGGGACGGCGGCGCGGTAGGCACACCGTCGGCACACGGGTGCTGGTGGGATCGAGGCGGCGCCATCACGATGGGATGGCGCCGCCTTCGTCGTCCTACGCCTGCCGGATCCAGCGCAGGAGTTCGCCGAGCCCGGGACGCTTCCCGTACATCAGCAGACCCACGCGGTAGATCCGCGCCGCCAGCCAGACGCACGCCGCGCTCGCCAGGGCCACGCCGACGAGCGTGAGTGTGATCTCCGTCCAGCTCACCGGCGTCGCCGTCATCCGCATCGGCATGATGATTGGCGCCGAGAAGGGGATCCAGCTCATCACCTCGGCGAGCCGGCTCGTCGGGTTCGTCAGCACGGGCTGGGCGAAGATGATGCTGAAGACGAGGAGCATGATCACCGGCTGCGCGGCCTGCTGCGCCTCCTCCTGGCTCCCGACCATCGCCCCGACCGCGGCGAAGAGCGAGGCATAGAGCGTGTAGCCGAGGAGGAAGAAGAGCACGAGCGCCGCGAGGACCGGGGCCTCGATGCTCGGCATCGGGAGCGGCGGCATCCCCTCGAGCCCGAGGAGGTCGAGGATCCGCCCCCGCTGCGTGTAGAAGCCGACCCCGCTCGCGAGCCAGACGAGTTGCTGCGTCAGCCCGACGCTCCCGACGCCGATCACCTTGCCGGCGAGCAGGACGTCGGGCTTCACGCTCGCGACGATCACCTCGGCCACGCGCGTCGTCTTCTCCTCGAGTACGCCACGCAGGATCGCCTGTCCGTAGAAGACGATGCTGAAGTAGAGCAGGAAGGCGACGCCGAAGCCGAAGATGGTGTTCGCGAGGCCCGAGCCGCCCTTCCCCTCGTCGGTGACGCGCTCGGCGCTCACGCGCACTCTCAGACGGAGCAGGGCGTCCGCCTGCTCCGCCGGAACGCCGGCCGCCTCGATCCCCGAACCGATCAATGCCTGGCGGATCGCCGACTCGATGGCCTGCACCTCGCCCACCGACCCGGCGTTCCGGCCCATGTAGCGCGCGGTGCCGGCCTGCAGCGTGGCGGAGTCGACCGTCAGCACCCCGACGAGCGTGCGCCGCTGGATCGCGTCGAGCAACGCGGTTTCGGTGGCTGCGACCTCGGTGGGCGCGACGGTGTCGACCTCCGCCAGGGCCTGCGCCTCCCCCTGCAGTGGCGTCGGAGCGAGCCGCCGCGCGACGCGGGCGCCGAGGCCCGTGCCCGTCGCATCGATGATCCGGATGTTCGCGACCCGCGCCTCGCGCATCGCGCGGACGCTGAGGTAGCCGGGCAGGACCATCACGGTGCCGAAGAAGAGCGGGCCGAAGAGCGTGACGATCACGAACCACTTGGACCGGACGCGCTCGACGTACTCGCGCCGGATCACCGTCCAGAGCTTACCCATGGCCGCTCATCCCCGGCTCGACGCCCGAGGCGCCGACCCGATCGAGGAAGATCTGGTGCAGCGACGGCTGCACCCGTTCGAACCGTTGGATCCGCGCACCCGCGCCGATGAGGCGCGTCAGCAGGAGCTGCGGATCGGCGCCCTCGGGCATCGTCACCTCGAACGACCGGCTGCGGTCGTCGAGCCGCGACACGAGCGCTGGATCCTGCAGGACCGCCATGACGGTCGGGTCCGCGCTCCCCTCGAGCGCGAGTGCGACGGTGCGGTCCCCCGCCGCGGCCTTCACCCCGGCCACAGTCCCATCGAGGACTTTCTCCCCCCGCGCGATGATGCACACCGCATCGCAGAGCCGCTCCGCGTTGTCCATCAGGTGGGTGGAGAAGATCACCGTGCGGCCGCGCCGCTTGAGGTCGACGACGGTGTCCTTGAGCGCCTGCGCGTTGATGGGGTCGAGTCCACTGAACGGCTCATCGAGGATCACCAGCTCCGGGTCGTGCAGCAGCGTACCGATGAACTGGACCTTCTGCTGCATCCCGCGCGAGAGCTCCTCGACCTTTGCCTTCCCCCAATCCTTCGCGTCGGAGCGGAGGGAGAGCCGGTCGAGCCATTCGTCGATGCGACGGTCGGCCTCACGGGTGCCGACCCCCTTGAGCGCCCCGAGGAACCGGAGCACGTCGCGCACGACCATCGTCTTGTAGAGGCCGCGCTCCTCGGGGAGGTAGCCGAGGCGGTCGAGCACGGCGGTCTCGGTGTTGGGTCGGCCGAGGACCCGGATCGTCCCTTCATCAGGGGCGATGATGTTGAGGATCATCCGGATCGTCGTCGTCTTGCCGGCGCCGTTGGGGCCGAGGAGGCCGTAGACGGCCCCGGCGGGGACGGTCAGCGAGAGGTCGCGCACGGCCACATGCGCGGCGTATCGCTTGGCGACGCCCCGGATCTCGAGGGCGGTCTCTGACATGGGGGAGGGGAGAAGGACAGGAGGAATATGCTGTGCGGGACTGGTGCGGGCCACGAGCCCTCGCGACACTAAGGCGATGTCGCTGATTCGTTTTTCTCGTCGAGGATCGGTCGCCGCTGAGCGCCGCCGGTGGTCGCACCGTCGGACCGCCTCGGTCCGCGGCCTCCGAACACTCGGCGTCGCCCTAGGCGCCGCCCTCAGCCTCGCCTGTGGACGCCCTGCCGGCGAGCCGGGGACGCTCGTCGTCTTCAACGCCGGGAGCCTCGCGCGGCCGCTGCGTGCCGCCCTTGATACCTTCGCCGCGCGCGAAGGGGTCCTCGTGGCGCAGGAGAGCGCCGGCTCCCTCGAGACCGCGCGGAAGCTCACCGAGCTCGGGAAGATCCCCGACGTCATCGCGCTCGCCGACGCGGAGGTCTTCCCGCGCTACCTGATGCCGGCCTTTGTGGATGGGTACGCCGAGTTCGCCCGGAATCGGATGGTCCTCGCCTACACCGACCGCTCACGCTTCGCCGCCGAGGTCGGTCCTGACACCTGGTGGCAAGTCCTCCTCCGCCCCGGTGTGGAGACGGGACGATCCGACCCGCACCTCGACCCGAACGGCTATCGGACGCTGCTGGTCTGGCAACTCGCCGAACGGCACTACGCGCAGCCAGGGCTCGCCGCCCGGCTCGCCGACGCCCATGCTGAGCGGAATGTCCGCCCCAAGGAGGCGGATCTCGTGGGGCTGTTGCAGGCCGGTGAGCTCGACTACATCTGGTCGTACGAATCGATGGCGCGGGCGACCGGGCTCCGATTCGTGACCTTGCCGCGCGGCATCGATCTCAGCCCACCCGACTCCGCGGGGTGGTTCGGGACGGCGGCGGTGACCGTCCGTGGTGCGCGTGCCGGCGACTCCGTCGTCTTCCGCGGCGCGCCGATCGTCTACGGCGTCGCGGTCCCCAAAGACGCGCCCCACCGGGCGCTCGGTGAGCGCTTCGCCGCCTTCCTCCTCTCGGCGGAGGGACAGGCGATCCTGCGCCGCGAGGCGCTCGATGCGATTGCGTCGCCGGTGGGCGTCGGCGTGCGACAGCCCTGGATGCCGGTTTCGCCACCCGCTGCCACGCCAGATTCGGCCGCTCCGGCGCGCGTGCCCTGATGACCGCGCGTCGTCTCCTCCCGCCGCTCCTGAGCATCGCCGCGGCGCTCGTCGCCTCGTTCCTCCTCGTCTTCCTCGCGGCGCCGATCGTCGAGCTCGTCGGCGTCGGCGGGGGCGAGGGGCTGCGCCGCCTCGGTAGCGATGCGGAGCTGCGGGATGCGCTCGCCCTCACGGCGCTCTGCGCGACCGCGGCGACCATCATTGGCGCCCTCTGCGCGACACCGCTCGCGTACCTCCTCGCGCGACGGGAGTTCCCGGGACGCGCGGTGCTCTCCGCGGTGCTCGATCTCCCGCTCCTGATCCCGCATCCGGTGGCCGGCATCGCGCTCCTCCTCGTCCTCGGGCGCGAGAGCCCGGTCGGGGCCGCCGCGCTCGCCGCCGGGATCCGGATCGTCGGGACCCCGCTCGGGATCATCGCCGCGATGCTCTTCGTCTCTGCGCCTCTCTTCGTGAGCGGCGCACGCGAAGCGTTCGCGCGCGTCGATCCCCGATTCGAGGGCGTCGCACGCACCCTCGGCGACTCGCCGTGGCGCGCCTTCCATCGTGTCACCCTCCCCCTCGCGGGGCGCGGGCTCCTCGCGGCCGCGGTCGTGATGTGGGCACGCGCGGTGAGCGAGTTCGGCGCGATCGTCATTCTGACCTACAACCCGAAGGTCGTCAGCGTCCTCAGCTACGACCGCTTCACGAGCTACGGACTGCGAGAGGCGCTGCCCGTCGCCGCGGCGCTCGCCCTCCTCGCCCTGGTGCCGCTCACGGTGCTACGAGCACTGCGGGTGGACCGTCGGGAGGAGCAATGATCCACCTCGAGCGGGTGACGGCGACGAAGGGACGGTTCCGCCTCACGGAGATCTCCTTCGCGCTCGAGGCCGGGGCGTACGGCGTCGTGATCGGGCCGGCCGGCTCCGGGAAGACGACGCTCCTTGAGACACTCGCCGGCCTCATCCGCGTGACCGGCGGGCAGGTGCGCATCGACGGCGTGGACCAGCGACGGATGTCCCCCGAGTCACGTGACATCGGCCTCGTCTATCAGCAGGCGTATCTCTTTCCGCATCTCTCGGTGGCGCAGAACGTCGCCTACGGCGCACGTGACGCGGTGACGCAGCGGGAGGTGATCGAGCGGCTCGGCGTCGCGTCGTTGCTCGGCCGCGACGTCGCGGGGCTCTCGGGTGGCGAGCGCCAGCTCGTCGCCCTCGCCCGCGCCCTCGCCCGCCGACCGCGCCTCCTTCTCCTCGACGAGCCGTTCAGTGCGCTCGACCCGCGCCGGCGCGCCCTGGTACGTCGCGAAGTGCGCGATCTGCACCGCGCGTGGGGCCTCACGACGTTGCAGGTGACGCACGACTTCGCCGAGGCCGGCCTCCTCGGCGACCAGGCGATCCTCCTCGATGCCGGGCGGGTGCTGCAGTCGGGACCGCCAGCGGAGGTGTTCCGCCGGCCGGCCTCGCCGTATGTCGCCGAGTTCCTTGGCGCGGAGAACGTCTTCGCGGGTACGGCACGGCGTTGGACGGCGTCGGGCGACGAGGCACACGCACGAGGTGCGGTCGATGGTGTCGCATCGCACCGTGATGTCGACGCTGCTGTCGATGCTGAGCTCGATGCCGATGCGGTCGCCGACCGTCAGCAGGCGATGGCCTTCGA
>JACCDM010526342.1_pt1 | contig 21540 bp, 25 predicted proteins | sample 7445851 | NCBI WGS metagenome assembly JACCDM01 (sample SAMN15323438, study PRJNA562643) | freshwater metagenome | isolation source: river surface water | place: USA:Blue River Watershed | collected 2017-08-16
AGATCTCAGCAGAGCACGGCGACAAGATTGAAATCGTTAAGGTGAACGTAGACGAAGAGCCAAGCTTGGCTCAGCAGTACGGCATCACCAGCATTCCTGCCCTTCAGGTTTTCGAAGGCGGCCAGCTAGTCAAGGCCATGGTCGGTGCCAAGCCAAAGTTTGCGCTTGAGCAAGACCTCGCTCAGTGGCTACGCTAGGTTAATGCCCGAGAACAAAACTCCGCGTTCAAATAATTTTGACGGATGGCTAGACGCCTACGCGGATCGAGCACACACACTTTCTGTTTCTGAAGTACGAGCACTTTTTGCCGTCGTCTCTCGCCCTGAAGTAGTTTCACTTGCCGGCGGTATGCCATACGTACAGGCACTGCCAAAAGAACTTTTGTCACAGGCATACGAAGGCATGATGGCTAAAAAGGGAAACCTCGCTATTCAATACGGTGGCGGTCAGGGCGATGCAGATCTTCGCGAACAGCTACGTGACATCATGGCGATGGAAGGCATCCACGCATCACCTGATGACGTCGTTGTCACCACCGGATCACAGCACGCACTGGATTTAGTTGCCGGTTTGTTCCTCGACAAGGGCGACGTGGTTTTGGCCGAGGGTCCTTCATACGTTGGCGCGATCGGAATCTTCCGTCACTACGAAGCTCACATCGAGCACGTTTACACCGACGACAACGGAATTTCACCTGAGGCACTTCAGGAAGCCATCGACAACATGAAGGCACAGGGTCGCCGCATCAAGTTCCTGTACCTGGTGCCGAACTTCGCTAACCCTTCAGGTGTAACTCTGGCCAAGGATCGTCGCCCAAAGATCATCGAAATCTGTCAGCGCGAGCACATCCTGATTCTCGAAGACAACCCTTACGGTTTGCTTTACTTCGACAAGCCAGTGCCAGATGCCCTTCGCAGCATGGACGACAATGTCATCTACCTGGGCTCGTTCTCAAAGATTTTGGCTCCTGGCTTCCGCGTTGGCTATGTCCTGGCTCCGCCGGCCCTGCGCGACAAGATCGTGCTAGCCCAGGAATCTGCGCTACTTTGCCCATCGATGTTCTCGCAGATGATGATCAGCGAATACTTGGAAGTGGCCGACTGGCGCAAACAGGTCGACACCTTCCGCGGTGTTTATAAGGAACGTAAGGATGCCGCCCTCAGCGCGGTTCGCGAGTACCTACCTAACGTCAAGACCACCACTCCGGACGGCGGTTTCTACCTCTGGCTAACGTTGCCAAAGGGCATCGACTCGAAGGCAATGCTGCCGGTGGCCGTGAAGGAACTCGTGGCATACACCCCTGGCACCGCGTTCTTCGGGGACGGCACCGGTCACGACTACCTGCGCGTTTGCTACAGCTTCCCAACTCCTGAGAACATCAAGGTGGGAATCAAGCGACTGGCAAACGTGATTAATCACCAAACCGAACTGCTCGAAACTTTCAGTAAATAGTCCAATCAATAAGGAAAGAAAAAATGATTTCCAAGGGCAAAGCAAAAAACAAACTGAAGATTCAAATTCTCGCTGGCGGAATTTCGCACGAGCGCGACATCTCACTTAAGTCAGGTCGACGAGTCGCCGATGCACTGCTAGAAATTGGCGCTGAAGTAGTCATTCGCGAACCAGACGACAAACTACTGAGCAACATCAAGAAGGACAAGCCAGACGTAATCTGGCCATGTCTGCACGGAGCCTCTGGTGAAGATGGCGCTCTGCGCGACATTCTTTCGCTCACCGGAGTTCCATTCGTTGGAGCAACAGCAAGCGCAGCTCGCCTAGCTTGGGACAAATCAATTGCCAAGATCATCGTTGAGCAAAACGGAATTCAAACACCAGCGTCAATCACTTTGCCAAAAGAAACTTTCCGCGAACTCGATGCAGACGGTGTACTCAAGGCAGTTACCTCGGTAATTAGTTTTCCGCTGGTTGTGAAACCTGCACGAAGTGGTTCTGCTCTCGGCATCACGGTAGTGAACAAAGCCGATGAACTTTCTCGCGCAATGATCGACGCCTACGTTTACTGCGACGTTGCCATCATTGAAAAATTTGTAAAGGGCACCGAGCTTGCCATCTCAGTTATCGATTTGGGCAGCGGACCTATTGCACTTCCTGCGGTTGAGATCGAGCCAGTATCTGGTCGCTATGGATATCAGGAACGCTACATCGCTGGCGAAACCAACTACTACGTTCCAGCTCGATTGACTCAAACCATCGCGGGGCGCGCAGCCAAGGTTGCCGTGTCTGCGCACGAGGCGCTTGGACTCCGTCACCTTTCACGCATCGATGTAATTGTTGATGCCAAGGGAACTGTCTGGTTCTTGGAGGCAAATGTCTTGCCTGGGCTCACCGAGACTTCGCTACTTCCGCAGGCGGTAATTGCTGAGGGTTCAAACCTCGGGGATGTTTACTACTCGCTTGCCGAAGCTGCCTATCGTCAGCGCTAACAGAGCTTAGAGGTTTCGCTCGATTCCAAACTTGTCTAGGATGCGGAACAAATCCTGCATGGTAGCAAATTCGATTTTGATCTCACCTTTTTTGGCAGTCAACTTAATGTGCGCCTTGGTATCAAGTGCATCACCCAAACGCTGAGCTAATTCTTTGAGCGCATCCTGACGACCACCAGGTTTGATGGTTCCACCCTTCGGCTTTGCACCTTCAACATCGATAGCAATCTGCTCTTCCAAATTACGCACAGTTAAGTTTTCGTTGATTGCTTTGTTAGCCCAGTGCTGCATTCGCTCTTCAGTTTTTGCAGCAAGAATTGCACGCGCTTGACCTGCGCTCAGTGCACCACCGGCAACCTTTAACTGAATAGCTTTTGGCAAAGTAAGCAAACGAATGGTGTTTGAAATCTGCGGACGTGAGCGTCCGATTTTTGCAGATAGAACTTCTTGAGTGATTCCAAAGTCAGCCATCAACTGCTGATAGGCGGATGCTTCTTCAAGTGGATTCAAATCGCTGCGGTGCAAGTTTTCGAGAAGTGCATCGCGCAACATGTTCTCGTCAGATGTTTCACGAATAACTACCGGGATGTTGGTCTTGCCGGCAAGACGAGATGCCCGCCAACGACGCTCACCCATGATCAATTCATACTTGCCAGTTTCGTTCGGTAGCGAACGAACAACGATAGGCTGCAGCACTCCGAATTCACGAATCGAGTGAACTAGTTCCTCCATCGCAGCTGGTTCAAATTCGGTTCGAGGCTGATTGTGGTTTGGTTGAATCTGATCTAAATCCAAAACCGCAAAGCTTGCGCCTGGCACCTGAACTAGATTCTGTCCCTCAACCTTTGGAGTTGCTCCGCCGAAGAACACATCAACCGGACGAGCTGCGCCAGCTTCAGGAGTTGGGATTAGTGCGCCAATACCGCGTCCAAGTCCACCCTTTTTATTTGCCATTTGCTGCTCCTCGGTTTGCGATCTCGGCTGCTGCCTCTAAATAAGAAATTGCTCCAGGCGATGTGTGGTCATAGGTGATCACAGTCTGAGAGTAAGAAGGTGCCTCGGATACCTTTACTGAACGCGGAATTACGGCATTGAGCGTGATTGCTGGGAAGTTAGCGCGCACATCGTCGGCCACGCCCTGCGCGAGCTTGGTTCTGCTGTCAAACATGGTCAACAATATGGTCGAAAGCTCTAGCGATGGGTTCAGCATCTGGCGAATCAACGAAATGTTGTTGATCAGCTGGCTAACACCCTCAAGCGCGTAGTACTCGCACTGAATCGGAATTAATACTTCGTTGGCTGCGGCAAAAGCATTAACTGTCAAAAGCCCTAGGCTCGGAGGACAGTCGATGAAGACATAGTCCGGAGGAGTCATCGAGGTGTTGATATAAGTCTCGAGCGCCATTTTCAAACGAGTTTCACGAGCAACCACCGAAACTAACTCGAGCTCGGCACCGGCCAGATCGATAGTTGCCGGCACGCAAGTGAGGCCGGGAGCTTCGCTGCTCACCTGCAAAACTTCTTCGATGGTGACGTTGTTCAACAGCACGTCGTAGATGCTCTTGGTGCCAGATCGGTGTTCAATGTTTAGCGCGGTTGAAGCATTACCTTGAGGGTCCAAATCAATTACGAGGACCTGGAGGCCTTTACTGGCAAGGGCTGCAGCCAGGTTGACCGCCGTGGTGGTCTTACCGACGCCACCCTTTTGGTTCGAGATTGTGAAGATACGAGTTCGGTTTGGCTTAGGCAAACGCAGCGCTTTTACGTTGGCAAGGCGCTGATTGTTCTCGCTCAACTCGCGAGCGAGCGGTGTATCCATAAACCCTCCGGTGAGTCCCGAGGCGTCACTTAATAGTTTCACGCGAGCTCCTAGCGAGGACGAAGCTGTGCTGAGACTCGCTGAGCGAGACCTGTACGAGTAACTTAAGAAATTTTTGTTTCACGTGAAACATCCCCTAGGTCAGAATCCGTAGATCGCACAAGCTTCAGCCAGCCCGTTGAATCATAGATTCCCCGTGCTCCGGCTTCGCCAGTTGGCTCAGGTGAAGTTTCTTCACGACCATTTGGATAGCCCAAACCGGCCACCACAGTTGCTTTGGTGACCGAAGATTTTTCGGCTTCTGGAATCTCGTTCATTCTGGAATTCAGACTAACTTAGTCCGAACCACCAAAGTCGGCTCAGCCAAAAATTGTTGACCGCAGCGGATAATTTCGAAACTCTCGATTCCGAGCTTCTTTTGAAGCTTCTTCGACTCTTCGATTTCCTCGCCAGCCTTACTTCCCTTTAGGGCGATAATTTCACCGCCGTGACGAGTTAGCGGTACACACATCTTCAGCAGTTTCGGCAGTGCCGAAACCGCCCTGGCGGTAACCACGTCGAAGACGTCCCCGACCTCTTCGGCACGGGCACGATTGACAGTTACGTTCTTTAGCCCCAGTTCATCAACCATCTGCTTTAGCCAGTCAGAACGGCGTTCCATCGGTTCAATCAGGGTGAAATGGGCATCCGGCTGGGCCAAAGCCATTGGAATTCCTGGCAATCCAGCCCCAGATCCGACATCGGCAACGGACTGTCCCGACTGGACCAATTCAGCCACGACAGCTGAATTTAAGATGTGGCGGGTCCAGAGCTTCGGCATTTCGCGAGGACCGAGCAACCCCAAAAGGTCGGCGTCCCGGACCAGCGCCTTGAAGTATCCCCTGGCTTGGTCGAGCTCGGCGCCAAAGATGGCGGCAGCCTCCGCAGGCTCTAATTCAGGGGCAAACTCGTCCATTTTTGGCTCCGATCAAAATTGTTTCACGTGAAACAATTTTTCTTAAGTTACTCGTCCAAGTCTCGCTCAGCGAGTCTCAGCGCAGCTTCGTCCTCGCTCAGAGCTCGCGTGAAACAATTGCCCGATTAGGCAGGCTTGATGACGATGTGGCGTTCTTTGCCCTCGCCCTCAGACTCTGAGCTAAGCCCAGCTTCTGACACCAAATCGTGCACAATCTTGCGCTCGTATGAACTCATTGGCTTCATTGGGATGGCCTCGCCGGTGTCCTTGACCTTGGCCACTAGTTTGTTGACAATGCGAGTTAGGTCGTTGACGCGAGTCTGGCGTGAGCCACCAACATCAAGGATTAGGCGACTAAACGAATTGGTCTTTACCTGAACGGCTAGACGGGTCAGCTCCTGGAGGGCCTCCACGGTTTCAGGGTCAGAAATCAGCTTGAGGTTGCTGTCGTCTGACGCCGAAACCTCTAGGTAGGCACGACCCTGGCGCACGTCGATCTCGATGTCGCCGTCTAGGTCATAGATGTCTAGCAGTTCCTCTAGGTAGTCGGCGGCAATGTCGCCTTCCTCTTCGAGTGCCTTAATGCTGTCTTTAGAGTCAACCTCGGTAGCCTCAGCGGCCTCGGTCTCAACTACTTCTTCATTCTTGATTTCGTCTGACATGGTCTACTTCTTCTTGGCGCGCTTCTTGCCGGTTGGCTGCTGGCGCTGGGTGTTGGTTGGGGCTTCTTCGACGGCCTCTGGCTCGTCGTTGGTCTTTGGCAATTTACCCTTCTTGGCAAGTCGCTCCTCGCGCTGCTTGTGCGCAATAGATCCTGGGGTTGGCATGTTACGGATAACGATGAACTGCTGACCCATGGTCCAGAAGTTTGAGGTTAGCCAGTAGAACATAACGCCCAGTGGGAATGAGACACCTGAGATCATAAAGATCAGCGGGAAAACATAGAGCATGATTTTTTGGGTCATCATGTATTGGCTATTCATCGAGTCAGGGTTCTGGTTCTTAGCCATGATCTGCTTCTGGGTGATGAACTGAGTCACGGTCATGGTGATAACCATGATTGCGGCTAGAACCTGCACGTTTACTGAGCTAGCGCTTAGGAAAGTCTCAGATAGTTTGGCTCCGAACAAGTTTGACCTACTGAAAGATTCAGCCAATTCCTGAGTCATGAAGAAAACTCCGGCCTTGTCCTGCTGAGCATCGTTCAAGGTGAAGAACAGACCACCAAAGATTGGCATCTGAATAAGTAGCGGCAAACATGAGCTCATCGGGTTTGAGCCGGTTCGCTTGTAAAGCTCCATCTGCTCTTTGGCGAACTTCTCGCGGGATTCGCGATCAGTCTTGCCCTTGTACTTTTTCTGGAGTTTCTGCAACTCCGGCTGCATGATCATCATGTTGCGCTGTGACTTGATCTGCTTCACGAAGACAGGAATTAGTGCTGCTCGAACTACGAGCACTAGGCCGACGATTGACAGTACCCAGGTAGCACCAGCATCAGGCGACATTCCAACGGTTGAGAACACCCAGTGGAAAAACACCAGAATTGCCTCAATGACCCACTTGATTGGATACAAAAAGTCCATGAACTAACCCTTCTTAGGTCTCGGTACTACAAAGCCGGTCTCGGTTACTAGAAACTTGCCCGATCCTGGTTTAACCTCGTCGACTCCACCTTGAGCCCACGGGTTACAACGCAGGATTCGCCAAATCGCTAGCAATGACCCTAAAACTAAGCCCCGCTGCTGAACCTGCCCCAGTCCGTAACTGGAACAGCTTGGGTAATAGCGGCAAACATCGCCGTAAAGCGGCGAGATTACCTTGCGATAACCCTTCAGCAACAAGATTTCTACGTTTCTTGGTGCCAGCCAGATGGTCTGAAGGAACCAGCTCATCCGACCAATTTCCTGACTCCGGCTTGCACCGAGGACTGAAATTCTGATTTCAACGTCTCGAAAGTGGCGTCGGCGGCTCCCTCAAGGGCTCTGACTACGATCGAGATGTTTTCGGTTGACGGGATTTCGGCTAGTAGTTCTCTGGCCACGGCTCTAAGCCTGCGTTTGACCAGGTTTCGACTTACCGCTCCCCCTACCGATTTAGCCACTACGAACCCGAATCGGACCGGCCCTGGAGCTGGGTCCTTTTTGAGGTAGGTGACTAGGTGGTTGCTGGGTACTTTTCGACCAGTTCTCATGGTCGAGCGAAAATCATCGGCTGAAATCAGCCGGTTCTCGCGAGCCAGCATGGAACGTCTCGATTAAGCCGAAAGCTCTGAACGGCCCTTGCGACGGCGGGCAGCCAAGATAGCGCGACCAGCACGGGTCTTCATACGCTCACGGAAACCGTGGGTCTTTGCGCGACGACGGTTGTTTGGCTGGAAAGTGCGCTTGCTCATAGATCTACTCCAATGAAAAACTGATTTAGAACCGTGGTTGGTGTCGCTAGATTTTTACCTCTGTTGACTGAAAAGTTGTCGCCGATTCCAAAGCAGACAACCTATTAAACTTAGGGGCTTTTGCCCCTGAAGGTCAAGTTTTTTCGGGCTTTTTAAGAATTTAATTTTCGACACGCTGAGCCGATTTGCTTTTTCCACAGGGTGTTAATCAAAATGGCATTTGTGGATTTTTTCCACAGGGGCAATTCAGAGTTATCCACAAGTTATCCACGGTGTGCAAAACCTGTGTAAAACTATCTGAAACCCAGTCATCTAGGGGAAGCAAAGGAGCGACGATGGCACCAGCTGAAGACGTCGTGAATTTGTGGCAAGAAATTACTAACAAGGTAAATTCCGACGATCGTCTCGAACGAAATGTATTGGCATTCCTTGGCCTAGCTGAACCAAAAGGTGTTCTCGGCGACACGCTCTACATCGAGGTTCCGAATGAACTGACCAGACAAATGCTGGACACTCGCATTCGTCCGGCCATTGTCGAAGCCATTCACAACTCTGTGGATAACCAGGGCGCTGGCAATTTTGCCGTTTTCGTGAACCCAGAGATTTCAGTGCCGGCAGCAGTTGAGCCTGTCGAAGAGCCGGCTCAGGTATCAGCAAATGTTCCGAGCTACCTGACCACTCCGGTTGGTGGACGCAACCACGAGACCCGACTCAACCCCAAGTACAACTTCGATAACTTCGTGACCGGAGCGTCAAACCGCTTCGCAAACGCTGCTGCCTTTGCCGTGGCCGAAACCCCTGCCAAGGCCTACAACCCACTATTCATCTATGGAAACTCTGGATTAGGTAAAACTCACCTGCTCCACGCCATTGGTCACTATGCCATGAGTCTTTATCCAAAGATCAAGGTTCGCTACGTTTCGAGTGAAGAGTTCACCAACGATTTTATTAATGCGATTCAGAACAACCGAACCGCTCAGTTTCAGGCTGAATACCGCGAAGTGGACATCCTTCTAATTGATGACATCCAGTTCTTGCAGGGTAAAGACCAAACTCAGGAAGCGTTCTTCCACACCTTCAACACCCTGACCGACCACAACAAGCAGGTCGTCATCACCTCAGATCTACCACCGAAGATGCTCACCGGCTTTGAGGAACGCCTAACCAGCCGCTTCGAATCAGGCCTAAGCACGGACATTCACACTCCCGAGCTAGAAACCCGCATTGCGATTCTTCGTAAGAAGGCCGAAAACGAGAAGCTCCGCATCCCTGAGGATGTGCTTGAGTTCATGGCCACCCGAGTTTCCCAGAATGTGCGTGAGCTCGAAGGCGCTTTGATCCAGGTGACGGCATTCGCTGCCCTGAACCGCAGCCCGGTGGACATGGCTCTAGTTCAGACGGTTTTGAAGCACACCGCAAATTTGGGTGAAGACACAGTGGTCACCGCCGTCGATATCGTCAATGCTGTTTCGGCCTACTACCGCATCAGCTCAGATGAGATCTACGGAAAGTCGAGAACTTCGGCTGTAGCCACCGCTCGTCAGATAGCTTTCTACCTTTGCCGAACCCAGACCAACCTCTCTCTCCCAAAGATTGGCCAAATCTTTGGAAATCGAGACCACACCACCGTTTTGTATGGCTACAACAAGATCGCTGATGAGATGAAAAATCGACGCGAGCTTTACAACCAAGTGAGCGAAATCATCAACCGCGTAAAGGTTTCTCGCTAATCACCTTCGGTTTCACCCATGTTCAAACACCTGTGGATAACTGTTAGTATCACCAATATTCAGTGAATTACTGGCCTTTGCCTGTGCAATTTCAAATTTGATTCCACAGGTGACTAAGTTATCCACAGAATTATCAACAACTGTATAAACAACTTTCACCGTTGTAGTTTCCAGTGTTTGTTTGGCCAAAAAGCATTTCTCCACAGTTTCCACAGTGGTTAATAATGTTTTTATATTTAAAAAGATATTTTGAGAATCCGATAACGCTTAGCCTTCGACAAATTTGCTTGAGCATTTTGTCCTTGGTTATGTGCCAAGATTAGTTTTCCAACCAATCCAGTTAGGCAACCCCTTGAAGTTTCAGGTAAACCGCGACGTTCTAAGTGAAGCTGTTTCATTTGCAGTTCGACTGCTACCGCAGCGAACCAGCACCCCAATTCTCGGGGGAATTCTTATTGAAGCAGATGCCAACGCACTGCGCCTATCCGTTTTTGATCACGAAGTATCAGCTCAGGCTGAAATCGTAGCCAAGGTTGAGAACTCTGGACGAGCACTAGTTTCTGGTCGACTTCTAAGCGACATCGCTAGCAAACTTCCAAACGCTCCAGTTGAATTCAACCTAGATGGTTCCAAAGTTCACGTGACCTGTGGTTCAACCAAATTCGCTCTGGCCATCATGGACGTTGCGGCTTATCCAACCCTTCCAGAAATTCCAGTTATTTCTGGGTCTGTAGCTGGCGAAACATTTGCTACCGCTGTTCACCAGGTTGCCATTGCAGCAATGAAGGATGATGTTCAGCCGATTTACAGTGCAGTTCAAATCGAGACCACTGGTTCAGAAATTTCACTTCTCGCTACCGATAAGTACCGCATGGCGCTTTGCGAATTGCCATGGAAGTCAAACGCCGGAGCCGAAGGACAAAGCGTTCTAGTTCCAGCTCGTACTCTGTTGGAAGTTGCAAAGACTTTTGCTAACCAGGGTGAAATTTCGGTATCGATAATCAATAACGATGAGCGTCAGATGATTGCATTCCAGGCAAACAACCGCTCGGTTACAGCGTTATTGATTAAGGGAAACTATCCGCCTATTAAGTCGATGTTCCCAACTGAACTGGCTAACTACACCGTAGTTTCAAAAGCAGATCTTCTCGAATCTACTCGTCGTGTGATGTTGGTAGTACAGCGCGACAACGCACTTAAGTACACCTTCGGTGAAACCTCAATTGAGCTTGAATCGATGGGAAATGAAACAGCACAGGCTTCTGAAAATATCGCGGCCGAACTAACTGGTGAAGATACGGTTCTAGCTTTGAAGCCGCAGTATTTGATTGATGGTCTCGCTGGAGTGCACACCGAGTTTGTAAAGATCGGTTTCACCCGCAACGCCGACAATCCAAATAAGCCAAGCCCGGTTTTGATAACTAGCCATGGTGCTAAAGACAAGGCCGATAACTACCGTTACCTACTGCAGCCGAATCTTCTAGTCCTTCGCTAAGAGATGTTTGTAAAACATCTGTCGCTTAGCAACTTTCGCAATTACTCAACTGCCGAAGTAGAGCTCACGCCAGGTGTCAACCTTTTGGTAGGCCCAAACGGCCAGGGTAAAACCAACCTTGTCGAAGCCATCGGATATTTATCCACGCTTCGCAGCCACCGAGTTGCTGGTTATCTGCCACTAATCAAAAACGCTGAACCAGAAATCCCTGGCGCAATTATTCGCGCAATGGTTTCGCACGATTCTCGTGATGCGTTGATTGAACTCGAGCTCAATCGAGATTCACAAAATCGAGGTCGCGTTAACAAGTCACCAGTTGCTCGCGTGCGCGAAATTCTTGGTTACGTAAACACAGTGATTTTTGCACCGGAAGATTTGGATATCGTTAAGCGCGATCCAAGTAACCGTCGTGATTTCATCGACACACTTTTGGTGCAGGTGACTCCAAGATTTGCCGGAGTCTTTACCGATTACGAGCGAGTGCTTAAGCAAAGAAATACTTTGTTGCGCACGGCAAGACAAACCGGAGCCAAGGGAACTTCGCTCAGTACTCTTGATGCCTGGGACGAAAGCCTGATTAAGTTCGGAAGCGAAATAGTTGCGGCTCGCGTTGCACTAGTCGAGCGACTTCGTCCGTTGCTGCACAACGCGTATCAGGCAATCGCGATTGCAAACAACGAACCGCGTATTCAAGTTAAGAGTTCATTGCTTGGTTCATTGATTCCAGATGGCGAAGAAGCTGACGATCTCGAATACATTGACTCTGCTGAAGTGAATGAAATCGCAGCACTTTATCGCAGCAAGCTTGAACATGTGCGCGCCAAGGAACTCGAACGCGGAATAACTCTGGTTGGCCCACATCGAGACGATTTGGTTTTGCTACTTTCAAATTTGCCAGCTAAGGGATACGCGAGCCACGGCGAAAGTTGGTCGTATGCATTGGCACTTCGACTCGCATCGATCGAATTGTTGAAAGCCGAAACTCGAAGCGGCGATCCGATTCTGATTTTGGATGACGTGTTTGCGGAGCTCGATGCCGGGCGGCGCACTCGCCTTGCCGAATTGGTTTTGAACAATGAACAGGTACTAATCACAGCTGCGGTTGCTGAGGATGTGCCATCCCAACTCAAGGCTAAAGTTTTCAATGTGAAGGCGGGGGTGATCGAAGTTGGCTGAAGATTTTGCGCAGGAGTTTTACTGGAAGATGCGTGAGGCAGTTACCGGCCGCCTATCACGCGATGCCAAAAGGATTAAAGCCAAAGCGGCTAAGAGCAACTCGCAGCCCTTCGACAAGGGGCGCGATCCAGTGACTGCCGGTTCATCCGTCGATGGCATTTTGAAAGATTTTCGCTGGGAAGCCAGATTGGTCGAGGCTGATCTGTTTAACAACTGGACCGAATTGGTCGGCGAGGCCAACGGATTGAATTCACAACCGGAGACTTTGGTGAGCGGTGTTTTGACGATTCGCTGTAAATCAACGGCGTGGGCAACTCAATTGCGCCTAATGCAGATCCAGATTTTGGAAAAGATTACTGAAAATTATGGTGATCTGGCTATCTCCAGTTTGAAGTTTTTGGGTCCCGACGCACCGTCGTGGAAAAAGGGTCCACGTTCCGTGCCGGGTCGCGGCCCTCGGGACACCTACGGATAAACGTGCGGTAAACACTCACACTGTGGATAACTTGTGCATAAGTGGGGATATCTTCAGCCAAAAGTTGAGAGTTATGCACAACCTTTAGCCATATGTTTAGGGTTTTTAAACTTTTCTTATCCACAGGCTAAAAACCTTGTAACTGGCGGTCTCTAGCCCCTCAACCGCTGTTGTTTCCACAGCCGTTTCCACAGTTTTGGGGATAATTTGTGGGCGTGTTCCACAGGTTATCCACATAATGGTGCACAACCCAGGTTGAAGGTTGTCTGTCGGTGGCCGATGCTAGACATACACTCAAAGCAAGTTCGGAGGTTTTTATGTCGTTGGCAACAGTTCCGCCAATTGAACCCAGCCGCATTGGCGAAGGCCGCGTGCTTCCGAACGATCTTCTTTCTGAGCAGAGCACGCTTGGTGGCATGCTTCTTTCTCAAGAGGCTATCGCCGAGGTATTCGAATTTGTTAAGGCCGACGACTTCTACGCGCCTAAACACGAAACTATTTTCAACGCCATCCTGGCTTTGTACAGCAAGGGTGAACCAACCGACGTTATTACCGTCACCGACGAACTCACCAAGAATGGCGAGTTGGTTCGAGCCGGAGGAGCCGACTACCTTCACCAGCTCACCTCGATTGTGCCAACTGCGGCCAACGCACCGTTTTACGCACAGATCGTCGCCGAAAAGGCAACTCTTCGCCGCCTGGTAGAGGTTGGCACTCGAATCGCTCAGATGGGTTACTCCAACGAGGGCGAAATCGAAGACCTGGTTAACCGAGCCCAGGAAGACGTCTACGGTGTTACTCGCGCCGGTGTTGGTGAAGATTACGTTCCGCTGTTTGATTCCATCGAAGCAGCGGTTGAAGAAATGGAACGTGCGCAGAGCCGCGGCGGCGACATGGTTGGAGTGCCAACCGGGTTCAGTGAGCTTGATGAAATGACTCACGGCCTGCACGGTGGGCAGTTCGTCATCTTGGCTGCTCGTCCGGCGGTTGGTAAGTCAACCCTTGCTCTCGACCTCGCTCGCAACGCTGCCATCAAGCACAAAAAGCCGGTCATCTTCTTCTCTCTAGAAATGGGTCGCGCCGAAATCGCGATGCGTTTGCTATCTGCCGAATCTCGTATCTACCTGCAGAGCATGCGTAAGGGTTCGCTCACTGATAACGACTGGCAGCGTCTAGCCGGAGTTCGTGGCGAGATTAACTCGGCACCGCTTTACATCGATGACAGCCCGAACCTAACCCTGGTAGAGATTCGCGCCAAGTGCCGTCGTATGGCTCAGCGCGTTGGCCTAGAGATGATTGTTATCGACTACATCCAGTTGATGACCTCGGGTAAAAAAGTCGAATCGCGTCAGCAAGAGGTTTCGGAATTCTCTCGTGCGCTCAAGTTGCTAGCCAAGGAGCTTAACGTTCCGGTGGTGGCCATCTCGCAGCTGAACCGTAACTCAGAGAAGTCGGACAATAAGGTTCCGGAAATTTCGCAGCTACGCGAATCTGGATCGCTTGAGCAGGATGCCGACGTAGTGATCTTGCTGCACCGTGAGGCTATGTTCGATCGCGAACACCCACGAGCCGGCGAAGCAGATTTGATTTTGGCCAAGCAACGTAATGGTCCAACCGGAACCATCGTGGTGAACTTCCTAGGACAATTCAGCAAATTCGAAGATCCAAAGGCTTAGTGCATTTAGATTTATCTAGTGCGCCGAATTAAACCGTTACGAGCTCTAGCCAGCATTGCCGTTGGTTTATTCGTCACCTTTTGGCAGTCGCATCACGCAGCAGTTGGTTTAGTGGCGCTCGCCTTGTTCACCATTCTCTATGGCGCTCGCACCCTTTTTGGTTCACCAAAATATTTTCCAATTGCAGTAATTGCGCTGATCACTGCCTTTCTTGCAGCAACAAGTTTGCAAGAAAATTCTGATGCAACTTTTATTTTGCTTGTTGCGATTTGGGGGGTTTCGCAGGCGGCAATCGACTACATAAATCGAGATTCGATTAGTGCAACGCTCGCAGGTTTGTTGGCAGCACTGTTTGCCTTGGTTCCAATGGATATAGTTTCGGCGGTTGGATTTTTTGGCGCCTATCTGATTGTTTCGGGTGTGCACTTGGGTATCGCCGCCTACACACCACAAACAATCCCAACCAAGAAGTAGGCTTTAGCTATGGCTAACCAGAAAACCTCGCTGCGCAATTACCTAACGCTGTCATTAGTAGCTGCACTATTTGTTGGCATCCTGGTTCTCGCGTCTTCACATTACGTGGACGTAACTCAGGCACTGATTTGGGCCGGCATCACATTCATCGTTGCCTTGGTCACCATCGCAACGCTTGCGCTATCGGTTAAGGATCAAGATGATGATCCAAACAAGCCTCGACTTAGTTAATTCGCTTAGCTAGTTCGGCTGCGATTCCCACATAGCTACTTGGGCGCAACGCCAAGAGACGATCCTTGGCTTCATCTGAAATGTCTAGCTGACTAACAAAAGCAACCAGTTCATCGTGACCAATTCGCTTGCCGCGGGTGAGCTCCTTGAGCAGTTGGTAAGGGTCTTCAATCGAAGAGCGACCGGCGGCAACTTCCGCGCGAATGACAGTTTGAATAGCCTCGCCAAGGACCTCCCAGTTTTCTGAAAGATCTGCGTCGAGCACCGCAGGTGAAAGTTCGATTTCGCCAAGACCACGAGTTGCGTTGTCGATGGCAAGTAGTGAGTGACCTAGACCAACACCGATGTTGCGCTGTGATGATGAGTCCGTTAGGTCGCGCTGCATACGCGAGGTGACCAAAGTTGCTGCGAGTGAATCAAGAATTGCATTTGAAAGTTCGAGGTTCGACTCCGCGTTTTCAAAACGAATCGGATTGATCTTGTGCGGCATGGTTGATGAACCGGTTGCACCAGGTTGAGGAATTTGCTTGAAGTAGTTCAGCGAGATGTATGTCCAAATGTCAGTGCAGAGGTTATGCAAGATTCGGTTGAACAGAGCAACGCTCGAATACAACTCTGCTTGCCAGTCGTGCGATTCAATTTGAGTGGTCAACGGGTTCCACTTAAGTCCGAGAGAAGTTACAAATGCTTCAGATTCGATTGCCCAACTTACGTTTGGTGCCGCAACAACGTGAGCGGAAAATGTTCCGGTCGCGCCAGAGAATTTTCCAAGGTACTCGGAGTTTCGGATGCGAGTGAGTTGACGCTCAAGTCGGTAGACAAAAACAGCGAGTTCTTTGCCCATGGTGGTTGGCGTTGCCGGTTGTCCGTGGGTGCGACTCAACATTGAAACTTCTGCGTACTTTGCCGAAAGCTCGCGAAGCTTAACCAGCAATGCCTCGGCGCGAGGCAACCAAACCTGCTGAATCGAATCGCGAACTGTTACCGCGTAAGAAAGATTGTTGATGTCTTCGCTGGTGCAAGCAAAGTGGGTTAGTTCGGCCAAGTCTGCGCGGCCAACTTCGGCTAGCTTTTCGCGAACGAAATACTCAACGGCTTTGACGTCGTGCTTGGTCACCGCTTCGGTTTTCGCCAAGGTGGCGACATCGTCATCTGAGAAGTTTGTGACAACATTTCGTAGGCGATCAATCTCGGTGAGGTCCAATGGCGCATTGTTCTTGAGCAAGTTGCGATTAGCCAGGTGAATTAGCCATTCGATTTCAACGTGGATGCGGGCCTTGTTCAAACCTGCTTCAGATAGAAACTCGCCCAATCCGGCAACCGCTGGTTGATAGCGACCATCGAGCGGACTTAGGGGCTGGTTTGAAAGATTACTCACAGGGATATTCTGCCCTATCTATTCCACAGATTTCGGGGCAGCCGGTTTTCATGCGACCAGTCGAGTAATCATTCAGGCATGGACTTACTTGAAGACATCATTTTTCGAGCTGCAACTCATCTACTGCTGGCAATACCGAATCCTCTGCACTGGACTGGTCCCGCTGCTGCTGCCTGTGCCCGGGAATTAGAACTGCTAGCCGATGACTTGCGATCAATTGTTGGCGGGTTGAGTTCCATTGTTGAGTAGTCGTTCGGAAATCGAGCGCATCCGCAATTCTCTTATTGTCACCGCCGAGGTGCTGGCTGCTCAATTGGTAGTTGATGTGCTTCAAGGCTCGCCACTGAAGCTCGCCCACTTAGCCATTCGTTTGCCTGCGGTAATTACCCGACTGAAGCGACTAATTGTTGCCTGCGAAACCATGATTGATCGAATCGCGACCACTGAGAATCGCCTCCTAGCCGGCATGGCACTGGACATTGGGCTCACCACCGGGTTGGTGGTGAATCCGCCGGTGCGTCTTGCCTCGAAACTGATTGGCGGCAAAGCCAATGCACCAGGCACCCTCAGCACTATCGCGGAACGCTTGATGAACCTCGACAAGCGCCGCACTCCAACGATTCGAATAGAAAAGTACGGAAGTGCTGCCATCGCCTATATCCCAGGCACGCAGTCCGGCAGCTTTGGTTGGACCAGCAATCCCATGGACATGAAAACCAACTTGCAGCAAATCAGTGGTCGCCGCAGCAATGTCGAAATAGGGCTGGGCAAGGCGCTCGCGGCGGCGGGCGTGAAGGCAAGCGATCGGGTTTTGCTAGTTGGACATTCGCAGGGTGGTTTGGTAGCCATCTCTGCTGCGGGGCACTCAAGAACAGCCGATTTTCCATACAAAGTGGAAAAAGTGATTACTTTTGGCAGCCCCGTGGGGTCAAATTATCCAAACCGCCTGCCAGAAGTCATTTCAGTGGAGAACAAATACGATTTAGTACCTGTTTTGGATGGAAAAGCCAATCCAAAGGCTTCAAATTGGCTAACTTTGGAGGGTGAAGTGCCCGGTAGCCCTATTTCGGCACACCTAATGGAGAGTTACTGTCAAATTGCGGCAGAAATCGACCAGGCCGGAAAGCTTCCAGACATTTTCGCTCTTGGTGACGAAAAAGCCGATGTTAGTTACTTCGAACTGAGCCAGGGGCCGGATTTGCGCGGTTAGGCAACTGCTTTAAACAGCTTGCGACCGATAAAGCCGATCACGCTCATAATCAGCGCACCCAGTATGGCCCATCCCATTGATGAGACTGCCAGTCCTTCGTGAGTAAAACCGTCAATGCTGAAGATCGGCGAACCAATCAATTGCGAAAGCCAGGCCACAAAAATCAATAGCGCGCCATTGATTACGAGGTTAATTAGTCCAAAAGTCAGAATGTATAGCGGTGTCGAAAGCACCTTGATGATTGGTCCGATGACAGCATGCACAAGACCAAAGACCAAGGCAACCAGCAAGTATGAAAGCACTGTCATCCAAAAGTCATCGCGGCCATAAGGCGCCAGCTTGATAGCGGGAACAATCAAAGTGACTAACCAGAGCCCGATTGCGTTGATTGCAGTGTTGAGCAAGAAGCGAACCATGTTCAGATTGTGCCACAAGCAAGTAGATTTGACCCTGTGAGTCACGAATCCAACGAACCTATGGTTCAGTTTCTCTCTCCGGAGGGTGATGTTCGTGTGCCTGCTCAGTGGGCTGAATATGGCGAGCACCTAAAGTCACTCACCGAAGCCGACTACCTAAAGTTCTATCGCGAAATGGCTCGCTGCCGTCGCTTCGATAACGAAGCCACCGCGCTGCAGCGTCAGGGTCAGCTCGGACTTTGGATTCCCGCCATTGGCCAGGAGGCAGCGCAAATCGGATCCGGTTTTGCCGTCGGCCCAAACGATCACATTTTTCCTAGCTACCGTGAACACGGAGTAGCCATCACACACGACATTGACTTGATGTCGATTTTGAAAATGCTGCGCGGTGTTAATCACGGCGGTTGGAATCCGGACGAAACTCGATTCCACCTTTACGCAATTGTTTTGGGAACTCAGGTTTTGCATGCCACCGGTTACGCAATGGGAGTTAAGTTCGACGGAAAAGTTGGCACTGGAAATCTTGACGAAGACCTCGCGGTAATTTCTTACTTCGGCGATGGAGCTACTGCCGAAGGTGACGTTAGCGAATCATTCTTGTTCGCTGCTATCAACCACGCACCAATTGTTTTCTTCTGTCAAAACAACCAGTGGGCAATTTCTTCTCGCGTGACAAACCAAACCAAGGTGCCTTTGTATCAGCGCGGCGCTGGCTTTGGTGTGCCGGGTATTCGCATCGACGGCAACGACGTCCTTGCTTCTTACGCAGTAACCAAGAAGCACATGAACGATGCCCGCGAAGGCGCTGGTCCATTCATGATTGAAGCGCTCACCTATCGCATCGGTGCTCACACAACCTCGGACGATCCAACCAAGTATCGCGATGACGAAGAAGTTGCATATTGGAAAGCACGCGATCCAATTGATCGCCTAGAAAAGTTTTTGCGCAAAAATGGAATCAACCAAGACTTCTTCGATCAGGTTGCCCACGATGGTGAAGTACTAAGCGAAGAAATTCGTAAGGCAACTTTCGCACTCGGCAACCCACCGATCGAAACTATGTTCCAGCATGTTTACTCTCAGCAGCATCCGCTAATTGATGAGCAGATGGCGTGGTTGAAAAACTATGAAGAATCATTTGGTGGTGAGGCGTAATGAGTAACTCAGTTGAACTGCCAATCGCCAAAGCCATTAACGCTGGTCTTCGCGAGGCAATGCGCAAAGATCCTAAGGTTCTGCTTTTCGGTGAAGACATCGCTGAGCTCGGTGGAGTATTCCGCGTAACCGAAGGGCTTCACGCCGAATTCGGTCCTGGTCGTGTTCAGAATTCGCCAATCGCCGAATCTGGAATCATCGGAACCTCAATTGGTTTGGCGATGCGCGGATATCGTCCGGTTGCCGAAATCCAGTTCGACGGATTCATCTTTCCCGCCTTCAACCAGATCGTGACCCAGTTGGCAAAACTGCAAAACCGAAGCGAAGGTTATTTGCAGATGCCGGTGGTAATTCGCGTTCCGGTTGGTGGCGGTATTGGTGCGGTTGAGCACCACAGCGAAAGTCCGGAAGCATACTTTGCACACACCGCAGGTTTGCGTGTGGTTTCACCGAGCAACCCGAACGATGCGTACTGGATGATCCAGCAGGCTATCGAGTCAACCGACCCGGTGTTGTTCTTCGAACCAAAGCGTCGCTACTGGCAAAAAGGTCCGGTGAATTTAGACGGTGCTTCAAGTTCGCTTCACCAGGCACGAGTAATTCGTCAGGGTACCGATGTCACTTTGGTTGCATACGGCCAGATGGTTACCGTTGCTCTGCAGGCAGCAGAGTTTGCACAAGAAGAGGGTCGCTCTATCGAAGTGATCGACATGCGTTCAATTTCACCAATTGATTTTGCAACCATCATTGAGTCTGTTAAGAAGACCGGTCGACTTGTGGTTGCTCACGAAGACAGCACCTTCGTTTCAGTTTCATCAGAAATCGCAGCTCGAGTTTCTGAGCTAGCTTTCTATCACCTCGAGGCACCTGTCATTCGTGTTGGTGGTTTCGACGTTCCATATCCACCGGCGAAGCTTGAAGAACTTTTCTTGCCAGATGCCGATCGCATTCTTGATGCGGTTGATCGAGTACTGGCCTTCTAGGAGCAAACATGAGTCAAGTCGCGTACTTTAATTTGCCGGACGTTGGCGAAGGTCTAACCGAAGCCGAAATCGTTTCTTGGAAAGTTAACGTTGGTGATCGCGTAGCGGTTAACCAGGTCATCGTTGAAATCGAAACCGCAAAGTCTCTCGTAGAACTTCCATGCCCATTCGAAGGCATCGTCACCGAACTGCTTGCCAGGGAAGGCGAGACCGTTGAGGTTGGCAAGCCAATCATCGCGGCGACGGTTGCCGATGGCGCAGTTGGTGCAGTTGCCACTTCTTCTATCCCAGTAATTTCAACTGAAGTTGCCGCAGCTGCAAACGAGGCGCTCGCCGACATCCGCAGCGAAGGTTCTGAAGAGATGAAGCCACTGGTTGGCTACGGCGTTGCCTCGGCTCATGGTTCATCACGACGTGCCAAGCGTGCCATCAACCCGGTGCCGGTAGTTGCCCCGATGACCTCGGCAATTCCAGTAATTGCGGGGGCTCCAGCCACGGGACTCATTTCAGTGGTCTCTCCAGAAAACTCGGTTATCGCCAAGCCACCAGTGCGAAAACTCGCCAAGGATCTTGGCGTTGACCTCAACAACGTGGTGCCTACCGGCCTCGCCGGTGAGATTACTCGTGAAGACGTACTCGGCGGAGCACAGCAGGCTAGCGTCTTCCGCAACCTCACCACTCCTGAAGCACCTACCGAACGCGAAGAACGCATTCCGGTTAAGGGTGTTCGCAAAGCAATCGCGAGTGCAATGGTTCGCTCTGCATTCACCGCTCCACACGTGAGCATCTTTGTTGACGTCGATGCAACTCGCACAATGGAATACGTAAAGCGCCTAAAGGCGAGCACCGACTTCGCTGGAGTGAAAGTTACTCCACTACTGATCATGGCGAAGGCAATGATTTGGGCGGTGCGCAGAAACCCAACGGTCAACTCAACTTGGACAGATGAAGAAATCATCGTGCACAACTTTGTTAACTTCGGAATCGCAGCTGCTACTCCGCGCGGACTCATTGTGCCGAATATCAAAGACGCAGACAAGATGTCGATGCTGGAACTTGCCAAGGCGATTGAACAACTTGCCGCAACTGCGCGTGAAGGAAAAACCACACCTGCCGACATGGCAGATGGAACCATCACCATCACCAACATCGGTGTATTTGGTGTTGACACCGGAACTCCGATTTTGAATCCTGGCGAAGTTGGCATCGTGGCACTTGGATCTATTCGTCCAAAGCCATGGGTGGTTAACAACGAAATTGTGATTCGCCAGGTAACCACAATTGGTGCAACATTTGATCACCGCGTTGTAGACGGTGACGTTGCATCTCGATTCGTTCAGGATGTTGCTTCGGTTATCGAAGAGCCAGCCCTGCTGCTCGACTAAAAAGGAAAGTAACTATGGCTCAAGCACACGACGAAGACCTTTCAGTATGGGAAGAGGCATGGTCGCTTTTCATCGCCCCGGCTCACATCATGGCCGAACTGGGTTGGACCATCCTCCAAGATCTCGTACTAATTTGGCTGCTATAC
>JACCDM010480132.1_pt1 | contig 21522 bp, 16 predicted proteins | sample 7445851 | NCBI WGS metagenome assembly JACCDM01 (sample SAMN15323438, study PRJNA562643) | freshwater metagenome | isolation source: river surface water | place: USA:Blue River Watershed | collected 2017-08-16
ATTACAAATTTATCTTCTTTGCAAGATTGTTTGATGAAATACTCCGAAATAGATGGAATAATCCATTTCGCTGCTTTTAAATCTGTTGGCGAATCTGTACTAGATCCTATTAAGTACTATGAAAACAATTTAGTTTCACTATTAAATGTTATTAAAATAGCCAAGCAGTACAATTCAGATATAGTTTTTTCATCTTCTTGTACTGTTTATGGTGAAGCTGAAGAACTACCAATCACAGAAAATGCAAAAATTGAATTACCTAAAAGCCCTTATGGTAATACTAAGAAAATCTGCGAAGAGATTTTAAATGATTTTTCCAAAGTATTTGATGGGAAAATCACTTGCCTAAGGTATTTTAATCCAGTAGGAGCTCACAGCAGCGGAAAGCTTGGTGAAATTCCTATTGGAATTCCACAAAATCTTCTTCCCTATTTAACTCAAACAGCTATTGGTAAAAGAGCGGAATTGATTGTTTTTGGAAATGATTATTCTACTCCTGATGGAACTTGTATTAGAGATTTCATACACGTTTGTGATGTTGCTCGAGCGCATTTAGCCGCTCTAGATTACATGTTAAAACATGAATCACAAGCGTATTCTGTATTTAATATAGGACGTGGCGAGGGGACTTCAATTCTACAACTTATTAATCGATTTATGCAATTAACTAATGTCGATTTGAATTTTTCGTTTGGCCCTCGAAGGGAAGGAGATATCGTAGAAAGTTGGGCAACGTGTATCAAAGCGAATAAAGAACTTAACTGGAAGGCAAGGTATACACTTGATGATATTATTAATACTGCATGGAAATGGGAAAATACTTTAAATGCGAGAAAAAATAGTTTCTAGTTGTCATTATTTTTTCCTTTGTCTTTATATAAATAAAAATATCCAAAAAATAGAAACTTTATCTTTGTTATATAGCATGTATTGTTTTTATAATTTTTCCATACAATAATATTTCTTTATTAATTTTCATTATATAATATTAAAGTTTTTTTTTTGAATTTAATTTATATATCGCGCAAATGATTAAAATTCCCAAACAGTATAGAGAACCCTTAATTCCTTATTTTCCGGTGGAAATGGATTTTTATATCCCTGGATTTGAGAATAGTTATCCTATTGGGAAAGGCAAGACACTAGCATTAACCCATAAAAATTGTGGAGATTGGTACAACGAATTTATAGATAAGGTATTATTGAGTATTTCCAATAAAGAATTTTTACCTGTATGTAGGATTTGTGATGGTGAATTTTTATTTTTTTTAGGTGAGCAGCCTCTAGATGTTAGGTTAAATTTGTTTAAAAGAATCAAAGCTAATCTTAGCAAAATTAAAAATAGAATAGAATTAAAAGGGGGAATAGGTGCCTATACAAAAGGCCACTATCATTCGGGTTTATATTCTAAAGAAGAATGGTTAAACGCACGTTCTGTCTATCCAATTTGGTTAAAGGAAATAAGTAAGGTCGGTATTTTGGCTATTCATTTGATTTCTGAAAAAGTTCCTTTTGCTGAGCAATATTATCCTGCATTTTCTCGATTCCTTTTAAAGAACAATATAGAAATAAACAATGACAACTATTATCCTTTTTACTTTGTTTATGCGATGCTTGTGGGTCACAGAAAAAGTGAAATTTTTAAAAACCGAAGAATTTTAATTGTTAATGGATTTTCAAATCAAAAAAGGGATAGTGTGATGAATTCTATATATAATGAAGGTGCAAAAGAAATTTTTTGGCTGCCCATATCTACGCATAGGTCTCTTTACGATTCTATCGATATTACACCTTTTTATGATAAAGTTGATTTAGTTTTAGTTGGAGCAGGGATTGGAAAACCTAATATATTGTATCAATTAAAAGATCTCAATGTTCCATGTATCGATGCTGGTTATATTTTTGAAGTTTGGGCAAACCCAATTAGTAAATTCAAGCGTCCCTTTTGTGTTCTTGATTTTAATTCAGATTTTATTTAAATATTAATTTATAGTAAGATTCTTCTTTATAAAGTTGATTCTAAACAATAATATTTTTAATTGTTTGTTTTTATCTGTATTTTAATTTTTTATTCCTGAAAAATGTTCCTAATAAAACAAAAATATGACTAAATTGAACTCAATTAATAAGAAAAAAGTTGCTAATTTTTGGGGCAAAGCAATTGTGGATAATCCATTAGATGTTTATAGTTTTCAACCCACACGCGATTATTTTGCAAGCTTAGTCACAGGACAGAATTTAAACAATGACGAAGATTGGTTTGAGGTTTGGTTTAAGAATGTTTATTTAAAAGAAAGAATTCCTGTTGAAAATTGTTTAAGTCTTTGTTGCGGCCACGGTCATAGGGATAGAAGAATAGCTCGATTGGGTTATTTTAAAAATTGTTTGTCATTAGATATAAGTCAAGATGCAATTAATCATGCTATTGATTTAGCACGTAAAGAAGGTTTTTCAAATATTGAGTACAAAGTTGCTGATTTAAATGTTGATAGTTTAAAAAAAAACACTTTTGATCTAGTGTATGTCGGCGCTGGAATGCATCATATATCAAATTTAGAACATTTAATTAATGAAATACATGAATGCTTGAAGCCTGGTGGCTTATTTGTTTGCGATGAGTATGTTGGACCCAATTATTCAAATTTATCAAACAGGCATCGCGAAATTATAAATAGTGCAGTACATCTTATTCCTAAGAGACTAAGGTTTGCGAATGAAGATACATTTGTTCCAGGGCTTGCAAAACGGTCCTATATTTTTGCTGGGATTCACGTTTTAAGTAAATTGGGTAGAATTGATTTTGATAGTTTCAATTACTCACAAAATTGGTCTTTTTTTAAGAGAAGTGGCTTTAATCTTGCAAAAAAATTAAACGGTATTTTCCAAACTTTTATAAAGCCTGCGCAATCTTTTAAATACGGGAAAGTATTTGATATTTTCCCTGAAAATATTATCAAAGGAGATCCTTCTGAGGGGGTTCGTGCCGCTGATATTATTCCACTATTGAAGAATAGGTTTATACAAACCGATGTACATTATTATAATGGTAGTATAACTGTTTATGCTTTAGATTTGAAATTTTTTAAGAATTATAATCCTTCATCCTTAGCCGATAATAAAATTTTGGAACAAGTATTTAATCTTGAAAAGACAATGATTGAGATTGGAGAAATACCACCAGTTCACGCAATTGTGGTATGTCAAAAATTGTAGTCCTGAAATAAAGGGTTTAACTCTCTTAGAGTTTTTAAATCATGAAAGTAATATTTAACAAAGCAGTTTACAAAATACTAAGGGCACTTATTGTGTTATTCACAAGGCAAAATCAAAAGAGACTTTTGTTTATTCAAGAGTCATTTTCTGGTTCAAATACCTACGCGTTATATAAATTGGCCAGTGTTAAAGTAAAAAATAATTACAATTTATTGCTTTTAAGGAATTCACATAGTGAAATGAACTTAGTATCATTTATCAAATGGTATAGAATAATTGCATCAGCAAAAATAATATTTACAACTCATGCATCATACAAGCCAAGTAAAAAACATATTCATTATCAATTATGGCATGGTGGCTCAACAAAAAAAATGGGAGTAATGGAACATGGGATAACTGATGGATTTAAATTATCTAAGTCTTGGCGAGAAGTTGATTTTATAATGTCCTATTCTGAAACGTACACAACTTTTTTAAATGCTTGTATGGTTACTGATCCGAAGAAATATGTAATTAGTGGTGCCCCCAGAAATGATTTACTTTTGTCAAGTGATGGAAATGAAGGAATAAAGAAGATATTTGGTGATGGGTTCTCTAATTCAAACTTAATTTGGTTTGCTCCAACATTCAGAGATTATTTTGGGAGAAGTCAAGGTGATAAAAAATTTCATAACCCATTTGGGTTTAATAAATTCAATGTTGAAAAATTCGATAATTTCTTAGATAGTTTAAATAGTAAACTTATTTTAAAGCCTCATCCCCATGAGGAGCGGTTAATTCTAAAATATTTTAAGGATTTTCCTTCTAGAAATATCGTAATACTAAAAACTGATGATTTAGTGCTGTATGAGTTAGATTTTTATGAATTATTGAATTCTTCTGAAATGCTGATTACTGATTATTCATCACTATTTTATGACTATTTACTTTTAGGTAAACCTATCATATTTACCCCAGTTGATCTCGTAAAGTATGAAATGGATCGTGGGTTTCTTATGGAATCCTATTCAAATTATGTCCCTGGTCCAATTGCATTAGATCAGCAATCCTTAGAAAAAGAAATAAAGAAGTGTTTTAATGTTCCTCATTACTATAAACAACAACGAGATTGGATGCTTAACTTTCATCACAGGTATAAAGATTCGAATTCTTCAGATCGTATTTTTGATTTTATTGAAAATCAATTAAAAAATATAGATTAGTTTATATAGTCTTTGTGATTTAAAAGATAAAATTTTTCAATTCATTTTTAGTCAATTTAAGTTTTAATTTTCTTTTAAAATTATATATGTCCGAACTTAGAGAAGTAATACAAGATTTAGCAGAAAGAAAAAAGGCATTGTTAGCTTTTAATATACAGAATATTCTACAATTAGAAGCGCTCTATGAGACGAGTCTAACACTTCGTCAACCAGTAATTGCACAGTTTTCTAGTAAGTATATCCAATATTTTCATAATTATTTTGATTTCAATAGATTAGTCTCAAAATTTCAAAAAAATAATTTTTTTTTTCATTTAGATCATTCGGATGATCTTGAAGTCGTCAAATCTTGTATTGATTATGGATTTGCTTCTGTAATGTATGATGGCTCCCATGAACTAGTTGAAGTAAACATTAAAAATAGTAACATAATCAATAAATATGCTGAAAATAAATCGTTATTGGAGGTTGAAATAGGTTCAATTGGTGGTGTAGAAGATGGATTTGGTTCAGAGAAGGTTAATTTTTTTGATGAATCTGATCTGATTAAATTTGCAAAAAATGCAAAGTTTGATTTGTTAGCGTTGGGAATTGGAAATTTACATGGCGAATACAATAGCATCTCTGGAGTTAATATTGATTTGTTACAATATTCAAATGAGTTAATTGGGAAGTTTCCTTTAGTGCTTCATGGAAGTTCAGGATTGCCTGATGATATGATTTTTAAAGCAATTGAATATGGTGTTGTTAAAGTAAATATTTCTACCTCCCTGAAAGTAGAAACTGTCAAACTTCTTTCCAATTTTTGTTTAATGGAAAAACATTACGACGAAATAAAACTATCAAAAATTATAAAAAATGGTTTGATAGAATATTTTATTCCTTTAATTTTAAAATTTACATATAAATAATGTACTTAGTAATTAACTTAGGTCTTAAGTCTATAAGAGGAATTATTTTTGATAGAGAAGGTAAACAAATTTATTCCAAAGCTTTTCCTGTCCATACTTTTTTGTATGATAAGTTAGTTGAACAGGATGCAACGGAATGGATTAAACTCTTAGACAAAATTTTAATTGGAATAAAAGAGCATAATTCATTATCAAAGCAAATTTTGTTTATTACGGTAACAACAAGTTCGTCTTGTATACTAGGTGTAGACTCTAAGGGTAATGCATTGACAAAAGTTTTGATGGTTTCTGATAAAAGAAGTTCAAAGGAAGTGGAGCAGATTTGCTCTAACAATTACTATCAATTACTTAGCAATAAACCTGTTTGTACCACCGGATCTACTATTCCTAAATTATTATGGTTTAAAAAAAATGAGAAAGAATTGTTTGATAAAGTTGATTACTGGCTAGGGGCAGGTGAATTTTTCAACTATTTTTTTACGCATAATTTTTTTACTGATTCGCTTAACGCTAGTAAAGGTTTTTTTAACGGAATTTCCTATGAACTTGATTTATTGAATAGTTTAGAAATTAGTAGTTCTTCTCTCCCAGTGGTTAAAGAAATAGGATATACGTTGCCGGTTTGTTCTGAAGTAATATTTAATTATAACTTAAATCCAGATGTTCAATTCACTTTAACAACATATGATGCGATATGTGCTGTTATTGGTTCTTCAGATGGTAAGAAAACAACAGCATCTGATGTTTCAGGAACGGTAACATCCGTCCGAATTTTGGCTGAGAAGACACCTCAAGATCAAGTGTTAAATAACTCAACTTTGCTTTACCAGCCTATTAAAGAGATTAACAAAATCATCATAGGATCTTCTAACAATTTAGGTGGTGGAATTATCGAATGGTATAAACAAGCTTTTTTTAAAGATTATAATGGAGACGTTTACTCACAAATGGAAAGCCAGGCTAATTCTTCAACTATTGGAGCCAGCGGGATAATCTTCCTGCCTTATTTATTGGGAGAGCGTGCGCCATTTGTGGATTTGGACGCTAAGGGAACTTTTTTTGGAGCTGGAAGAGGGTGTGATCAAAAAGATTTTTCCCGGGCTGTTTTTGAATCAACTGCATTTGTAACAAGAGACCTATTAGATTCAATACGAATTAATGGATTTAATGTTGAGACCTTAACAGTAAGCGGGGGCTTAGCTAGATTCGAGTTAATTAATCAAATCAAAGCTGATGTTTGTAATGTACCTGTAAATGTATTAGAGAATTTTGAAAGTACTTCTATTGGCGCCTTTCTTTTAATGGCATTGTTTTCGAAGGAATTTTCTTCTTATGAGGAAGCCTGCAGTACTGTAATTAAAGTACGAAAAATTTTAATTCCGAGAAAAATCAATCATCAATTTTATACGAAGTCTTTTTATCTTTTCAAAGATTTGAATCTACATCTCACTCCCTTATATAAAACTCATAAATTATTAAATTCTCCAAAACATTCTTTTGAGTCTAGAACTTTACAAAATTTATGATAAATTTTTACTTCAATACCCCCATTTTTGCTGGAAGATTAGATGAGATTGGTTATGAAATTGCGAATGATAATTCAGTGAACATTCTTTTGCTTACTTCAAGAACTGTCTTTGAGATGAATAATGTTCGTGAGCTTGTGTCTGCGTTGAAAACGCGAAAAAGTTTAACTATCGATTTTATTGAGCCTGAAGCTCCTGTTCAAAAACTAGATAGCATAGTTACGAGGACAGTTAAACCTGATTTGATTATAGCGATTGGTGGTGGATCAACTATTGATTCAGCCAAAGCTATATCGTTCGGATGGCAAAATAAAAGTATAATAGACATTCTTTATAAAAGAGAGTCACTTCCTAATTCAAAAATAAAAGTTATTGCTGTTCCGACAACTGCAGGAACAGGGGCCGAATTATCTTTCGGAGCAATTCTAACGGATAAAGAAAATCAATTTAAAGGTGGTATCAGATCTCCCATGATCTTACCAGATTTTGTTGTTATTGATAAGTATTTGTATATTAATGCAGGTAAAAAATTAAAGGCAGAAGTTGGTTTCGATTGCTTATCACATGCTATAGAGACATACGTTTCTAAAAATTCTTCACCCTTTATTAAATATCAATCAATTAATTGCATCACCAGAATTTTTTCTTCTTTAAAAAATGCTGTTGAAGGTGATTTAAATGCTCTTGAGAGTATTGCAATTTCCTCTTGTATGATGGGTGTTAATTTGTCTTACAGCTCTACCTGTTTACCTCATCGTATGCAATATGCATTGGGTCCAATTACTAATACATCACATGCCCAGGGTTTAATTGCGCTGTACAATGGGTGGTTGTCTATGATTAAATCTGAAAAGGTGTTTGCAGAATTAAGTAGTAATTTTGGATTAAATTCTGAGCAATTTATATTAAAAATACAAGATATTAAATCTGATTTAGATATCGAATATTCACTGAACGATTGGAAAATTGACGAAGTTATAATTGATAGAATGACAGCTGCTGTTACAGGTAATGTAGAGTTAGACCCATGTTATGAAAGTAAGGAAACAATTAGAAATATATTTATTAACTCATTATGATAGCAATAATTTTAGCTGCTGGAAAGGGTAGTAGGCTTTTAGGCCTTACGGAATCAACTCCAAAATCTTTATTGCCTCTTTTTGGAGATTTTACAATTTTGGATTATAACATTCAAATGCTTCGTTCACTAGGTATAGGAATAATTAAAATAGTAACGGGATTTCAAAGTTTAAAAATAGAAAAGCATGTTCTAAATATGGACATTGAAATCATCTATAATCCTTTCTGGAATCTATGTAATGTATTAGGATCGTTATATTTAGCTCTACCATATATTGATGATGATTTTTTATTTCTTCACGCAGATACTTTATTAGAAAGAAAGGGTTGGATAAAACTAATTGAAAATCCTAATCCTAATGTTTTGCCATTTAAGAAAAAGGTCTGCGGTGAAGAAGAGATGAAAATCAGATTGGACCGAAATAACAATCTTTTGGAAATTTCGAAATCTATGTCATCAGAGGAAGCTAATGGTGAGTTTATTGGGATTGCTAAATTTTCTAAAGAATTTGTATCTTTTTTTTCTAAAAAATCTAAAGACCTATTCCAAACTGGAGATTTACAGTATTATATGGAAGCTGTTATTAGTGAAGCTATTAAAGATGCAAAGAGAATAGAAATTATAGATGTTGAAGATGCAAAGTTTATTGAAATCGACTTTATTGAAGATTATATTTTAGCCCAGCAAGAATTTGCAAATTTTGATGATACTAGAGCTAATGATTTTTCCGGTATTGAATTAATCTAATTTTTTAGACGTATTTACATAATAAATTAAACCAATATGTGTGGAATTGCTGGAATCTTTGGTGCTTATGATGAGAATATTGTAAAAAAGATGCTATTTTCTCAAGCTCACCGAGGCCCTGATGGTACTGGGATTTGGGGAAATGTAGACCATTCTATCACTTTAGGCCATGTTAGGCTTTCAATTATTGATACTTCATCTGCGGGACAGCAACCTATGTCTTATGCTAATGAAAGATTTTGGATAACATTTAATGGAGAAATTTATAATTATAAAGAATTACGATTTGAATTGATTCAATTAGGATGTTCGTTTCAATCCAATACCGATACTGAGGTTATTCTAGCAGCGTACAATGTTTGGGGCTTAGATTTTGTAAAGCGATTAAGAGGTATGTTTGCGTTTGCGTTATTTGATAAAGCGCCTTCAAACGGCTCACCTAGTTTAATTTTAGTAAGAGATAGGTTAGGAATTAAGCCCTTATTGTATTTTAATAATAACAATAAATTGTATTTTTCTTCAGAGTTAAGAGCTTTAATGTCAACAAAGTGTGTTGATTTGGCAATCAATAAAGATAGTTTATTAGATTATTTCACGGTAGGTGCAATATATCAGCCTAATACTATAATTGATGGCATTAAATCTATTCCCGCTGGCCATTATCTGGAAATTTATAAAAATGAACAGCGGCTCACTAAGTATTGGGATTTGCATGAAACTACCGTTGGACTACGAGCCGATTTAAAAGAAATTACTTATAAGGAAGCCGTCATTAGACTCAAGGAACTCCTCCATAAATCAACACATTATAATATGGTTTCCGATGTCAAAATAGGTGCTTTTTTGAGCGGTGGAATAGATTCAACTGCCGTTGTAGGATTAATGACTTCCGAAAGTGGACAATCTATAAATACCTTTGCTCTTGGTTTTGAAAATAAATTTAAAAAAATTGATGAACGAATATATGCTAAGATTGCGGCTAATCATTTGAATTGTGTCCATGAGGATGTAATTATAACAATGGACGATGCAGAAGCATTTTTTAATAAAATTATTAATGATATAGATCAACCTAGTATAGACGGGACGAATACATGGTTTATATCTAGCGCGGTCTGTAAATCTTTTAAAGTTTCATTGAGTGGATTAGGAGGAGATGAAATATTTGCAGGATATCCTCATTTTTATAAAATTGCAGAGGATGAAAAATCTTTTTTTGCTGATCAAAACACATTATTTCGGATTTTAGAAAGACTTCATAAAATCAGACCTAACTTTATAACTTTAAGATTTTTATCAAAATTTTCAAATAAAATAACAAGGTTATCTAATTTACGTCGTGTATTGCTGAATTTTGAGTTGGAGGATGCTATTCAGCCAAAATGGATTTCTTCATATAAGGATCGTATTAATAATCTACATAATAGGTGGGTATTAAAAGATGCTGATATTATTCAGCAAGTAACCTACACTGAAATTATGGGTTATTTGCAAAGTACATTGTTGCGAGATTGTGATGTTATGAGTATGGCACATGGTTTAGAGGTAAGACCTGTATTGTTAGATCATGAATTAGTAGAATTTGTTTATTCATTGCCAATGAATTTTAAATTGAAAAAAGAACAACAAAAAAAGTTGTTCATAGATTCATTAGGTGATATTATTCCTTGTGAATTGAGAAATCGTTCCAAGATGGGATTTGAATTGCCCAGCACAGACTGGATGTCTGGGGCATTAAAAGAAAAATTTGTATCTCTATTTAGAAATAAAATAGCGAATCAATTGTTTACTAAATCATTTATTGAAAGCCAAATTAAAATATTGAATAATGGTAAACCGACACGAGCCACTTGGGCATTTGGAGTTTTAATTGCTTGGTTAGATAAATATGACATAGAACTATCTACAAATTAATCATATGTTTAAGTTAATATAAACCTAAATTATATTTTTATTTCTACTTAATGAACATACTCCATTTAACAGCAGCTAGTTCTAATTCTGGTGCAGGTAAAGCAGCAGTGCTGACACACAAAGCACTTTTGGATTTTGAAAATGTAAGCTCTAGAATTTTATTTTTAAAAAAGGAGAATAATTTAGAGGAGAATTTTATTTATTATTCTTCTACTTCGTTGTATAATAAGTTTAGAAGATTAGCAATAAGTACATTAGATAGATTACCTTTGGTTTTTTATAGGAAAAAAAAACCTCATTTATTTTCAACTGGACAATTTGGTATAAGTTTTTCTGAACTTGAAATATTTAAGTGGGCTGATGTTATTCATATTCATTGGGCAAATCACGGAATGATCGATATTTCACATATTTCTAAATGGGGAAAGCCAGTTGTATGGACTTTGAGAGATATGTGGGCTTTCACAGGTGGGTGTCACTATTCTTTAGATTGTCTAAATTATGAGACATCATGTAAAAGGTGTTTTTTGTTAGGTTCTTATAGCAATTTTGATTTGTCAACTTATTGTTTTAATAGAAAACTAAAAATTTTTCAAGATTCAAATATTTTCTGGGTTTCAATAAGTTCTTGGATTCAGAAAATTGCAAAAAACAGTTCCATATTATCAAATTTTGAATCACCAATTATATTTAGTGGAATTAGAACAGATATTTTTATTCCACACTCTAGATTGGAGGTAAAGCGTCAATTTGGAATTCCAGCTAATGCAATTGTTGTTTTAATAGGATCTGCAACTTTGTCTGATGAATATAAAGGAGGAAAATATATTATTGATGTTTTAGAGAGGTTTACTGAGGATATCTACTTAGTTTCTTTTGGCTTAACAAATAGTCTTAGTTTTGTAAATAAAAAAATAAAATATTTGAATTTAGGATATGTTAGTGATGATAAAAAATTAGCTAAAATTTATTCTACTGCAGATGTTTTTTTTGCACCTTCAATAAATGAAGCTTTTGGGAAAACTGTTGCAGAGGCTCAATCTTGTGGAATTCCTGTTTTGTGTTTTTCTGAAACAGGGCCTGCAGATATAGTTGAACATTTAATTACAGGGTATCAAGCTGAGTATAAAGATATACAAGATTTAATAAATGGTTTGAAATTTTGTATAAATCATCAATTTAATCGTACTTATATTAGAAAAAGGGCTATTGATTTATTTGATATAAAAATCAGCGCCGAAAAATATTTCAATTTATATTTAAACCTGTATAATAATTTTTATTGTAGTTAATGAATATTAAAACAAGTTTTTTCCTAATCTCAATTGTTTGCCTATTTATTTTTTTATTTTCATTTATCAGTGAAATTATTTCTATAGTTTTGGCTATAATTTTTGGTTTTATTTTATTTTGGAGAGCCAAATTAGACATTTTAATTGGTTTATTTTTATTGTATATAATTAAGCATAATTTCTACCAAATAGTTGATTTTAGATCAATGGGTAATGTTATTGAAAAAGATTTTGTTAGAGAAAATGTTGAATTATTTGGTTTTCCTTTAAATTTACCAACGTTAGCTTGTTTTTTTGTTCCAATTAGAGTAATCTTGGAAAATGTTTACAATAAGAATACGTTTGCAAAAAATAATTTACTATATAGATTATGGCTTTGTGCTTTGATACCGGGCTTCATTTCTTTTATACTTTCATTCATAACTAGAGATCCAAATTGGACAAGAGGATTTCGATTCTTATTACTTTCTAGTAGTTTTTTTTATGGTCTAATTTTATCAAAAAATTTAAATTATAGTACGTTTAAATTGTTTGTTAAATATCTTTTAGGATTAATTATTATTTCTCTTGTTTTATTGAACTTCAAATTTTTTTGGTCTCATTTAGTTTTTTTGTTTTTAGGCTTAGCATCATCATTATCAATTTTCTTAATTTTTAATAAAAACGCATTATTTAAACTTTTTGGATTTATTTTAATCATCTTAACTCTTGCAATTATTTTTAATTCCACGATTACTATCTTATTAATTGGTTTTTTATCTTTTCTTTTAATTCTTCTGTCATGGACAGATTCCTTTTACAATAGTCTTTCAAGAAGAAAAAAAATATTAATAAGTATGAAAAAAATATTTTTAGTATTTTTAATTTTATTTCCGTTTATTTTAGTATATGTAGGAAATATTTTAGGTATTGATATTGGATTTTTAGATCTTAATACTAATGCAGGAATAGAGGGTAGGATAATGGAAAAACTTTTATTAGATAGATATCCATTATGGCAAAGTTCGTTTAATCAAATAATAAATGGGCCATACTTTTTCGTTCCATCTGGAAGACCTTTAATTGTTAATGGTTTAGATTCTGATTTTGAGTGGATAGTTGGGGCTCACAATGTAGTACTTGAAGTATATCGAAATACAGGAATTTTTGTAGGATCTATTATATTATTTATTTATTTATATACTATAAATCGACTGTTCGATGTCTTAATTTATTCATATAACAATTTGTTAAAAACTATCGCCTCTGCTTTAATTGGAGTTTCAATTTCAGGGATTTTAACAGGTGATTTTCCAGCAGATATGACTGTAGGATTTTTTTTGTGGTGCATTTCTGGACTTGTTATAGGTTTGAATAAAAAAGATAATTTTTTATATGTTTAAAAGAAATGTAATGAATTCAAAAAAAAAATATATTATTTGGATTGGAAGTATATATGAAGAGGATTGTTTGAAAGAAAATGTAGCAATAAGTCCAGCCGCTAATTATTGGCAAATAAGTTTTTTGAAAGGACTTCAAAGTAATAATGAAAAAGTTGTACTTTTATCTACACATTTTCAGAGAATTTTTCCTTTTGGTGATTTTATTCCAAATGGAAGTAAATTCTGGAAAAAGGGATTTAACATTATTTCTTCCTTGTATTTTAACTTACCATTATTAAAGCCATTAACTATTTTTTTAGGATTTAAAATTAGGATTTATTTTTGGAAAAAAAATGCTGGTGTACCTAAATGTATAATTACTTATAATCCAACATTTGAAAATTGTAAAATAGCTCTTTCGCTTAAGAAAAAATATAGTATTCCTTGGATTGATTTGTGTGCTGATTCCTATTATCCTGGTAGAAATTGGGAAAATTATTCTAAGGTGGCGAAAAGTGCTGATGCTCATGTTTTTCTTTCTTTCTTTGCATATACTTCATGTCCATTCAATAATTTATTTCATTTTGATGGAGGGATAGATTCTGGAAAAATCAATTTTTCTAGTTTGAATTCTTCAAATGAAATACTTTTGTATTCTGGAATGCTTGGAGAATACGGTGGAGTGGATTTGTTATTAGAATCCTTTTTAAAAATTAAAAATCCAAATTTAAGATTAATCATTTGTGGGTATGGTAAGTGTAGTTCTTTTTTTCAAAAATCAATTATAAGTGATTCTAGAATAGTTTTTTATGGCTTAATTTCTAATTCTGAATTAGAAAAATTATATGATTTAGCAAATATTTTCGTTAATCCTCGGCCTGAAGAAATTGATGGTGGCGAAATGAACTTTCCATCAAAAATTCATAAATATTTGTCGTATGGAAAACCAATCATTAGTACTAAGACACTTGGAATTAGTCCTGAATATGATGACTTTTTATTTTATTTCGATTCTAAAAGTGTTAATTCATTAGAAAATGTAATCTCACATGTTGTTAATCTTAATTTTAATGAGCGATTAGAATACTTAAATAAAATAAAGAAATATATAGAATTAGAAAAAAACTGGGATATTCAAACAAAGAAATTTCTTGGTTGGATGAATAGTAAATCTTTAATTGAGTAATATGAAAATTGTTTTTTCTTGGAATGAATTGCCTGTATATGGAGCACGATTAATTAAAGCTGGCATTGATAATTCTAATTATCATATCAGTGTTATTGCCACTCCTCCAACAATTCCAATAAAAGGAATGGAAGATATATTAGAGCAAAAATTATTATGGATTGATAAAAAAGGAGTTTCTAGATGGCATGAATTGAATATGGAAGTTCCTGATTTTTTTTTTCAAGCTGGTTGGTATGTTGAATCTTTTGTAAGTTTAGGAAAGGAGGTAAAAGAAAAGGGTGGTAAGGTTATTTTACTATCTGATAATTGTATGAAAAATTCTCTTCGTCAGTGGCTTGGATCAATTTATTACAGATTAATTTTGAATAAATATTTTGATGGTGTTTGGGTTCCTGGTAAATCAGGTATGCGCCTTTTTAATTTTTTCGGGGTGGAAAATGATAAAATTTTTGATGGCTTGTATGGTATTGATCCAATCAGTTTTCCTGTAGGTGAATCTTTAGAAAAAAGGAATAAATCATTTATTTTTGTTGGTAAGTTAACAAATGAAAAAGGCATTCCACAATTAATTCGTGTTTTTAAATTATTTCATCAAAATCACCCAGATTGGTGTTTAATTATTTATGGTAATGGACCTTTGTATAATGAACTCTTAAATATTGATGGAATTTTTTTGAATGAGTTTTCGCAACCTCCTGAGATTTCTGAAGCAATGAGAAACTCGAGATTCTTTATTTTACCTACATTGACAGATCATTGGCCTTTGGTTATAAATGAAGCTGCACTATCTGGGTGTGGCCTTATTTTAAGTAATAGAGTAGGAAATATACCTGAATTTTTGGGTACCGAGAATGGATATATATATCAAGTAGAAGATGATAAGGATTTATTACAGTGTATGGAAAATGCAGCAACTATTTCTGTTGATAAACTTAAGGTAATAGCTTTTGAAAGTAGAACGTTAGGAGAAAAGTATTCACCTATATATTGGTCGCAACAATTTAAAAAAATTATATATAATTTTACCAAATAAAATCTTCTTAAAGAGAAGTACTTATAAACAGAAAGAGCGAAATTTTCCATTTTGTATTCAGTTTAAAGATTCCTATTTAAAGGAAAAATTGGAACAATATTTGATGTTTTCACTGGGAGTAAAATCTTCATTCATAAAGATGTAATTTATAACCCAAATTAGTTATCATTTTTTATTTAGGGATAAATGAATTCGTTTTAGAGAAAATTATTGTTAAATCAAAAAAAGTATTTCAAATAGGCTCTTTTATGGTGTTCAATTAACCATGTATAACCTTGGTTTAAAAAATTAAAAAAATAATTCGCGGTCAAAGAAATCAGTTTATCAAAAGATTGATGATTTCTCAAATATTCTCAACCATTAAAAAAAAACATATGTTTGTTAAGTTTTATTTAATTTTAAGAAAGAGATTAAGAAATTTTGTTCTAAAATATCAGATAGACAACAAATATTTTTTGTTTGTTGTTGTAAAATTCGATTTATTTCTTAGAAAATTAGGAATTTTAGATTCTTTTAAAAAGAGTGGTTTGATCAATGTTAATGGGTATAAAATCTATTTTGGAAAAGAAGACTTTGGGATTGCAGATACATTAATTACTAATAATGATTATGAACTTGAGACAAGAGGTGTAATTGGTAGGCTTTTGAATGCCGATTCAATTTTTTTTGATTTAGGTGCTAATATTGGCTTACATTCTATTTTTGCTTCTCAATTTATCAATGGTTCGGGCAAAATTTATTCCTTTGAACCAACACCAGATACTTTTAATTTTTTGGTTAAAAATATAGATTCAAATAATTTAAATGGAATTATTGTACCAGAAAATTTAGCAGTGACAAATAAAAAAGGGTACTCTTTTTTCTCTGTAACTAATAATTCGGAATGCAATTCGATTGTGTCAGATGAAAATGAAAATAATTTATTAATTAAAGTGCCTACAATCAGTATTGATGAATATTGCGAAATGAATAAAATTGCTAAAGTTGATTTAATTAAGATGGATATTGAAGGACAAGAATTAAATGCAATGAAATCAATGATTAAAACCGTTAAGTCTAACGATTCAATTAAAATAATTTTTGAATTGCATGAGACTAATTTAAACAATAATAATCAGGACTCGTTTACTATTATTGAATTCTTACATAATCTAGGTCTGACTTATTTTATGTTAATTAATCATAATCCAATATATTTCAGAAAAGATGAAGATTTAAATTTTTTAATCAAGCAGTTAAAAATTTATAATGTGAATATTTTAGCATCTAAGTATCCTTTTAAATAAATAATTTATGTTTCAATTTGAGTGGGCTGATTTAAATAATAATAATGATAACCAAACTATACCCAATAATTTATATCAAGATTTAGATTTAAATTCTGAGGTAATGCTTGTCGAATGGGAGGAACATTGTTTAGAGTGTGCACCTCCTTTGTGTTATATAACTTGTTCAAATTATTTGGAAAGAAATGATTTGAAATGTAGATTAATGAAGTTTGGGATTATACCACATTTTGATAGTAATTCGGGTTTGCCATGTGCGCAAGTTTTTTTTAGAAAATGGGCTAAATTAGAAACAATTTATCTTTCTCATTATTATATTAAGTTTAAAAATTTAAGATATTTTTATCTAGTAAATAAGTACATCCTAAACTTAATTAATTTTTTATATAAATATTTTCCTTTTTTAAAGTTTGACAAAAAAAAACGTTTGAATGGGATTTATTCACATACTAAGAGACTTTTGTTTTCTTATTTAAATAATAGAAAGAGATTTTCTTATACCTTGGAAGACGAAATATTATTTAAATTTTCTTGTTATTCGTATTCTCAGAAATTTAATTTAATTTTTGAATCAGGGAACGTTAAATTTTCTTTCGCAATTACTCCTGGGTACAATTCATTTGAATATAGATTTGGGAATAGGTTTATTAATGAAATTAATAAGGGGTTTAGGATTTATCCTGAAAATGATTTTAATGCAAATTTATTTTTGGGTATTTGTGATTTTGTTAAGGTAAAAAGATTAAAAACTTCATCCTTAACCCTTCCCAAAGTTGTTGTTTGGGATCTCGACAATACGCTGTGGGATGGAGTATTAATAGAAGATGGTCCTCAAAATATCCGCATAAGGCCTGAAATTATTGAAACGATTAAGATTTTAGATTCAAAAGGAATTATTAATTCTATTATAAGTAAAAATAATTTTGAAGAAGTTTATGAAGTATTAAAATCCAATGAAATAGAACCATTTTTTGTGTTCCCCAAAGTTAATTGGAATCCTAAGAGTGAAAATTTCCGTTTATTGATTAAAGAGCTCAATTTACTACCCAGTGCATTCTATTTTATTGATGACAATGTTTTTGAAAGACAAGAAGTTATAAGTCAATTTCCTGAAATTTCCTGTTTTGACCAATATGCTTTCCCCGGGCTTTTAAGCGATTCTGTATTCGATATTAATCCCACTGATGAAGGTACTAAACGAAGAGCTTCATACAAAGCCGAAGAAAATAGAGTTATCGAAAAACAAAAGTTTTCCGATAACTATATAGATTTTTTAATTAATTGTAAAATTGAATTTGAATTATCAAAACCTATTACTGACATAGAGATTTCTAGAGCTTTTGAGTTAATTAGTAGAACTAATCAACTCAATCTATCCGGTGTTAAAATTTCTAATACAGATTTCCATAAATCTTTACTTGATTCTGAACTTTCTCATTTTATTTTTAAAGTGAAAGATAAATTTGGTGATTATGGTATCGTTGGTTATTTAACTGTTAGGTTTAGAGGTGTTAATCAAAATTTAATAATTGAGAATTTAGTTATTAGTTGTAGAGTAGCAGAGAAAAAGATTGAAAATGCTTGTATTTGGGCAATTTCTGACGTATTCAAGCTTACAGGTGATAGTAAAATAGTAGCTAATTATTCTAACACCAGTAAAAATAAACCAATTTTTAATTCTATGTTAGAAATGGGTTTTCAATTTAATGAATCGATTTTATCCTTAAATAGGAGTGATTTACTAAATCCTACTCATATAATAAATATAAATACTTTAGATAATGATAATAATTAATGCTGATGACTTTGGCTTATCAAAAGATATAAATTTAGCTATTTTTGAATCCTTTAAGTCGGGATTAATTAGTTCAACAACAATGATAGTTAACATTAATGATTCGTTTGAGGACGCATTAAATTATGTTTCCTCAAAAAAAATCTCGAATCATCAAATTGGACTTCATTTAAATCTTGAAGAGGGTGTACCCTTGACTCAAGGTATTCGTGATATTGATTTTATTTGTAATTCGGAAGGTCATTTTTTTTTCAATTTTAGAGTTAAGAACAGATTTTTTTTGGATAAATATGTTAAATTTTGTGTTCAAGAAGAGTTATCTGCGCAGATAGAGAAATTCATAGATAATTTAGGTTTTCTTCCCTCACATGTTGATTCTCATAATCATACTCATACCGAGTTTGCCATGATTAGATCCCTTTTACCTTTAATGAAAGATTTTAAAATACAAAATATACGCTTATCTAGAAATATAGGGCCAGATATTCAAGGTTTTAAATATTTATATAAATTTTTTTTTAATCAGATGCTTAAGTATTATAAATTTAATACATCAGATTTTTTTGGGGATATTGTTGATTTCAAGGGAACTAAATTTTTAGATGGAAAAACCTATGAAATTATGGTTCATCCATCATTTAATAATCAAGGAGTTATTGTGGATTTATGTGGGAATAGTTTGCATTTTAAGTTATCTAATTTATTTGGATTGGAAATTCCTAAATTAAGTTCATATAAATATTTATAACAATGGTTCTTGCAATTGATGCCTCTAGATGTAGATCTGGAGGAAGTATAAATCATTTAATTGGTATATTGAAATATTGTAATCCAGTTGAGTTTGGGATTTTTGAAATTCATATTTGGTCTTATAGTAAATTACTTTTACAATTGCCGGATAGAAACTGGCTTGTTAAGCATAATACTAAATTTTTAGATAAAAGTATTCCTTTTCAAATTTATTGGCAGTACTTTTTATTGAAAAATGAAATTGCTAAATTTAAATGTAACTTTCTTTTTACTGCTGATGCAAGTACATTTTGTAATTTTAAAAACCAAGTAGTTTTAAGCCAAGATTTACTTTCTTATGAACCTGGAGTTATAAATAAATATCGATTTGGATTTAGTAAATTAAGGTTATATTTAATTCGTCTAATTCAAAATAAAGCTTTCAGAGCAGCCAAAGGAGTAATATTTCTTACAAATTATACATCAAAGCTTATACAAGCAAGTTGTGGAGATTTAAAAAATACTATAGTAATTCCTCATGGATTTAATCCTTTATTTGGTTCAATAAGTAAAAAACTGGATTGGGACAAAAAGATCTCTTGTATCTATATTTCAAACGCTGAAATTTACAAACATCAATGGGTAGTTGTAGATGCTATTGATAAATTGAGAAAAAAAAAATATGATATAAAATTAAATTTAGTGGGAGGCGGAAATGGTTTAGCTCAAAAAAAATTAGAATGTCAGATAAAAAGGTCTGATCCTCTAAATTTATTTGTCCATCAATATGAATTTTTGTCTCACAATGAAATTATAGATTTATTGCAATTAAGTGATTTGTTTATTTTTGCCTCAAGTTGTGAAACTTTTGGAATTACTTTATTAGAAGGAATGGCCACTGGCATACCTATTGCTTGTTCAAATAGAAGCAGTTTGCCCGAAGTGTTACGTGATGGCGGTGCTTATTTTGATCCTGAAGATTCAAGTTCAATAGCTTGTGCTATAGAGAAACTAATAACCCAAAAGGATTATGCTGAAGCATTATCTATAAATGCTAGAGCGTTGTCTTCTGAATATTCTTGGGAGAGGTGCTCATTAGAAACATTTTCCTTTATTCGAGATTGTTATTTATCCTCAATTAAAAATGAATTCTAAAGAAGAATATAAAATTTGTTGTAAAACAATAATGGATACTTCAGATCCCAATATCGTTTTTAATGAAAAGGGGGAAAGTGATTATTACATCAATTATATTGAAAAAGTTTTACCATATTGGCAAACCGATGAAAAAGGTTATAATGAGTTGATGGAAATTGGAGAAAAAATTAAAAATGAAGGGAAATCCAAAGATTTTGATTGTATTATCGGATTAAGTGGCGGCTTAGATAGCTCTTATGTTGCGTATGTTGCTAAGGAAATTATGGGGTTAAAGCCACTATTATTTCATGTAGATGCGGGTTGGAATACTGATAAAGCCGTTAGCAATATTGAGAAATTATGCAATGGATTAGGCTTAGATCTCTATACAGATGTAATAAACTGGGAAGAGATGAAAGACTTACAGGTTGCTTTTTTGAAATCCCAAATTGCCGATCAAGATTTACCCCAAGACTATGCATTTTTTTCCGGACTTTATAAGTTTGCTAAAAAGAATAAAATTAAATACGTTTTAACAGGAGGCAATTTTTCTACTGAATGTTGCAGAGAACCTGAAGAGTGGGGGGGGTTTCCAGGTATAGACACATTACTGGTAAAAGATATTCATTCTAAATTTGGCAAAAGACCTTTAAAGACATTTCCTTTAGTTGATATACTTTCATATAAATTATATTACAGATATATTTTAGGAATGCAGATTTTTAAGCCACTTAATTTAATTCCATACATTAAGGTAGATGCCGAAAAATTATTGATGGACAAATTTGGATGGGAACCGTTTCAGCATAAGCATCACGAATCACGTTTTACACGTTTTTACGAAGATTTTTGGCTTCCAAGAAAATTTGGATTTGAGAAGCGTCGGGCTCATTTTTCTAGCTTAATTTTAACTGGACAAATGACTCGTGATGAGGCATTGGTGCGTATTTCCAAACCTGAATTACCAGAAGAATTTTTGCAAAAGGAATTTGACTACGTTGCGGACAAATTAGATTTAACAAGAAATGAGTTACAGCAAATTTTTAATGGACAGAACAAAACTTTTCATGACTATAAAAACAAAATTAAATTGATTGGATTGG
>JACCDM010260520.1_pt1 | contig 21512 bp, 21 predicted proteins | sample 7445851 | NCBI WGS metagenome assembly JACCDM01 (sample SAMN15323438, study PRJNA562643) | freshwater metagenome | isolation source: river surface water | place: USA:Blue River Watershed | collected 2017-08-16
AGAATTCTAAAGATGTAAATTCAGGATTATGGGTACGGTCCATTCCCTCATTTCTAAACATTTTACCAAATTCATATACACCATCAAAACCACCTACGATCAAACGTCTAAAATATAATTCATTGGCAATACGTAAATACAATGCTACCACCACGGTATTATGACGAGTTTTGAAAGGTCTTGCAGAGGCCCCACCGTGAACAGCTTGCAATACAGGAGTCTCCACTTCTAACCAACCACGATCATCAAACATGCGACGCATGGTTGAAATAATTTTGGCACGTTTTACAAAAATATCTTTGACAGGACTATTAACGATTAAATCAACATAACGTTGACGATAACGCATTTCTGGATCAGAAAAGGCATCAAATGTTTGTCCATCTGCCTCCTTTACTATTGGCAAAGGTCTAAGTGCTTTTGATAATACTGTAAACTCACGCACATGGACGGAAATTTCACCCATTTGCGTTGTAAAAACATATCCTTTTACTCCAATGATATCTCCTATATCCAACAGTTTTTTGAAAACGGTGTTATATAAAGTTTTATCTTCTCCCGGACATAAATCATCTCTTCTAAAATACAATTGAATACGTCCTGCTGAATCTTGTAATTCGGCAAAAGACGCATTACCCATAATACGGAAGCTCATTAATCGACCAGCAAGACAAACATCCTGGAAATTATTTTTTTCAGGAGCATATTCATCTACAATCTGTTTGGAAAGCGTATCCACAGGAAATTGTGCTGCTGGATAAGGATCAATGCCTAAGGCCATTAAATCCAATCGCTTTTGTCTTCTTAATTGTTCTTGCTCACTCAGTATCATGAAATTGACATTTTAATATAAGCTACAAAATTAGCCAATTTCAATGGGAATTAAAAAAAATGAAAATTGAATCCTTAGTAAAGAACATTTTTTTCTTAAATAATGTTAAAGGAATTGAAAAGAATAATCTTCAAAATCAATTTTCGTTAAATTCGTGTAATAAAATTTAACCCAAAACAATTAAGAGGTATGGAAATGAAGAATCAAATGAAATCATTCGTATTAGTAGGCCTAATATCAAGTGGTTTGACATTAGGGGCTTATCATTTATTAAATTTAGACAATTCAAATGCAATTGGTTCAGCTCCTTCGGCTTTTACTACCAATGTATCATCTGTAAATGTACCAGGCAATCCAGGAGAATTTACGTATGCAGCAGAGAAATCAACTCCAGCTGTGGTACACATTAAAACAAAGTCAACACCTAAATCAATGGGGAGACAATTTTCAAGCCCGTTTGATGACTTTTTTGGATTCGGAGATCCATTTGGTGGAGGCGGTGGTCAACGCAGATCTCAACAACAAGAAGCATCTGGTTCAGGAGTGATCATTAGTGCTGATGGATATATTGTAACCAACAATCACGTCGTAGAAAATGCAGACGAAATTACAGTGGTATTAAATGACAAACGTGAATTCAAAGGCAAAATAGTTTCAACAGATCCATCGTCGGATTTGGCTGTTGTGCAAATCAAAGGAGATAATTTACCTTTCTTAACTTTTGGTGATTCAGACAATTTACGCGTTGGTGAGTGGGTGCTTGCAGTAGGAAATCCATTCAACTTAGAATCTACAGTTACCGCAGGAATTGTTTCGGCAAAGGGACGTCAAAATATTATTGACAGAGATCCTGAGGCTCGTGTAAATCCTTTAGAATCCTTTATTCAAACAGATGCAGCTGTTAATCCAGGTAACTCAGGAGGTGCACTTGTAAATTTAAAAGGAGAATTAGTTGGTATCAATACGGCGATTTATTCACGTACAGGACAATTTGCAGGATATTCTTTTGCTGTACCTGTAAGTATTGTAAAAAAGGTTTCAGGAGATTTAATTAAATATGGAAATGTTCAGCGTGGATTCTTAGGGGTTCAAATTTCTGAAGTGAATTCGAAATTAGCTGAAGAAAGAGATCTTAAAACAAATAATGGTGTGTATGTAGGTGGATTCTCTGAAAATTCAGCAGCAAAAGAAGCCGGCATCAAAGTGAATGATGTAATTACGAAAGTGGATGGTGTAGAAACGAAAACATCAGCTAAGTTGATGGAAATCGTGAACAGAAAGCGTCCAGGAGAAGTAGTAGATGTTACTGTAAATCGTGATGGATCTACGAAAGAATACAAAGTTACTTTAAGAAATCTTGATGGCAACACTAGTATTGTTAAAGGTTCAGGTGGTGAAAGTAGCAAATCTGAATTCTTAGGAGCAAAATTTGGTTCACTTACTCAAGCTGAAAAATCTAAGTTGAAAGTAACTGGAGGCGTAAAAATTACTGAAGTTGATCCAGAAGGCCGTTTGGCAATGTATGGAATCGAAAAAGGTGTAATTATTACTAAAATCAACGATAAAATCATCAATTCGCCAAGTGAAGCTATCGAAGCTTTAGAAGGCAAGAAAGGTAGAATTAAACTTGAAGGAGTTGATGTGGATGGAGCCAGATTTATTTATGTACTTTAGTGATCCAGTGATTGAGTAATTCAGTGATCCGGTGATCGAGTGACTAAAGTGTAATTGAAATGTAAAAAGCCTCGGAAAATCCCAAGGCTTTTTACATTTTACTAAATCACTCGATCACTAAGTCACTAGTTATTTGTACATCACTTGCTTTACAGCAGCAATTGTTCTTTCAACAGAAGGTAAAATCTCCTCAATTAAAGTGGGAGCATACGGCAAAGGTAAATCTTTTGAATTTACACGAACAACAGGTGCATCTAAATAATCAAATGCCCAACGTTGTACATTATAAGCAATTTCAGAAGAAATAGCCGATAATGGATTGGCTTCTTCTACCACAATACAACGATTAGTTTTCTTAACAGATTCAATTACCGTATCGTAATCAATTGGTCTAACTGAACGTAAATCGATTAACTCAGCAGAGATACCCATTTTTTCTAACTCTATCATAGCTGGAAGCACCACACGAGAGATCATTTTACCAAAACTTACAATGGTAACATCCTTTCCCTGAGTCATAACATTAGCCTTGCCGATTGGAATTAAATATTCTCCATCTGGTACTAATCCTTTATCACCGTACATCAACTCAGACTCCATAAATATAACCGGGTCATTATCACGAATAGATGATTTCAATAATCCTTTTGCATCGGCTGGATTAGAAGGAACTACAACTTTTAAACCTGGAGTATTTGCATACCAATTTTCAAAGTTAGAAGAGTGTTGAGAGGATAATTGTCCCGCATTACCAGTTGGCCCACGGAAAACAATTGGACAAGAGTATTGTCCACCTGACATCGACATTAATTTAGAGGCAGAGTTAATCACTTGGTCAATGGCAACTAAAGAAAAGTTGAAGGTCATAAACTCAACAATTGGACGTAAACCGTTTGCGGCTGCACCTACACCAATACCTCCAAAACCTAATTCAGCAATTGGTGTATCAATAACACGTTTTGGACCAAACTCATCCAACATGCCTTGAGACACTTTATAAGCACCATTGTATTCTGCAACTTCCTCACCCATTAAAAAAACGGATGCATCACGACGCATTTCCTCTTGCATAGCCTCACGTAAGGCTTCTCTAAATTGAATTTCTCTCATATTTGATTATAGAAAGGCTATTCCTTTCCGCACGCAAAATTAGGCAAGAAATCTTACACCACAAAACCTAATTTATGGATATAAAGTGTAGATTTTCATATTTTCCACGTAATTTTATATTTTCCTACAAATTATTTCGAATGTCTGTACAAATTGCGCCCATTTCAGAGTCGCTTCGCAAGTTTTTAAGTGAGAATTCATATTCCAACATAATTGTCTTGGTAGATGAAAAAACAAATAAATTTTGTTTTCCAATTATCAAAGATGCTCTTCCAAGCAATTACTTGAAAATTCAAATCAAGTCTGGAGAAAAAAATAAAACCTTACATACCTGCGAATATATTTGGATGGAACTAACAAAAGCCAATATAGATCGCCATGCCCTTTTAATTAATTTAGGTGGTGGTGTAATTGGCGATATGGGAGGTTTTTGCGCATCCACTTATAAGCGTGGTATAGATTTTATTCAAATACCAACTACTCTACTATCTCAAGTAGATGCAAGTGTCGGAGGAAAATTAGGAATTGATTTTCACGGATTTAAAAATCATATTGGTGTTTTTCAATTACCTAAAACTGTGCTTGTAGATCCAAAATTTACAGCTACTTTACCTGAAGACGAAAAAAGATCTGGATTTGCAGAAATCATAAAACATTGCTTGATCAGAGATGTACAACAATGGGATGTGATTAAAAAACTAGATTGGTTTGAAAATGATTTTTCTCAACTCGTTGCACATTCAATTGATATTAAAAAGAAAGTTGTTGAGGAAGATCCAAAAGAAAAAGGACTTAGAAAAATATTGAATTTTGGACACACGCTAGGTCATGCTATAGAAACCTATCTGCTAGATAAAGGCAAAAGAAAAATTCTTCATGGAGAGGCCATCGCTGTCGGCATGATTGCTGAAGCTTTTCTTTCAATGAAAAGAGGATTAATTAGTGCACAAGAATTAGAAGACATCGAAATCTATTTATTTGAAACTTATGGAAAAGTACACTTTTCCGCAAATGAAATTGATACAATTATTTCTTTAACTCTTCAAGACAAGAAAAATAAAGGAAAAGAAGTTTTATTTTCGTTATTAACAGGACTAGGCGATTGCGGCTATGATATCCCCGTTAGTAAAAAAGAAATGAAACAGGCTTTGGAGTTTTATATTGGGTAATTATTCTATTACTTGTGGCACTTTAAAAAATTTATCATTTGTATTTGGTCCAAGCTTAAGTGCCTTTTCTCTATCCAAAGTTTCTTTTGCTTCATCTTCTCTAAAATGATTCATTGCCTCTGTAATATGTACTAATGGTTCTACATTACTTGTGTCAACAGCATTTAATGCATCCATCCAATCAATTACTCGATTAATCGATTCTTTTAATTCTTCCATTTTTTCAGGTTGAATTTCTAATCGAGCGAGATGTGCAATTTTTTCAATTTCTTGTTGACTAATTTTCATCAGATCTATTTTTTAATTTTTTATCTTCAGGCAAGTGCTTGTCTAAAAACTGATTGATCTTATCACGGTCTAATGTGGAAACAATTTGACCAAAACGATCTATCGTAAGTTCAAATCCTTCTAATTCAGGATGAACCTTAGGTGCTTTTTTACCTGATTTTTTCTCTATTTTAGCCATTTATTGGTGGGAATTTTTCGAGTGCAATTTTGAGTCTATTAAACACTGAATCCCTACCCCAAAGTTCCATAGAAATCATCAAATCTGGACCAGCCCCATTACCACTCAAAGCCACACGCAGTAATTGCATTACTTTTCCCATTTTAATTCCTGCCTCCTCCAAAATTGATGAAATACCATTTTTAATGGCTTCATTTTTCCAATCTTCGACAGAAGTAGACAACTTATCGACTAATAATTCAAGTGCCTTTTTATTTTCTGCATTCCATTTACTTGTCAATACTTGTTCATCATAAGAAGAAGGTACTTCAAAAAACTCTGCCGACAATTGCTTTAGTTGATTAGGAAACGTAATTCGATCTAAATACAAGGATGCAAAAGCCTCCGCTTTTGCTTTTTCCATTTCTGGCAAATAAGCTGAAACTAAATCAGCCAAGGGCTGATTTTTCAAATATTGCTCATTAAACCATTTAGCCTTGTTCACATCAAATTTAGCTCCCGCCTTATTGATGCGCTCTAAAGAAAAAGCTTGTACCAACTCTTGAAGTCCAAATATTTCTTGCTCAGTACCAGGATTCCACCCTAAAAATGCTAAGAAATTTAAGGTTGCTTCTGGTAAATAACCCTCTTCTCTAAATCCTTTTGAAACTTGACCAGAAGTCGGATCTGTCCATTCCAATGGAAAAACGGGAAAACCACCTATGTCAGCATCTCGTTTAGATAATTTACCATTCCCTTCTGGTTTTAACAATAAAGGTAAATGTGCAAATGTAGGAGGTGTCCAACCAAATGCTTGATATAATAAAATATGTAATGGTGCCGATGGTAACCATTCTTCACCTCTAATTACATGAGTAATTTCCATGATATGATCATCGACGACATTTGCCAAATGGTATGTTGGCATACCATCTGATTTCATCAAAACCTTATCATCAATACTTGAAGTATGTACATGCACCCAATCGCGAATACTATCTTGAAAGCGTATTTCTCCCTTTGCTGGAACCTTCAAACGGATCACATATGGAGTTTCTTTTGAAAGTAATTCTTGGACTTCGCTAGCAGAGAGAGCTAATGAATTTCTCAATTTTGTACGCACAACTGCATTGTATTGAAAAGCTGTTCCTTTACTTTCATAGGTTTTACGCAAATTATCTAGTTCTTCTGCCGTATCAAATGCGTAATATGCTTTTCCTTCAGCCAAAAGTCTATCCGCAAATTCTTTATACAAATGCTTTCTTTCGCTTTGGCGATACGGTTCATAAGGTCCTCCAACACCAACTCCTTCGTCGGGACTAATCCCTAACCATTTCAAACTTTCTAAAATATAATTTTCAGCACCAGGCACAAATCGAGTTTGGTCGGTATCTTCAATTCTTAAAATAAATTGACCACCAGTTTGATGTGCCAATAAATAGTTATATAAAGCCGTTCGAACACCACCGATATGTAAAGGTCCTGTTGGACTTGGGGCAAAACGAACACGCACTGGATTTGACATAAGATTATAAATGAGCAATACAAGAAATTTCTACACGTACATTTTTCGGCAAACATGCTACCTGAACTGTTTCTCTAGCTGGAGGATTTACTTGGAAAAACTGCCCATATATTTGATTAACTACAGCAAAATCAGCCATATTTTGAAGAAAAATAGAACATTTTACTACATGTTCAAATGTAGCATTAGCTGCTTTAAGGATTGCCTCCAAATTTTTCATCACCTGTAACGTTTCCTCCTCAATTGATCCACCAGCTTCAAAAACATTTAATGAAATTTGGCCTGAAACGTATAAGACCTTATCAACCAACACTGCTTGAGAATACGGGCCAATCGCAGCCGGGGCATCTTCTGTAAAAATTATTTTTCTTGACATAGTTTGAAATGAATTGCAAGTTACCAAAATTTGTATGTATTCTTGTCATCGAATTGTTCAAAAATAAAAATGCTTCAAAATTTGCTCAAATTCATTCTAAAAAATAAAGGCATTGGCTTCATGCTCTTATCGTCTTTATGTTTTTCTATATTATCGGCTTTGGCAAAATCTATGAACAATCGATTCCCATCTATTGAATTAGTACTATTCAGGAGTGCAGTTGGACTACCTTTTTTATTCTATAGTTTATGGAAAAATCCACCTAAAAAACAAGTCGGAGGTAAATTACTATTTCTCATTTATCGAGGGATTTTAGGCGCATTTACACTTTATTGTTTATTCTATGCTTTAGAACACCTTGGATTGTCTTTGACCAATACGTATGGACAAGCATTTCCTTTATTTATAGCCTTATTTACATTAATATGGATCCCAAATGAAAGCTTATCGGGAAAACAACTCTTTTATTTACTACTCGGCTTTTTTGGCATCGTAGTCATTTTTAGACCAGATACACAAGTTCCTTGGCAAAAACATAGTATTGGAATCATGTATGCTATTGGCACAGCACTTGGTTATATGGCAATCAAAGAAGCACAAAAATATTATGATTCTCGATGGGTCATAGTTTCATTTATGGGCAGTGGATTTATCGCTTCAATCGTCTCTTTAAGTATTGGAAGCATATTTGAAGTTAAACAAAGTTTTTGGATTGCTAAATGGGTGCAACCTAATGGTTTTGAATGGATACAAGCAATCATCCTAGGCTTGCTTGCTTTGGGAGTTCAAGGGTTTACTACGCAAGCCCTTCGACACGAAAAAACATCCATTGTTGGAGCCGTCGGAAATTCAGCTGTCTTATTTTCAATCCTAATTGAAATAATTCTAGGTAAAGGTCTCCCAGAATGGTTTGTATTGATTGGTATGGGTTTAGTGGTTTGGGGGAGTGTGAGGGTTAGTAAGAAGTAAGAAGTAAGAAGTAAGAAGTAAGAAGGTAAAAGGTATGAGGTGTGAGGTGTGAGGTGTGAGGTGTTGGGTGTTGGGTGTTAGGTATAAAAAAGCCAGTGAAAAATTTCCACTGGCCCACTATATCACTGGATCACTAATTCTTAAACCGTCGCTGAGTTCATTACTTCGGTTTGTTTACGAATTGATTCTAAGTGAACCAACTTAAACATTTCTTCAACGAATTCTGGGTATAAACCTAAACCTTTTGCTTGGCTAGCACGATCAGCATGTACTTGCTTCCAACGATCCAATTGTAAAACAGCCACATTATTATCACGCTTGTACTCTCCTAATTTCTCCACAACAGCCATACGCGCAGCTAATACTTCCATTAATTCACGATCGATGTTGTCAATTTTCTCACGTAAAGAAGCTAATTCATCTGAAAAATCAGCACCGTAGCTAGCTTTTCTCACTTCTAGTTCACGTAACATTTCTCCTAAAGCTTCAGGAGTTAATTGTTGTGATGCATCTGACCATGCCTCATCCGGGTTACGGTGAGATTCAATGATCATTCCATCATAATTCAAATCTAAAATACGCTGCGACAATTCATTTAAATATGCACGTTTTCCAGCCATGTGAGATGGATCACCAATTAAAGGCAATTCAGGGAATAAACGCTTTAACTCTACAGCAACAGACCACATTGGTGAATTTCTGTACTTTGTTTCATTAGCATTTGAGAAACCACGGTGAATTGCACCTAATTTTTTGATACCAGCACCTTGAAGACGCTCGAAAGCACCTACCCAAAGTGCTAAATCAGGATTAACTGGATTTTTCACTAATACAGGAACATCAACACCTTGTAAAGCATCTGCAATTTCTTGCACATTAAAAGGATTAACTGTTGTTCTTGCACCAATCCACAACACATCAACACCATATTTCAATGCCAATTCGATATGCTCAGGAGTAGCTACCTCAATAGCTGTTGGTAAACCTGTTTCTTTTTTCGCTTCGACTAACCATTTCAAAGCTGGCTCACCATGACCTTCAAAGCTACCTGGACGTGTACGTGGCTTCCATACACCTGCACGCATGATATGTGCGTATCCTTCAGCTTTAATTCTTTTAGCAGTTTCCATCACTTGCTCTTCCGACTCTGCTGAACATGGACCTGCAATAATCAAAGGCTTTCCGTTTGTATTTATCCAATTTTGCATTGGAATGATATCTAACTTGGCATTCATAATTTTAATAATTTATTGGAATATACTTCCCTCTTTACTTATATATTTAATTTTATTTGAAATCAAAAAACTAATTCCCTTATATTTGCATCCTAAATTTTTTACAAGGAACAAAACCTCTCATAAATGAAGAATTTGTCATTTGAGGACACCAAGATTGCCTTTGAAGCTAAAAGCGATTTTCAACTCAAAAAGGCCTATTGGATTTTTGCCACAATGAACCAAAATTGGCTTGTAAAGTTAGGGACTTTTTTCATCAAATTGTTCCTTTTTTTGCATTTTCCTATAAAAAAACTGATAAAAGTTTCAATATTCGAACAATTTTGCGGTGGAGAAAGTATAAATGACTGTGAATCAACCATTGAATACCTTGGAAAATCAAACATTGGTACCATTTTAGATTATTCAGTTGAGGGAGAAGAAAACGAAAAATCTTTCCAGCATACGAAAGAAGAAATCATTAAAACTATTTTAAAAGCCAAAGCCGACAATCATATCCCTTTTGCCGTTTTTAAACTTACTGGTATTTTCAAATCAGAACTTTTAGAACTTTATCAATCTGAAAATGGTCAACTTATAGGTGATGACCTTGAAGATTTTTTACATAGCAAGGAAATCCTTTTAGAAATCTGTCAAAAAGCTGCTAATGAAAACATTAAAATTTTCATCGATGCAGAAGAAAGTTGGATTCAAAACGCGATTGACGCTTTAACTTATGAAATGATGCAAAAGTTTAATAAAAACGAAACCATCATTTTTAATACATATCAAATGTATCGAGTAGATATGCTTGAAAATTTACAATTGGCCATACAGATAGCTAAAGAACAAGGTTATTATCTCGGTGCAAAATTAGTTCGTGGTGCCTACATTGAAAAAGAAAGATTAAGGGCGCACGAAGATGAGTATTCAGAACCAATTCATAAAGAAAAAAGTCATACAGACCATGATTATAATGCTGGCTTACAACTTTGCCTTGAGAATTTGAATTATGTAGAATTTTGTATTGGGACTCACAATGAAAAAAGTTGTCAACTATTGTGTGAATTAATAGAACAAAAAGGAATTTCAAAAAACAACCCAAAAGTCTTTTTTGCTCAACTTTTAGGCATGTCTGATAATATTTCATATAATCTTGCCAAATTAGGTTATAATGTAGCTAAATATGTTCCATACGGACCTGTAGAATCTGTAATGCCCTATTTATTTAGAAGAGCTGAGGAAAACACATCAATTGCAGGCCAAACATCTCGAGAATTTGCTTTGTTACAAAAAGAAGTTTTAAGAAGAAAAAAAAATGAAGCATCCCGTTAGTCAATATTACCTACTTGCCCTAATTATTATTTTAGTTGACCAAGCTATTAAGCTAGGAGTACATACATTCATGGAACCTGGATTTCCTGGTCAAATTGAAATTATTGGATTCATAAAATTGCATTACACGTTAAATCCAGGCATGGCCTTTGGGATGCAATTAGGTTCTATTTATGGAAAACTATTTCTAACGAGTTTCCGAATTTTTGCTATGTTCGGAATTGGATATGGCCTATTTTATTTACATCAAAAAAAATCACATCAAGGATTATTAATCTGTGTTTCTATGATCTTAGGTGGTGCCATTGGAAATTTAATTGATTCCATTTTTTACGGAAAATTTTTAGGAAATGCCCCTTATGGAGCACCAATGGAATGGCTGCATGGTCAGGTAATAGATATGTTTTTCTTTGATTTCTGGGAAGGTGTATTACCAGAATGGATACCTGTTTGGGGTGGAACATATTATTCTACACCTATATTTAATTTTGCTGATGCGACCATTTTTTGTGGAGTTGTTGCTATATTGATTTTTCAAAATCAATTTTTCGACAAAAAAGCAAATTCATAAGCATTGGAATTACATGATATTCTCTTTTTCTTTTTAGCCCTAATTGCAGAAATAATAGGGACTGTAAGTGGATTTGGTTCATCCATATTATTTGTTCCATTAGCCTCCGCATTTTTTGATTTCCATGTTGTATTAGGAATTACCGCGGTCTTTCATGTATTTTCTAATATTTCCAAAATTTATCTATTTAGAGAAGGAATCAATAAAAATATTGTACTGAAACTAGGGACTCCAGCAGTGATATTTGTAATTATAGGTGCCATTTTAACTAATTACATTCCACAAAAAGAAATTGAAATGGGAATGAATATTATCATTCTCATTTTAGCTTTTTATTTACTTTCTGGCCATCATAAAAAACTAAACCAAAGCAATATTAATTTATACACGGGCGGAACTATATCAGGATTTCTAGCTGGACTAATTGGAACTGGAGGTGCAATCAGAGGAATCACTCTTGCTGCCTTTCAATTAGAAAAAAATGCTTTTATTTCTACCTCTGCCTTCATTGATTTTGGCGTCGATTTTAGTAGAGCTGGAATATATATTTATAATGGATTTTTCAAAACAGAATTCCTCATATTCATGCCTTTTTTAATTATTATTAGTATTTTAGGCACTTACCTTGGAAAGAAAATCCTTATTTATTTATCTGAAAAGATATTTCAAATAATTCTATTAAGCATTATTTGCTTAACTGCAGGAATTCAGATGATTCACTATTTTTTAAAATGAAAGTGGAAAATTAATGTATTAAATTTTTTAACTTTTAACTTTCCACTCTCAACTTTCAACTTAAACAATCTATTTCTTCGGTGCTGCTTTAGGAGCCGCAGCAGGGTTAGCAGCTGGTGCTGCTGCAGGTGCTGCAGTAACTGGCTTAGGAGTAATACCCATTTTCTTCAACACTAAATCAGATATATTAGCATCTGCTGGATAATGTAATAAAATTGGAGCTGTTCCCATACCTGCATCATAATTGAATACATATGTAAAAGCATTAGCATCTGCTACTGAATGCATTGTTTCTTCAATTTTCTTTAACAAAGGCTGTAACAATTGTGCCTGCTTCTTTTGCAATGAAGTTTGAGAGTTTTGTTGAAACTCTTGGATAGAAGTTTGCAAGTTTTGTAATTCTTTCTCCTTATCTTGTTTGATCACATCAGAAGTAGTAGCTGGTAATTTTTCAAATACAGCTAACTTATCTTGAAAATCTTTAACCTTACTTTGGTATAAAGTTTCATATTGTTTCTGAGTATTTTTTAAATCTTCTTCAACTTGCTTAGCCTCTGGCATTTGACTTAAAATATAGTCAGCATTAATGAATCCGATTTTTACTTGGGCCTTTAAAGGCATTGTAGCTAAACCAAAAACTAGGCTCATTGCTAACAAAAACTTGTTTTTCATAATTGAGTTTTAAATTGTTATTCTATTTTTTATTATCCTTTGCCTTATCAGCTAAATTGGGATCAAGTTCAATTCCGAGCTCTTCAATTACATAATCAGAATAATCGTGCACCGGATTTGTGTAAATCATTGCCAATCCATCACTAGCTTTATCGAAGATAAAGTCTAATCTTTTTTGGCGAACCACTTTTTCTACAGCCTTTGAAATCTCATCTAAAATAGGCTTCAAGGCTGCTTGTTTAGATTTAAACATCTCTCCTTCTGCTCCAAAAATCTTATTTTGAAACGAACGTAGTTCTTGATCCTTCAATTTAATTTGAAGAGAACGTTGCTGTTTTAAATCTTCAGTTAATAATACTTCTTCTAATTTAAACTCTCTTTCGAGTTTAGATAATTCCTCTTGCTTTTGGCTTATCTCTTTTAGCCACTGCTGAGTTTGTTGTTCAATTTTTTGTTGAACCTTTTTGAACTCAGGCATTTTAGAGGTTATAAATTCCGTATCAATATACCCAAATTTCTGTGCTTGGGATTGATTTGAAATCAGGAATAGTCCCAAAATTAATAAAAAAAATATCTTTTTCATCATTTATTGGTGGTTATCGAATTTGTTGTCCAATAGAGAAAGTAAAAGCTTGTCTTCCAAAATCAGAATCCCCAGGTCTTGGTTTATCAAAACCAAATCCATAATCGATACCAATCATCCCAAAGGCTGGCATAAAAATTCTTGCACCTACTCCGGCTGATTTATATAAATTAAAAGGATTGTAGTCTTTTAAGCTTGAAAAGTTATTTCCGCCTTCTGCAAAAGCCAACATAAATATGGTAGCTGATGGATTCAATGAAACCGGATAACGCACTTCCATTACAAATTTATTATAGGCCACACCACCGTTTCCATAGGAACCAGAAGGACCAATGATTCTATCTTTATATCCTCTCAAACCAACGATATCTCTATTGAACGAAAACCCTTGTACCATTCCTGAACCACCTAAATCAAATCGCTCAAAACGAGTGGTTTCTTTTCCTCCGTAAGACCCTAAAAATCCTAAATGAGCTCTAGTATGAATGACAAATTTACCTACTAACAAGGAATACCAAGAGGCATCAAACATCCATTTATGGTACTCAATTAATTGGCCATTTTTATTACCACCAAGTAATGAATAAGGAGGAGTTAAAGAAGCAGTTAAAGAGAATGAAGATCCACTTCTTGGAAAAGTTGGATTATCCACACTATTTCTTGAGAAGTTAGTCATAAAGGTTAAAGAAGTAGATTTCCCTTGAGGATATGCCCAAGTATAATAACGATCTACATCATATTGTGCCAATGAAATAGAATTACTTAATGAAAAATAATCATCAGGCCATTTTAAACGCTTACCTAAACTAAGCGTAATACTATTCACATTAAAGTGAGCATCTAATAAGGAATCAGGAACTGAGTAATTCGAATATCCATAAGGATTATAGCCACCATAGCCGCCATAGCCACCATAGCCACCGTAACCGCCGTATCCGCCACCATATCCACCATATCCACTTCCATAACCTGAATAACCGGTTGTACGGAATTGATAAGGATATGAAACACTTCGATTTAAACTGATTGAAAATGAATTAGGTTTTTTACCGCCTAACCAAGGTTCTGTAAACGTTATACTATAATTTTGATATGCCGCTCCATTCGCTTGTAGACGTACCGATAATTTTTGACCATCGCCTGCTGGTAATGGTCTCCATGCTGACAAATTAGTTACATTTCTTGCAGAAAAGTTATTAAATGTTACACCCAAGGTTCCTACAAAACCGATGTAACCTCCCCAACCTCCAGATAATTCGATTTGATCTGATGGTTTTTCTTCCACATTATACTCAATATCGACGGTACCATCTGCTCGTGGATTTGGTTTAGGTTCAATTTTCTCAGGATTAAAGTAACCAATCGTTGATAATTCTCTAACTGTACGAATAATAGCCGACTTATTAAATTTCTGTCCTGGCAATGTACGAATCTCGCGCATTACTACATGATCCGATGTTTTCGTATTTCCATTAAGAATTACTTTATTAATAGTAGCTTGTTTTCCTTCTGAAATTCGGATCGTTAAATCAATTGAATCCCCTTCAACTGTAGTTTCAACTGGTTCAGCACTATAATACAAGTAGCCATTGTCCATGTAAATAGAACTTAAATCCTCGCCAGGATTACCTCCCATTCTTTTATCCAATTCTTCTGTATTATAAACATCCCCTTTTTTAACACCTAAAACCTCATTCAATACAGAATCTGGATAGATATAGTTTCCTTCGAAATGAACATTTCTGTAATAATACTTATGACCTTGTTCTGCTTTGATATTAATCTGAACAGAAGAATTACCTTTCTTTTGTATGGAATCTGTTAAAATTCGAAAATCACGATAACCTAATTTATTCATGGCCGCCAACAACTTTTCCTTATCTTCTTCCCACTTTTTAGGAACAAATTTTGACGGCTTAAAAATTCGACCAAAACGTTGCTGTTTTGTATTTTTCAACTTGCGAAGTAATAATCCTCTATCCTTTGGATTGGTTCCTTCGAAAACGATTTTATTAACTTTTACTTTATCTCCTTTTTCAATATAAACTGCCACGACAGCATTATTTCCTCTTAATGTATCCGTTTTTACAACAGTTTTTATCTTTGCATTTAGTCGACCTTTTTCTTGAAAAAATTTCGTTATTGCTAATTCCAAATTCTTTCGAAGGGTTTCTGTGATAATTTTACCTTTATATGTTTTTACTTTTTCGTTAATCGATTCTTTTTCTCCTTTTTTAATTCCAATGTAATCTAAAGAGTATAATCTTGGACGCTCTTTTAGAAATATCTCCAACCACACTTTTTCCCCCTCCACTTTATTTGCATAAATTTGAACATCCTCCAGAATCCCTTGATCCATTATTTTTTTAATGGCAGAGGCTAATACATCTCCAGGAATCTTTACTCGATCTCCAATTTGTAATCCGGAAATATTAATCATTGAGCTCCCATCATAAAATTTTGAACCCGTTACTATGATATTTGCTATTTCATACTCCTTGGGATCTGCATAGGAGAAACTTGATACTGGTGCAGCATTTGCACTAATAGATGGAGAAAACAATCGGTTCCCTAAAACTTGAGCTGTTCCTTCAAATGAAAGAAAGAACATTAAAAAAGCTACACTTAAAAATATTTTTTTGACCACTTTGGTTATTATTTCAAATCTAAAAATTATTACCCTTCACTCTGTACTTGTTCACTTGTTTTTCCGAACCTTCTTTCTCTCATTTGAAAATCAACAATCGCTTGGTGCAAATGTTCTTTTCGAAAATCTGGCCAAAATAAATCTTCAAATATATAAAGTTCTGCATAGGCTAATTGCCATAGCATAAAATTACTAATTCGATGATCTCCTCCAGTTCGAATCATCAGGTCTGGATCAGGCATATCACCTGTAGAAAGCATCTTCTCAAAAAGATCAGTTGAAATATCTTCAGGATCTAAAATACCCTCTTTACAATCCAATCCAATTTTCTTAACAGCTTGAACGATGTCCCACTTCCCTGAATAGGATAAGGCCAATACTAAAGTCAATCCATCATTATTTGCCGTCTGATCTATGGCAGATGCTAATTCTTTTTGTGTGGAAATCGGCAAAGAACTAATATCTCCTATTGATTTTAAACGAATCTTGTTTTTGATCATAGAAGGTAATTCATCTTTAATCGTACCTATCAAAAGACTCATTAAGGCGTTTACTTCCGACTTAGGTCTATTCCAATTCTCTGTTGAAAAAGCATATAATGTTAAATAGGAAACACCCAACTCCCCGCAACCTTCTATCGTTTCCCTAACTGCTTTAATTGCATTTCTATGTCCGAAAATTCGATCAGTAAAACCTTTTTGCTTAGCCCAACGTCCATTACCATCCATGATAACGGCTATATGAGTAGGAAGATTGTTTAAGTCGATAGATTCTTTCACTAAAAGTACGCTTTTTTACAAATTAAGAAGTAAAGTTAATAAATTCAAGCTGAATATTAGGCACTTTAACACTTTTTAATCGATCCTTGGACAAATAATTGGATAAATAGAATAGACAATAGAAAAACTTGTATTGATATATTGATCGGAATTCCAAAAATTAACTTTTGAATTAGCTCCTTCCAGATCCAATTGATCGGTAAGGGTTTTTCTGGCAACTGTTTCAAAACGAAACATAATTTTTTTATTTAACTTCCATTTAATCCCAACTCCATAAGGAATTGCAATCGACTTCAAGGGATTCGAAGAGGTACTTAATACAGTTGCTTTTGGGTTGGCATAAAACCCAGAAATACCACCTACCAAATAAGGAGTCCAATTAAAATCAGTCTGCTCTTTTGGCAAAAAATCAAAAAAATTATAATCAGTTAAAATACCTAATTCAAAAATTGGTGTATCAATCACATTTACACTCAATCCCAAATTTGGTAATGGGTTAGCGGCAGGGTCGGCATGCAATAATCCAAGTCCTAGGCGAAAACGAAGATCAAACGTCTTATTCATCTGAAGACCAAATTCTGCATTTACAGTTGGTCTAATGGTTTTTAATTGTGCAAACGAGGGCCTAATATTCCATTGCTGCAAATCTCCCTTGAACAGATTTCCACCAATTCCTACACTGTAAAAATAGGATTGACTAAACCCATCTAAACTTATAAAAAGCAATAAGAAAAAAAGTTTCTTCAAAATAACAACTTAATTGATTCGACCAGCTACTTTACCTATATGAAAAATCAACTGCACTTGTGTAGTAAAATAGTCATCAGATCCTTTGTATATCACCAATGGATTTGTGGTTTGTAAGGAATTTATTTTACGCAGTGTATTGGCTGCATACACCTCTGAGGTACGATCAGTTATATCTGTAAAATTCATCCCGTCTCGATTATCCGAAACATCATCTAAATAATCAGAAAATGATTTACGATAAGTAAATTCAAAACCTAGATCTACATAATCTTCTAATTTTATTCGAAAACCTAAACCCATTGGGATGGCAAATGTAAATGGCGAATAATTTACATTTTCTGTACCACTAATGGAAGGAGATGGTTTTGAATAGCCTCTCAAATCAACCCAATCTGAATGAGAAGCAACATTGTTTGCAACAAAAGCTGCATTTCTTGCAATTGGATTACTCATTATACCAGCTATACCAACAAAAACAAATGGAGAAAAAAATGGACGCTTTTTACGAAATGGAGTCTGAGCTTTTAAATCATAAACTCCCATGACAGCCAATTCCTTCAAATCATTTCTAAAATGCAAATTCCTTTGATAATTCGCAGCAAATTTTTTATCAACATCACCAGACCCATAATTATAATAATTATCATCACCGGCAATTCTAATCAATGTTAAACTTGCCTTGTATGAAAAATGACGATTAAAATGTTTCAAATACTGAACTCCAAAATTCCAACGCGTTGCATTTAATCCATAAGGCAACAAGGCACTACTAGGCAATAAATCTCCTAAATATGTACTTGAACCTGCCCCAACAGATAGTGACGCATGTGGTACATATTTTGCAGCCTCATATCTTTCTTTGGATTGTTGACCTAAAAACCAAAATTGTCCAAATACCATATTTGAACATAAAAGTAAGGCCCATAAAGCAACATGTTTCAAAATTGAATTCTGCATTTTATGGTTTTTATCTCTACTAACGTAAGAAATCATAAATTCTTTTAATCAAGGCGAAATTTATCTGAAAACTTTTAAATATAAAATAAAACCCCGAAAAATCGGGGTTATTTTTTTTATCCTACTAACTCTTTTAAATCTTCATCATGAATCATCTTACGTTCATCAGCCATGATTAAAAAACGAGTATATATCTTATCTAAATCAGGTTTTTCAAACTCAAATCCTAATAAGCTTAATCGGTGACGCAAGGCCGCTCTTCCTGAGCGTGAGGTTAAAACGATAGCAGATGAAGGCACACCTACATCTTCTGGATTCATAATTTCATAATTTTGAGCATGCTTCAAAAATCCATCTTGATGAATTCCTGAAGAGTGAGCAAATGCATTTGCACCTACAACTGCTTTATTAGCTTGAACAGGCATCCCCATCAAATTAGAAACCAAAACAGAAGTTGGATATAATTCTTTTGGGTTAATTCCTGTATAAAAACCTAAATCTTTATGTACATTCAAAATCATGGCAATTTCCTCCAAAGAAGTATTTCCTGCTCGCTCTCCAATGCCATTAATGGTAACTTCTACTTGTCGCGCCCCAGCCTCAATACCCGCGATCGTATTTGCGGTTGCCAATCCTAAATCATTATGATTGTGCATAGAAATCGTCGCTTTGTGAATATTTTTTACATTCTCAAATAAATAAGTAATGCGCTGATGCATTTGATGCGGCAACAAATAACCAGTTGTATCTGGCAAGTTAACTACAGTGGCTCCAGCATCAATAACTGACTCCGTTAATTTGGCTAAAAATTCTAAATCTGCTCTTCCAGCATCTTCAGCAAAGAATTCAACATCTTCTACAAATGACTTGGCATATTTTACAGCCCATACACCCTGTTCAACAATTTTTTCGCGTGTAGAATTAAACTTATGTTTGATATGAACATCTGATGCTCCGATACCAGTATGAATTCTTGGACGTTTAGCAGACTTTAATGCTGCTGCAGCGGCATCAATATCCTCTTTTTTAGAACGCGTTAATCCACAAACAGTTGCTTCTTTAACCGTTTCCGCAATTGCTTTCACTGCATCAAAATCACCAGGAGATGAAATTGGAAATCCAGCTTCAATGATATCAACTCCTAGCAATTCTAATTGTTTGGCAACTTCAATCTTCTCTTCCTTATTTAATTGGCAACCTGGAACCTGCTCACCATCGCGCAACGTTGTATCAAAAATCTGTATCTTATTACTCATATCACTTTAAGTATAGTTTACAAAACTACTTTTAATTACATTATTTTCCAACCAAAAAAATAAGCTAAAACTGAAAAATCATAGACTAAAAATCTAACAATTATCACTTAAAATAAATAATATAAACAAAAAATCTAAAATAGATAAATTAAAAAGAAAAAAAATCTATCTATTCAATTACAATAAGAATAATTATTTTATAAAGAATATGCAATTAATTTTCTGATTTTGCACAGGTTTTAATTTCTGGTAATCGCTTTGGATCAAAATTACCTCCAGATATAACACAAACAACGGTTTTACCTTTTATTTGTGAAGTATAATTTGAAAGTGCCGCAACACTTAGTGCACCAGCAGGTTCTGTCAAAATAGATTCCAATTGATACAAGTCCAACATAGTTTGACACAATTGCATTTTTTCAATGGCTTGAACCTCAGATATCAAATCCTTACCTATTTGAAATGTCAATTCACCAATTTTCTTCACAGCAGCACCGTCTACAAATGGATCAATCTGCTCTAATCCTGTAACCTTTCCCATCTGAAGCGAGAGCGCGTACGATGCAGCTTCTTTAGGTTCACAAGCAACAATTTTTGTAAATGGAGAAACATATTTATTCACTAATGAAGTCCCAGCTGCCAAACCTCCCCCTCCAAAAGGAACAAACAAAAAATCGACTTTTTGATGCATCTCTTCAAAAATCTCTAAAGCAACAGTTGCTTGTCCGGCAATAATATCAAAATCATCAAATGGCGGGATATACACTGCGCCTGTCTCTTCACAATATTTTCTAGAAGCAATAAAAGCTTCATCATAACTATTTCCTACTAATTTAATACGGACATAAGCCTTACCAAAAAAACGAACTGCCTCCAATTTTTGAATTGGAGTTGTTTTGGGCATAAAAATGGTAGCATGAATTTGCAAGGCAGCACAGGCAAATGCCACTCCTTGAGCATGATTTCCTGCAGAAGCTGCCACTACTCCTTTTTTTCGATACTCAATTGGCAAATTGACTATTTTGTGGTAGGCACCTCTGATTTTATAAGAACGAACAAGCTGCAAGTCCTCTCTCTTAAAATAAATATCTGCCCCAAATCTAGATGAAAATTTTCTAGCATATTGCAAGGGAGTATTAACAACTACTCCATGCAATTGGTGAGCAACTAGTTTAATTTGATGAAGATTTGGAATTTCTGTTAGTTTGTTGAATTCCATTTTTCAAAATAACAAAAAAAAGGCGGTCGCATGAATGCGACCGCCTACTATTTTTCAAAAAAAGAATTAATTTCTTTCTGGGCGCAAGCTTCTTACTGCTGCACCAGCTTGCCACATTTCCGACTCACGTAATTCTTTTAATTCAGCTTCTAATTTCACACGGTAATCAGACTGCGAGTTCAAGTCAATTGAACGAGCTGCTTCTGCTTGTGTTTTTACTGAATTGTATAATTTTTCAAATACTGGCTTAGTAGCTTCTTTGAAAGGTCTCCACCAATCCAAAGCACCACGTTGAGCTGTAGTTGAGCAGTTTGCATACATCCAATCCATTCCATTTTCTGCAACTAAAGGCATTAAAGATTGAGTTAATTCTTCAACTGTTTCGTTAAAAGCCTCAGAAGGAGAGTGACCATTTTCACGCAATACTTCATATTGTGCAGCAAAAATACCTTGAATTGCTCCCATTAAGGTTCCACGCTCACCAGTTAAGTCAGAGGTAACTTCCTTATAAAAATCAGTTTCGAATAAATATCCTGAACCAACACCAATTGCCATAGCAATACATTTCTCACGTGCCTTACCAGTTGCATCTTGATAAATTGCGAAAGAAGAGTTCAATCCTTTTCCTTCTACAAATAAGCGACGTAATGAAGTACCTGACCCCTTTGGAGCTGCTAAAAATACATCAACATCA
>JACCDM011083008.1_pt1 | contig 21507 bp, 20 predicted proteins | sample 7445851 | NCBI WGS metagenome assembly JACCDM01 (sample SAMN15323438, study PRJNA562643) | freshwater metagenome | isolation source: river surface water | place: USA:Blue River Watershed | collected 2017-08-16
CTCCGAAGGGCCCTGAGACTCAGTCCGTGGTCGGCGTGAGCCGCCCGTACCCGCCGCGGAAGTAGAGGAGCGGCCCCGCCTCCCCCAGCGTCGCCTCGTGCACCTCGCCGACGACGATGCGGTGGTCCCCGCCCGGATACGTCGCAGTGACGCGGCACTCGAGCCGCGCGAGCACGCCGTCGAGCAGCGGCACCTCGTTCAAGCCGCGCACGATCGCGAGCCCCGCGAACCGGTCGGTCTCACTCGACGCGAACCGGCGGGACAGCGCCGTCTGCGATTCGGCGAGGATGTGCACGGCGAAGGCCGCGCCGATCGTGAGCGCCGGCACCGCGGAGGCGTCGTGGTCGACGCAGACGAGGATCAGCGGCGGCGCGAGGGAGACGGAGGTGAAGGCGGTGGCCGTCATCCCGAGGTCGGTGCCGTCGGCCGCGCGGGTGGTCAGGACGGTGACACCGGAGGCGAATCGGCCGAGGGCCGCGCGGAAGGTCGTGGGGTCGATCGGGGCCATCGCGGTCATATGGATCGGAGATGCGCGACAGCGACGGCGATGGTCGCACCGCCCGCGGTCGCACCGAGGTTCACGAGATCGTTGGTCATCCACCGCCACCCGGCGGCGTGTTCGGTGAATGCGTCGCAGTGGCGGGTCCGTTCCCCGATGGTGCCGCACCGTGGGCAGCGCCGTCGGCCCTGCACCGTCGCGCCGAGTGCGCTGTCGAGGAGGGCACCGAGGAAGCCGGCCGTCGTGACGACGAGCACGCCGGCGACGCCGGTCGATGGCACGATCCAGGGCGTGGCGGTCGCGGTGACCGCGGCCCCGGCGAGCGCCGCGACCGTCCCGGCGAGCGTCACGCCACCGGACAGCCCCGGCGGGAGTGGATCGCCGGAGAAGAGGTGGCGTGGCGTCCCACCGACGCGGGTGCCGACCTCCGTCGCCCAGGTGTCGGCCGCGGCGGTCGCGAGCGCACCGAGCGCGGCGAGGCGGATCGCGGGGTGCTCGCCGGCGGTCAGCAGCGCGGCGAAGACGCCGCCGTTCGCGAGCACCTGACGCGCCGTCCGGCGCCCGCCGTCGGGGGTGATGTCACCGGTGCGACGCGCCTTCTCCGCGCGCCCCCACCGACTGAGCGCGGTCGCGAGGACGAAATAGGTCACGAGGACGGCACCCCATCCCCAGCCGGCCCGGACCGCGAGTGCCCCGACGACGATCGCGGCACCCTGTCCGGAGACCGAGAGGCTCCCGGCGCGTCCGGCCACGAGGGCGATGCTCGCCGCGATCGCGGCGCCCCCCAGCAGGCGGCCGATCACTGCGGACGTGCCGTCCGGTCGGTCTCGAGCATCGCGGTCATCCGCGCACGGAGCATCTCGGGGGCGCGCAGGGCGTCCCCGATGGCGCGGAGCCGCTCGCGATACGCGGCGAAGGTGCGCAGCCACGCGGCGCAGGCCGCGCACTCACGCGCGTGCGCCGCGTCAGTGCGGCCGTGATCGGACCTCGACTCGGCCAGCGCGGCATCGGCCGCGAGCCGGAAGGTCTGGCAGGCCGCGGAGGGCTCCTGCGGTAGGGGCATCGCTTCGGCGGAAGGGGGGGGATCCGACGCGCGGGACCGCTGAGACGGATTGCCTCGGTCACGGGGCCCTCGATCGGTCCTTCCGTGATCTCGAACGCACGACGGCGCCATTTTGTGCCGTCCCGTCGCGGGCCCGGGGCGGTTAGCTTGCCCGCCAGTCCCTCTCCACCGACTCCCCACGCATGGCTGACCTCGTCGATCCCGTCGTGCCGCTGATGCTTCTCGAGGCCGTCCGAGTCGTCGACACCCCGGACGACGACTTCGAGATCGAGTTCGTCGAGGAGCTCCGCACCAAGCGGCTCGGGCTCAGCGACACCGTCCGGAATCAGATTCGCCGGTACGAGGAGGCGGTCCGTCGGGGGCAGGGGGTCAGCTTCGATGAGGCGAGCGGGATCGCCCGGCTCATCGGCCGCCGCCCCGACGCGGAGGCCGTCTTCCGCGAGGCGGGGCGGCGCCTCGCGCGCGTCGCCTATGGTCGCATCAGCGCCCCGGTGCGCTGGTTCCTGCGGCTCATGCCGGGCCTGCTGGCTCGCCCGCTCGCCCTTCGGCAGGTCCGACGGATGGCGCTGCGGTACCTCGGGGACGGCGTCCGCCGGGTCGGCGCGACCATCTCCGCCGAGGCGAGCCGGTCCGTCAGCTTCGACGTGGCACCGCGGAGCGGCGGCTGTGCCTTCCACGAATCGACGTTGCGGGAATTCATCCGGCAGTGCCTCGGCGCCGTCGGCGCCGTCGAGCACGTCCGCTGCCGCGGTCGGCAGGAGGGGGCGTGCGAGTGGCGCGCCGAATGGCGCGCGATCCGGTGATTCCGGTCCGGTGATCCCTCTTCGATGATCCGCGCACCCTTTCGCCCACGATGACCTGATGCGCCTCTCCCTTGAGACCCTCCCGGCCATTCAAGGCGCCCTCCGCGATGCCGGGCTCGACGGCTGGCTCCTCTATGACTTCCGTGGCGCGAATCCCGTCGCCGCCTCCCTCCTCGGCTTCGAGGGGATGGTGACGCGTCGCGTCTTCGTCTGGATCCCGGCGTCCGGCAATCCCCTCGCGGTCACGCACGCCATCGAGCAGGGGCCCTGGCGTGCCTGGCCGGCGGCGTGGGGCAAGGTCGTGTACAGCGCGTGGGGAGAGTTCGAGGCGGCGCTCCCACCCCTCGTCGGTGGTCGTCGCATCGCGATGGAGTACTCCCCGGGCGATGCCGTCCCGGTGGTCGATCGTGTCCCGGCCGGGGTCCTCGACCTCGTGCGGGCGAGCGGTGCCGAGGTGGTCACGAGCGCCGAGCTCGTGACGCGGTTCTTCGCGGTCTGGAGTGACGCGGAGATCGCCTCGCATCATCGGAACGCGGAGGCGCTCCGCGAGGTCGCGCACGCAGCCTTCGCGCGCATCGGCGCGGCGGTGCGCGCGGGAACCGCGATCCACGAGCACGAGGTCGCCGCCTGGATCCGCGGTGAGTTCGGTCGCCGCGGGCTCGACGTCGACCACGGCCCGATCGTCGCGGCGACCGAGCACGCCGCCGACCCGCATTATGAGCCGTCCGCCGCCTGGCCCCGAGCCTTCCGCGAGGGCGACGTCGTGTTGATCGACCTCTTCGCGACGACCGCGGGGGCGCCGGGGATGTGGGCCGACCAGACCTGGATGGCGAGCCTCGGTGCGCCCACGGCGCGGGCGCTCGAGGTGTGGGCGGCGATCCGGGACGCGCGGGACGCCGCGATCGCGACCCTTCGGCAGCGGCTCGCCACGGCGACGCCGGTCCGTGGCGGCGAGGCGGACGATGCCGCGCGCGCGGTCATCGTCGCGCGCGGGTTCGGGGCGGCGTTCACGCACCGGACCGGGCACTCGATCGATGCGCGCGGGCTGCACGGGATGGGACCGAACATCGATAACCTCGAGACGCGCGAGACGCGCACCCTGCTCCCGGGCGTCGGCTTCTCGATCGAGCCGGGGATCTACCTGCGCGGCGAGATCGGGATGCGGACCGAGGTGAACGCGTACGTCGACCGCGACGGGGCGCTCGTCGTGACGCCCGCGCAGATCCAGCACGACCTCATCGTGATCTGAGGCGCCCGGCCAGGGGCGTCGTCGACGCGTCTGGCTGGACGCCGGTCCGGTCGGTCACGCGCCGCCGAGCGGCACGAAGCGGTCGAGCACCATCGCCGCGAAGAGGAGCGCGAGGTAGAGCAGGGAGTAGCCGTAGACCCACCACGCCGGCTTCGCGAACTCGGCCGCACGACGCACGCGCCAGACGCCGTGGAGGAGGACGCCGCCAAGGACGAGCGCGAGCGTCAGGTAGACCGGGCCGAAGGCGCCGAACGCGACGGGCAGGATCGTCAGCGCCACGAGGAGGATGGTGTACCACCACATCTGCTCCTTCGTCTCCGTCTCCCCCCAGACCAGAGGGGCCATCGGGACCTTCGCGTTCCCGTAGTCGCGCTGCTTGTTGAGCGCGAGCGCCCAGAAGTGCGGCGGCGTCCAATAGAACACGATGAGGAAGAGGAACCAGGCGGTCAGGTCGAGCTGGTTCGTCACCGCGGCCCATCCGACGAGCGGCGGGAAGGCCCCGGCCGCGCCGCCGATCACGATGTTCTGCGGTGAACTGCGCTTGAGCCACCGTGTGTAGATGAAGACGTAGAAGTAGAAGCCGGCGAGGGCGAGCGCCGCCGTCAGCACGTTCACGAACGTCGCGAGCATCCAGGTCGCCGCGGAGGCGATGCCGACGCCGAAGGCGATGACCGCGGTTGCGTGCATCCGCCCGCTGGGGATGGGGCGGAGGCGCGTCCGCGTCATCACGTCGTCGATGTCGCGGTCCAGATACATGTTGACCGCGTTCGCCCCGCCGGCCATCAGGTAGCCGCCGAGCATCACGAGGAGCACGGTGGCGAGTCGCGGCGTGCCGGCCACGTACATCGGCGCGACGGTGGTCACGAGGAGGAGCGAGATGATCCGCGGCTTCGTGAGGGAGACGAGGTCGCTCCAGAGGGTGCGCGGCGCCTCGGCGACGGGCGCGGTCACGAGCGCACCTCCCCGGGCGCGGCGGGGAGTTCGACCTCGATCACGGGCGGACGGACGGCGGCGCGCCAGGCGAGGACGAGCGTGAGCACGAGCGCCGCCGCGGGGACGAGCGCGAAGCCCCACTCGCGCGCCGAGCGGGCCGACGCGGCGGCGAGCACGCGGCGCGTCGACTGCAGGATGCGGAATTGGGCGACGAGGGCGGCGAGGATCGCGGCCCAGAAGAGGAGCGTGACGACGAGCTGGAGCATCGATGAAGTATCACCGATGGCCCTCCCCCGAGGGAGCCCCGCGTCGTAGCTTCGCGGGATGACCACCCCCTCGACCCCTGGCCTCGAGCGTCGGCTCGGCCTCTGGAGCGCCATCGCCGTCGTCATCGGCGTGACCATCGGCTCCGGGATCTTCCGGTCCCCCGCCGGTATCGCCGACAAGCTCCCTGGCCCGCTGCCGATGCTCTCCGCCTGGGTCGTCGGAGGGATCCTCGCCATCTGTGGGGCGCTGACGCTGGCCGAGATCGCGAGCGCGCTCCCAGCCACCGGTGGCATCTACGTCTTCCTCCGTGAGGGGTGGGGCCGCGCCACCGCCTTCGTCTTCGGGTGGGGGCAGTTCGCGATGATCCGCGCGGCCTCCCTCGGCGCGATCTCGATCACCTGCGCCGAGTACTTCTGGCGGGTGCGCACCGGGGCGTCGCCGACGGACGCCGACGCGATGACGGTTCGCTACCTCGCGGCAGGGGCGATCCTGACCACTGCGGTCTTCAACGTGGTGGGCGTCCGGGTCGGGTCGGCGTTCACCAATCTGACGGTGCTGGCGAAATACGGCGGCCTGCTCTTCATCGTCCTCGTCGCCTTCGTGATGGGGCTCCCCGCCACCGGGGGTGGGCACTACCTCCCCGCCGCGCCGGCGGGGAGCTTCCATTGGTCCGCGTTCGGGCTCGCGATGGTGAGCACTCTCTGGGCGTTCGACGGCTGGGCCGATGTCGCGTACAACGGGGGGGAGGTGCGGGATCCGCAGCGGAACCTGCCCCGAGCGCTCATCGGCGGCACCCTGCTGGTCATCGCGATCTACCTGCTGGCGAACCTCGCCTACCTCGCCGTGCTGCCGATCGAGGAGATCCGGGTCTCGAAGCTCGTGGCGGCGGACGTGGCGCAGCGGGTGATCGGGCCGGCGGGGGTGGGATTCGTCGCGGTGACGGTGATGGTCTCCACCTTCGGGTCCCTCAACACCGTGCTACTCACGAGTCCTCGGATCTTCTTCGCGATGGCGGAGGACGGGCTCTTCTTCCGGTCGGTGGCGGCGGTCCATCCGCGGTTCGGGACGCCGTGGGTGGCGATCCTGATGACGGCGATGCTCGGGGCCGTCTTCGTGCTGCTCCGGAGTTTCGAGCAACTCGCCGATGCCTTCGTGACCGCGTTCCTGCCGTTCTACTTCCTCGCGGTGGCGGCGATCTTCCGCCTGCGGGGTCGTCCGGACTACCGCCCCACGTTCCGGTGCCCGGGGTACCCGGTCGTGCCGCTGCTCTTCATGGCGTCCGTGCTCTATCTCCTGGGGAACGCGGTGGTCCAGGAGTCGAGCCGGTGGTCGACCCTCGCAGTCTTCGGGGTCTGTTTGGCCGGGGTGCCGCTCTATTATCTGACCGTGGGGCGTCAGCGCGGGTGACCGCGCGCCCGGATCCGCCGGGGCGCCGTGTCACGGGGGCGTCTCGGGATGGGTTCGGCGCCTCTGGGCGGTTGGACTACCGAAGGAGCCGGGGCTACATTTGAGCTGCTGGACCCCCTAGTCGAAACCCCTAGTGAGGACCTCCCATGTTTCGTAGTCTCCGCTCACTGACCTTGGTCGGGGCGCTCGCCCTGCTCGGGTCGCTCTGGTCCACCGACGCGGCAGCGCAGGTGACCACGGGCTCCATGCGCGGGTCGGTCGCCGATTCGTCGGGCAACGCCCTTGAGGGCGTGCGCGTCACCGCGACCCACCGTCCGTCCGGGACCGTGTACCAGGGGACGACCCGTGCCGATGGCCGGTTCATCCTCCCCGGTCTCCGTGTCGGTGGCCCGTACACCGTCGAGGCGACCCGCATCGGCTTCGCCAAGCAGTCGCGCGACGGCCTCTCGGTGGGCCTCGGTGTCTCGACCGACGTCCAGTTCAAGCTCGGCGCGATCGCGACGCAGCTCTCGTCGGTCACGGTGACCTCGACGGGCGGCGAGATCAGCGCCACCCGCACCGGGGCGGCGACCACGGTCCCGCAGGTCGCGCTGCAGCAGCTGCCGACCATCTCGCGCCGCATTGACGACTTCACCCGCCTCACCCCGCAGGCGAGCGGCTCGTCGTTCGCGGGCGTCGACAACCGCCTGAACAACATCATGGTGGACGGCGCCTACTTCAACAACTCGTTCGGCCTCGGTGGGCAGCCGGGTGACCGCACCGGTGTCTCGCCGATCTCGATCGATGCGATCGAGGCGATCCAGGTCAGCATCGCGCCGTTCGACGTCCGTCAGGGCAACTTCGTCGGCGCGGCGGTCAACACCGTCACGAAGTCGGGGACCAACGACCTGTCGGGGTCGCTCTACTACATCGCCCGCGACCAGGACCTGGTCGGCACGCGGCTCGGCGGGGCGAAGTTCAACCCCGGCGTTTTCCAGTTCAGCCAGATCGGCGGCCGGCTCGGTGGCGCGATCATCCCGAACAAGCTCTTCTACTTCGTCTCGTACGAGACCGACGGTCTCACGGAGCCTGGCACCACGTTCCGCGCGGCCGAGCCGGGTGAGGCGTCGGCGGGGCAGGTGACCCGCGTCCGCCGGACGGCGATGGACTCGCTGAGCGCGTTCCTGCAGGATCAGTTCGGCTACGCCACCGGCCCCTATCAGGGCTATGATCACGAGACGCCGTCGACCCGCCTTACCGCGAAGCTCGACTACGCGTTCAGCGACCGGAACAAGTTCTCCCTCCGCTACACCGTCCTCGATTCGAAGACCGACGTCCTCCTCTCGAGCTCGTCGTCGCTCGGCTTCGGCGGCAGCCGGCGGTCGAGCCTCACGGCACTGAACTTCCAGAACTCCAACTACCAGATCATGGAGAACCGGCGGTCGCTCGTGGGCGAGTGGAACTCGGTGATCAGCGACCGCATGTCGAACAACATGATCATCGGCTACGACTATAGCGACGAGAGCCGGTCGGTGCGCGGGTCTGGCGATATCTTCCCGTTTGTCGACATCCTCGACGCGGGCACCGTCTACACCTCGTTCGGCTTCGAGCCCTTCACGCCGAACAACGAGCTCCGCTACAAGAGCTTCCAGTTCCAGGACAACTTCACGATCTACGGCGACCGCCACGACCAGACCTTCGGCGTGAGCATCGAGAAGTACAACTCCGAGAACGTCTTCTTCCCGGGGTCGCAGAGCGTGTACGTGTACAACTCGCTCGCGGACTGGTACACCGACGCGAACGACTACATCGCGAACCCGTCCCGCACGACCTCGCCGGTCAACCTCCGGCGTTTCCAGGTCCGGTACGCGAACCAGCCCGGACAGGAGAAGCCGGTCCAGCCGCTCGATGTGATCTTCGCGGGCGTCTATGCACAGGATGAGTGGCGCGCCTCGCGGAACCTCACGATGACCTTCGGCCTCCGCGTCGAGGCGCCGAAGTTCGGCGAGACGGGGTTCACGAACGCCCAGGCGAACAGCTACATCTTCCGTGACGAGACCGGGGCCCCGGTGCAGTACCAGACGCAGAAGCTCCCGGACCCGAACCTCCTCTACTCGCCGCGCTTCGGCTTCAACTGGGACGTCGACGGCGACGGCACCACGCAGGTCCGCGGCGGCACCGGTATCTTCACCGGTCGCCCGGCCTACGTCTGGATCTCGAACCAGATCGGCAACAACGGCGTGCTGACGGGCTTCCAGCAGTTCGACAACGTGACCACCCGCCCGTTCAACCCGGATCCGAACGCGTACAAGCCGACCAACGTCACCGGTGAGCCGGCGGCGTCGTACGAGCTCGCGCTGACCGACCCGAACTTCAAGTTCCCGCAGATCTGGCGCACCAACCTCGCCGTCGACCGGAAGCTCCCGTATGGGATGGTCGGCACCGTGGAGTGGATGATGGGCCAGGACGTCAACGGCGTCTATTACATCGATGCCAACCTGTCGAACCCGGATGGCAACTTCACCGGTCCGGATCGCCGCCCGCGCTGGTCGGTCGACGATTGCCCGACGGTGTCCGGCACGCAGCAGCGCATCAACTGCAATGTCACGAGCGCGGTCGTCCTGAAGAACCAGGATGTCGGCCGCTCGTACAACTTCGCGGCGTCGCTCGAGAAGGCGTTCGCGAACGGCCTCTTCGCGAAGGCCGCGTACGCCTACGGCGTGTCGCGGAACACCGTCGACGCCGGCTCGATCGCCTTTGGCTCGTGGAACGGCAATCCGCACTCCACGAACCCGAACAACCCCGGGGTCGGCTTCTCCGGCACGACGCAGGGCCACCGCGGCTTCCTGACGATGGCCTACACCCGCCAGTTCTTCCCGATCGGCGCGACCGGCATCTCGTTCTTCCTCGAGAGCCGGACCGGTGGCAACGGGTCGTACACCTACTCGGGTGACATGAACGGCGACGGCGGCACCGGGAACGACCTCATCTACATCCCGAAGGACGCGACGGAGACGATCTTCCTCCCGATCACCGGCTCCACCCCCTTCACCGCGCAGCAGCAGAGCGAGGCGTGGGAGAACTACATCGCGCAGGACCGCTATCTCCGGAACCGTCGTGGCCAGTACGCTGAGCGCGGCGGGGTGCTCCTCCCGATGTTCACCCGGATGGACGTGAGCGTCACCCAGGACATCGGCCGGACGATCGCCGGGAAGCCGAACAAGCTCCAGCTCCGTATGGACATCCTGAACTTCACCAACCTGATCAACTCGGATTGGGGCCGCTTCCGGACGTTCACCTCCTCCCAGCCCCTCGTCCCGGCCGGCGTCAACGCCGCGGGGCAGCCGCAGTTCCGCTTCCGGACCATCGGGAGCAGCCTGCTGAGTCAGAGCTGGCAGAAGACCTTCGGCACCGCCGACGTCTGGCGGATGCAGATCGGGGCGCGCTACATCTTCAACTGATCGATCGCCCCACGAAGTGACGACGCCCCGGGGAGCCTTGGCTCCCCGGGGCGTCGTGCATCAGTCGGGTTGTGGCGAGCGGCTGCGTGGAGGCGCGGACGTGGGGGGTGGTCCGATTCTCGTCGCTCGCGTCTCGGCGCCGGTCAGAACACCGAGAACTTGATGTACTTCCGCGGATTGCGCTGGAAGTCCGCCGTCAGCGAGTCGAGCCGCTGCAGGAGCGCACGCGTGTCGCGGTACATCCCGGGATCGTTGAGCAGGAGACCGGCGCTCCCCTGACCGGCCTCGAGCTTCTTGAGGACCGCGTCGAGATTCGCGGCCGTCGTCCGCAGGTCCGCCCCGAGCGCCGCCATATTCGTCGACAGGTCGCCGACCGCCCGGATGGTCGAGTCCACCTGCGCCGAGTCCACCGCGCCCGCGACCCGGCGTACCGCCTGCTGGGTCCGCGTCAGCTCCCGGGACTGCTCCCCCGCGACGCGGTCGAGCGTCTCGATGAGGTCGTGCGCCGAGGCAACCGTCGCGCGGAGCTCGGCGAGCCCCTTGGCATCGACCAGCTCGCTCCGGAGCGCCGCGGTCAGGGCACCGATGTCGCGGCTGATCGTGTCGACCTTGCCGAGGATCTCGCCGATGCCGACGGAGGGCGGCCCGGCCGGGATGGTGTCCCCCGGGGCGAAGTGCTCATCGGTGACCTGGGACGGATGCAGCGTCACCATCATGTCGCCGAAGACCCCGTTCGGGGCGACCTTCGAGGTCGTGCCGAACGGCACCTCGTACCGGTTGTAGATGCGCATCCCGACGACGAGCTTCCCATCGCGGCGGATGTCGGTCGTGGACACATAGCCCACCGACACCCCCGAGAGCATCACCGGCTGCCCCTGACGGAGGCCGGAGCCCCAGTCGTATACACTGTAGACCTCGTACCCCGGCAGCAGTCCGCCCCGGGCGAGGTAGAGGGAACCGACGACGCCCAGCCCGACAGCGGCTGTCGCCACGATGCCCACGAGGACTTCGTCACGTCGCTTCATGCCTGAAGATAGGGTGCGAGGAGGACGGCGGTGGTGGCGTCGAGGATGAGGATCGCGATCGAGGTGATGACGACCGCTCGGGCGGTGCTCTTGCCGACCCCCTCCGCGCCGCCGAAGGTCTTGTAGCCCTCGAAGGTGCAGAGGAAGGCGATCGCCCCGCCGAAGAGCGTGGCCTTGATCAGGCTGTAGGTCACCTGGAACTGATCGTAGCCGAGGCGCATCCCTTCGAGGAACTGCGCGAGTTGCACATCGGCGACGAGGACCGAGGACAGGAGCCCCGCGCAGACGCCCGCGATATCGGCGAAGATCGTCAGGAGCGGCAGCATCACGATCGCCGCGATGAGCCGGGGCACCACGAGGTAGGCGACGGGATCGAAGGCCAACGTTTCCAGGGCATCGATCTGCTCCGTGACGCGCATCGTCGCGATCTCGGCCGTCATCTTCGCGCCGACCCGCCCCGCCAGCACGAGGCCGGTCAGGAGCGGCCCCGTCTCGAGGATGACGATCTGACGCGTCGAAAGCCCGACGATGGAGAGCTGGATCCCCGGGAAGAGCTGATAGCGGATCTGGATGGCGATGACGCCGCCGATGAAGGCGGCCACCATGATGGTGAGCGGGAGCGAGTCGACCCCGATGGCCCGCATCTGGTGGAAGACCTCACGGCGCCAGGTGCGCCCCTCGCGCAGCGCGCGGCGGATCTCGCCAACGAAGAGCACACGCGCGCCGATGCCCCCGAGGAGCTCGAGCGCTCGATGGCCCATCCATCGGAAGAAGCGGAGCCCCCCCGCCTGGACGACGGGGAAGGTCTCGGTCGGGCGCTCGGTCAGGTCAGGTGCGGACACGGGAGAGGAGGATCGAGCCGATGACGCCGAACACGGCGCCCGGAATCCACGCGGCGAGCTCGGGCTGGACGAGCCCCCCGGCACCGATCGCCTGGGTCAGCTGGAGCAGCATCAGGAAGATAACCGTGATGGCGAGGCTGATGCCGATGCCGTAGGCGGTCCCCCCGCGCTGGGTGCTCGTCGCGAGCGGGGCCCCGATCAGCATGATGATCACGCAGGTCACCGGGATCGCGATCTTGAGCATCCGTTCCACCCGTAGCTTCCGCACGTCGGTCCCGGAGCGCTCCATCGCCTCAATGAACCGCCCGAGGTCCCGGAACCCCATCTCCGCCGGCGCCTTGGGATTCGCCATCAGCCCGCTCGGCGGCTCCCGGAAGGCCACGTCCCGCAGCGAATCGAAGGCGAAGGTGAGATTCGAGAGGGAATCGGGGAGGACGTGCATCACCCCGTCGCGGAGCACCCAGCCGTCGACGGGGCGCCACTCGCCCGTCTTCGCCGCGATGACGTAGGTGGGGTACGCGGGGCCCGTGCCGCGCCGTTCGATCTCGAGCTGCTGCACCCGCGCCTGCGCCACATCGGCGTACCCGATTCGGTAGGTGCGCCCGGTCTCCGAGGCGTACGCGAAGTTCGCGCGTTCGTTCGTGTTCCGGAACGCCTTCTCCTGGAGCAGTTCGAGACGCTGGGCGTTGAGCGGGGGCACGACCTCCGCGAGGACGAGCCCGAACCCCGTCGCCCCCAGCGCACCGAGCGCGATCGGGGCGATGAAGCGGTGGAAGCTGATGCCAGAGGCCTTTGCGGCGGTGATCTCACTGTGGCGCGTGAAGCCGCCGATGGTGAAGACGGTCGCGAAGAGCACCGCCGCCGGGAGGACGAGGAACATCGTATCCGGAATCCCGAGCAGGTAGGCGAGCGCGATGTCCCGCACCGGGAGCTGGCGGAGGAGATACGTGTCGAGCTTCTCGCTGATGTCGATGACGATCACCAGGATCGGGAAGCCCAGCGCCGTCGCGACGAGGACCTTCACGAACTCCCGGAGGACGTAGCGGTCGAGTGGCCGGAGGACGCGGGTCACGCCGGCCTCCGGCGTCGCGCGCGCCACCGATGCCACCGCTCAGCGAACTCGCTGCCGCGGGAGGTCGATCCCTCGGTGCCGAGTCGCAGGGTGAGGACGAGTCCCACGAGGCCGAGAACGAGGTTGGCCGCCCACATCGCGATGGCGGGGTCGAGCAGGGCACGGTCCGCCAACGCCTCCCCCATCAGCAGGCCGGCGTAATAGATGGCGAAGACGCCGAGGCTCACGCCGATGGTGAGTCCTACGCCGCCGCGTGGGAAGCGCAATGCGATGGGGGCGCCGAGGAGCACGAAGATGAAGCACGCGGAGGCGATCGCGAATTTCTTCTCGATCTCCACCCGGTACTGGTCGATGGTGTTCTGCGCGACGGTCAGCTCGAACTTCATCCCCTCGAGCATCACATCCGAGATCGCAGAGGCCGGTTGGCCCGCGACCGGCTCGAGGGGGCGACCGGTCGCCGCCGCACTGCCGGCGCTGTCCCCCGGGGCCGGTTGGGTCGCGGCCGCGGCGGGGGGTGGCGTGAGCCAGCGCTGCAGCTGCCGCACCGCGTCGCAGTACAGCCCGCCGACGCCGCGGGGGATCCGCGGGACGTGGTCGGCGGCGAGGCTGTCCCCGAGGGTCCGCTGGACGCGCACCCAGGCGCTGTCGCGCTGCACTGAGGCCTCGTCCACCCGGGCTCGCAGTTCGCAGACGGAGAGCTCGCGATCAGAACGATACCCCGCCCGTTCCGATCCGCGGTCGAGCCCGCCGGAGACCCCGCGTACCAGGATGATGTCCTTGCGGAAGAAGCTGCGCTGCAGCCGGGCCGGGCGCTCCGCGTCGACCTCGGTGGTCGTTCCGTCGAAGAGCGTGAGGATGAGGTCTTCGCCCGAGGTCGAGAGCGCCACCACGCCACTGTCGGCTTCGATGCTCCGTCGATGCGACGGATCCCCCAGGTCGTAGATGGTGACGTCGCGCATCTGGTTGGTGCCCGAGGCGATCCGCGCCGCACGCAGGAACAGCGTCCGGGGCACCACCTCGTTGATGACCTGTTCCTGCAGCGCGAGGGTCGGCTTCACCCGTGCGATGTCCGACTGGAGCGTCGCCAGGCGATGGTTCGCCCGAGGGAGCACCTGATCGTTGAAGAGCACCATCGCGAACGTCAGCGCGAGGGACGCGAGCATCACGGGCACCATGAGGCGCTGCATGCTGACGCCGCTGGCCTTGAAGGCGGTGATCTCGTTCTCCGACGCCAACCGCGAGAAGGCGTGCAGCGTCGCGACCAACACCGCCATCGGCAGGGTCATCGCGAGGGTGAAGGGCACGGAGAGTACGAGGAACTCCGTGATCACCTGCCAGGGGAGCCCCTTCCCCACGAGGTCGCCGAGCCGCTTCGCGACGAAGTTCAGCAGCAGCAGCGAGGTGAGCGCCGACACCGCGAAGGCGAGGGGGCCGAGATGCTCCTTCAGGATGTACCGGGAGACGATCTTCACTCGGCGGCGGGTCGATGCACGTGGGAAGGGGCCAACCTCGTATATTCCACTCACTTGCGCGCGTCGGGCAAGGTGCGTCCCACTCCCGCGCGCCCCTCTTCCACCCGGAGGCCCCCGTGCGGTTCCGTCCCTTGAGCGCGTCCGTCCTCCTCCTCGGCCTGCTGGGCTGTGGACGGGGCGGGGGAGACGCCGAGGCCCGACCGGCTGAGACGGTGCGGCCCGCCTTCGACGGGCAGGCGGCCCTCGAGGCGGTCCGGGCGCAGGTCGCCTTCGGGCCCCGGGTCCCGGGGACGGCGGCGCACCGCGCCGCCGGAGACTGGCTCGTGGCGCAGCTCCGCGCGAGCGCCGACACCGTGGTGGTGCAGGCGTGGACGCACCGGACGGCGGACGGCGCAGCGCTCCCGATGCGGAACATCCTGGCCCGCTTCCGGCCGACCGCGACCGAACGGGTGCTGTACGTGGCGCACTGGGACTCGCGGCCACGCGCTGATGCGGTCGGATCGGCGCAGCCGACGGCGCCGGTGCCCGGCGCAAACGACGGGGGGTCGGGGGTCGCGATCCTTCTGGAGGTCGCGCGGCAGCTGCGGCGTGCGCCGCCGGCGATCGGCGTGGACCTCCTGTTGGTGGATGGCGAGGACTATGGCGATTTCGACACCGACACCGACGTCCTGATCGGGTCGCGCTACTTCGCCGAGCACCTCCCGGAACCGGGGTATGCGCCGCTCTTCGGGGTGCTCTGGGATATGGTGGGCGACAGCCTCCCCGTCTTCGAGCAGGAGGCGAATTCGGTCCGTGGGGCCCCCGAGGTCGTGCAGCGCGTCTGGGCGACGGCACAGCGGCTCGGTCACGGTGCCGCCTTCACCAACCGGGCGGGGCTGAGCATCACCGACGACCACGTGCCGTTGCTCGCGAAGGGGTTGCGGGTGATCGACGTGATCGATCTCGACTATCCCTGGCACCACACCGTCGACGACACCCTCGACAAGGTCTCGGGTCGGACGCTGCAGCTCGTGGGCGAGGTGGCGATGGCGGTGCTGCGGGACCTAGAGCGCTGAGGCGGGCATCGCGATGATGGCCGCGGTGCGCGGATGTCCTCGCGCGCGTGGTGCGGTGGGATCCTGCCGCGGTGCCGACGCCCGCCGAACGACAGGCGTTCCTCTATCTAGCGCTCGTGACGGCGGTGGGGACTGCCGTGCGGGCGTGGGACGGTCGCGCCGCAGGGCCGACGCCAAGCGAGGCGCGGGCCCTGGCGACGCAGCTCGCGGCTGTCGACTCCGCCCTTGCACGGCGTGCCGGCGCATCGACCTCGCGGCCCGCCGCCGCGCCCACCGGCGAACGGTCGAGGGTGGGCTCGACCTCGCGCCGTCCCGTCCCATCTCGCCTCGAGCCATCGCCGAGGGCCTCGCCGTCACCGGCGGGACCCATCGACGTGGATCGGGCGGACTCCGCGACGTTGGAGCGTCTGCCGGGGATCGGTCCGGCGTTGGCGGCGCGGATCGTCGCCGATCGGGGTGCGATCGGCCCCTTCGGATCTGGCGAGGGGCTGCAGCGCGTGCGGGGCGTCGGGCCGGCGCTGTGGCGGCGACTTGAGGGGCTCGTGATCTTCTCCGGGGTGCCGCGTCCCGGCGCTGGAGTCTCCTCCCCGCGCGGGCCTCGGCGCTCGCCTTGACACAACTATAAAGGCACCCGCAGCTTCCCCGAACGCATGTCCACCACCGCTGCCTCCGGTCCGGCCCGTCTCGGGGATGTCGTCCTCGCCGAGGGATTGATCACGCGCGAGCAGTTGCAGCGCGCCCTTGATGAACAGCGGCAGAGCGGGACGCGTGTCGGGTTCAACCTGGTGAAGCTCGGGTTCCTGCAGGAGCTCGATCTCGTCCGGTGCCTCGCCCGGCAGTTCAAGCTGCCCGCGGTCGACCTCGCGAAGGTCGAGGTCGACCCCAAGGTCGCCAGGCTGATTCCCGCGGACATCGCGATGAAGCATCTCGTGCTCGCGGTGAAGCGCGAGGGACGGACGTTGACGGTGGCGATGGCGGACCCCACCGACCTTGGGGTGGTCGAGGACCTCAAGTTCATCACGCGGTACGACATCTTCCCGGTGATCGCCGGGGAGTTCACGATCAAGAACATCCTCGAGAAGCTCTTCGACGTCGGTGACCAGCAGATGTCGGCGCTCCTCTCGGAGATCGAGGGGTTCGATGCCGAGTCGGACGTCGAGGTGGTCGAGGACAAGCAGGAGGAGATGTCGGCGACGGCGCTCGCCGCGGCCGTCGATGATGCGCCGGTGGTCAAGCTGATCAACGCGATCCTCACGGATGCGGTGAAGCGGGGGGCATCAGACATCCACTTCGAGTGCTTCGAGCACGACCTGCGGGTGCGCTATCGGATCGACGGCGCGCTGCAGGAGGTGATGAAGCCGCCCAAGAAGATGCAGCCGGCGCTGATCTCTCGGTTCAAGATCATGGCGGCACTCAACATCGCCGAGCGGCGTGTGCCCCAGGACGGGCGCATCAAGCTCAAGATGGGCAAGAAGGTCATCGACTTCCGCGTCTCGACGCTCCCGACGCTCTTCGGCGAGAAGGTGGTGCTCCGGATCCTCGACAAGGGGAACCTCTCGCTCGACCTCGAGACGTTCGGCATCGAGCCGCGCGCGGAGCGCGAGCTGATGGAGGCGGTGTCCAATCCCTATGGGATGGTGCTCGTTACCGGCCCGACGGGCTCGGGCAAGACGACGACGTTGTACAGCTGCCTCAGCAAGGTCAACGCGATCGACACGAACATCATGACCGCCGAGGACCCCGTCGAGTACAACCTCTACGGGGTGAACCAGGTCCTGGTGCGGAACGAGATCGGGATGACCTTCGCCGCGGCGCTGAAGGCGTTCCTGCGCCAGGACCCGAACATCATCATGGTCGGCGAGATCCGCGACCTCGAGACGGGTGGAATCGCCATCAAGGCTGCGCTCACGGGCCACCTCGTGCTCTCGACCCTGCACACCAACTCGGCGGCGGAGACGGTGACGCGCCTGATGGATATGGGGCTCGAGCCGTTCAATGTGAGCTCCGCGCTCAATCTCGTGCTGGCGCAGCGCCTGCTGCGGCGCGTGTGCACGAAGTGCGTGACCGCCTACACGCCCGACGACGCCGAGTTCGCGGCCGCGAAGATCACGCCGGCCACGACGCTGCGCGACCTGCAGTTCACGGCCGAGGCGGTGCGGGATCTCATCGCCCGGGCACCCGAGGTGTCGCGCGGCGCGCTGGCGTCCACGACCCTCGACACGCGCGTTGTGCAGATGCCCTACTTCAAGGGAAAGGGGTGCGACGCCTGTGCGGGCTCCGGGCTGAAGGGGCGGCAGGGGGCGTACGAGGTGATGTTCATGACGCCGGAGCTGCGGCGGCTCATCCTGCAGAGCGTCGGCGCCGCGGAGATCCGCGAGGCAGCGATCGCCGGCGGGATGCTCACGCTCCGGATGGACGGCCTGCTGAAGGTCTGGAAGGGCATCGTCCCGCTCGAGCAGGTCGTCCGCGAGACCAGCGCCTGATCCCGCTCCCCTCCATTCGCCCACCAGACCCCGTATGACCCTCCCCGTGAGCCCCTCGGGCACGCAGGTCAACCTGCGTCTCCTGCTGGACGAGATGATCCAGCGCAACGCCTCGGACCTGCACCTGACCACCGGGGAGCGGCCGAAGCTGCGCATCGACGGTGACATCGTCGATTCGAAGGTCGACGTCGTACTCCAGCCGAAGGACACGATGGGGCTCGCCTACTCGGTGCTGACGGATGCCCAGAAGAAGCGCTTCGAGCTCGAGGACGAGCTCGACTTCTCGTTCGGGATCCAGAACCTCGCCCGGTTCCGCGGGAACTGCTTCAAGCAGCGGGGCGCCGTCGCGATCGTGATGCGGCAGATCCCCATGAACGTGAAGACGGTCGCCGACCTCGGGCTGCCGCCGGTGATCGCGCGACTGGCGGAGCGGCCGCGCGGCCTCGTGCTCGTGACCGGGCCCACGGGCTCCGGCAAGTCGACCACGCTCGCGGCGATGATCGACAAGATCAACCGCGAGCGGAAGGGGCATATCCTCACGGTCGAGGACCCGATCGAGTTCGTGCACCGGCATCAGGGGTGCATTGTGAACCAGCGCGAGGTCGGCACCGACACCAAGTCCTTCCAGTCGGCGCTCAAGTCCGCGCTCCGTGAGGACCCCGACGTCGTGCTCGTGGGGGAGATGCGCGACTTAGAGACCATCCAGGCCGGGCTCACCATCGCGGAGACGGGCCACCTCGCGCTCGCCACGCTCCACACCAACAGCGCCGCCGAGGCGATCAACCGGATCATCGACGTCTTCCCGAGCCATCAGCAGTCGCAGGTGCGCGCGCAGCTGGCCTTCGTGCTCGAGGGGATCGTGACGCAGACGCTCCTGCCCAAGCGCAGCGGGAGCGGCCGGGCGATGGCGGCGGAGATCCTCGTCGTGACCCCGGCCATCCGCGCGCTCATCCGCGACGACAAGATCCACCAGATCTACTCGATGATGCAGTCGGGGAAGAAGCACGGGATGCAGACGCTCAATGATGCCCTGTATCAGCTCTACCTCGCGAAGGACGTCAGCGAGGAGGAGTGCCTGCGCGTCACGAGCGACCCGGCGGAGTTCCTCCGCATGATCGGCAAGACCGCCATCGACGACACCCCCGGTGGCGCCCCCGCCGCCCCGCGCGCCAGCGGCGGCCTTCCGCCGCGCCGCTGACGCGACGCCCACTCCACCGCCGCCATGCCCATCTTCACGTACACCGCCCGCACCGCGCAGGGCGAGATCCGCTCCGCCACCCTCGAGGCCGCTTCGCGCGACGAGGTGATGGCGCAGCTCCGCCGGCAGAAGCTCACCGTCATCAAGGTCGAGGAGCCCACCAAGGCGAAACTCTCCGGGTCGATTCCGATGCGCGACATCGTGATCTTCACCCGGCAGTTCTCGACGATGATCAACTCGGGGCTGCCGCTGGTGCAGTCCCTCGACATCCTCTCGAAGCAGTCGGAGAACCCCACCCTGCAGGCCGTCACGCGGCAGGTGGTCTTCGACGTCGAGTCGGGGCACACGGTGGCCGATGCCCTCGCGAAGCACCCGAACGCGTTCACCGAGCTCTATGTGAACATGGTGGCGGCCGGCGAGGCGGGCGGCATCCTCGACACCATCCTGATGCGCCTCGCGACGTTCATGGAGAAGAACGACGCGCTCGTGCGGAAGGTGAAGGGGGCGATGCTCTATCCCGGCGTCATCATGAGCGTCGCGGGCGGCGCGATCGCCGTCCTGCTCATCGTCGTCATCCCGACCTTCCAGAACATGTTCAGTTCGGTCGGTCTCGCGCTCCCGCTCCCGACCCGCATCGTCATCGCGATGTCGGCGTTCCTCAAGGGCTTCTGGTGGGCGCTGATCGTGGCGGGCTTCGTCGGCTTCCAGGCGTTCCGGCGCTACTATGCGACGTCGCGGGGGCAGCTCGTCATCGATGGACTCCTCCTCCGCGCGCCGATCCTCGGGGATGTCCTCCGCAAGTCCGCCGTCTCCCGGTTCACGCGCACGCTCGGTACCCTGCTGAGCTCGGGCGTGAGCATCCTCGACGGCCTCGAGATCACGGCGAAGACCGCCGGCAATCGCGTCGTCTCCGATGCTATTCTCGCCTCGCGCTCCTCGATCGCCGGTGGCGACACCATCTCGGCCCCGCTGCAGAAGAGCAAGGTCTTCCCGCCGATGGTCATCTCGATGATCGCGGTCGGCGAGCAGACCGGCGGCCTCGACGAGATGCTCTCGAAGATTGCCGACTTCTACGACGAGGAGGTCGACGCGGCGGTCAGCGGACTCCTCTCCCTCCTCGAGCCCGTGATGATCGTCTTCCTCGGCGTCGTCGTCGGCGGGATGGTCGTGGCGATGTACCTCCCGATCTTCGACATGATCAACACGGTCGGCGCGTAACCGCGCCGCCGTCCGCGAGCCCCGCGCGCGCAGCGACAAGCCGACCGGCGCCCGTCCCGCTCACCAGCGCGGGGCGGGCGCCGATCGCGTCCAGCGTCTCGAGGCACGCGCGGAACAGCGTCGCGCGCGCCGCGGGACGATCGCGGATGCCGTCGGCGTGCCACGGCAGGTCGGGGACGCAGAGCAGGTACCGGTCGGCGCGCCGCACACGGGCCTCCGCGAGGATCCAGTCCGGACAGGTGCCGTAGTAGTGGCGCGCATACACCACCGTGCTCACGAGGTCGGTGTCGTACACCACCGTCCGCGCCGAGCTCGCCCGGGCGCCGTCGTCGAGCGCGAGCGCCAGCCGGGCGATCGGCTCCACCGTCGCGGCGCTCAGCCCTGTCGGGGCGCGCTCGGCCAGGAGGCGAGCGGCCTCCGGGACCCAGAGCCCCCCCGTCGCGGCGGCGAGTCCCCGCGCGAGCGTGGTCTTCCCCGTGCTCTCGGGGCCGATCAGGACGACGCGGTACGGCGCTGCCACGATGCGAGCCAGGTCCGGTATCCGGAGACGGCGAGCCCCAGGAACACGGCGTAGAGCCCGGCGGTGAGCCAGAGCCCCTTCGCCGCGAACATCCCCACGTAGACCACATCGGCGACGACCCAGACGAGCCAGTTCTCGACGAGCTTCCGCGTCATCATCCACTGTGCGCAGAGGCTCGTGACCGCGAGCGCCGAATCGAGGTAGGGCAGGGCGGCGTCGGTGGTGCGCGCGAGGAGGGTGCCGAGCGCGATGGTGCCGACGAGGCCGAGGGCGCCGAGCGTCCACGTGTGGCGGCGCGTTGCCCGAGCGACGGGGAGTTCGGTGCGGTCCGCGCCACCGAAGCGCCACTCGTACCAGCCGTAGACCGACAGCACGAGATAGACGACCTGGAGCCCCATGTCGGCGTAGAGCCGCGCCTCGCGGAAGACGAGGAAGTAGAGCGAGACGTTCACGATGGCGGTGGGCCAGCTGAGCAGGTGCTCGCGCGTGCTGAGCCAGACGCTCACGATGCCGAAAAGGACGGCGACGCTCTCGAGGGGGTCCATGAGGGGAGGGTACCTGTGGCCGGCACGATCCCACAAGGCGCCGGGTGCTCCTCCGGCTGCCGCTGCATCGGTCATCCGACTGGGTCGGCGGCGGATGGAGGGTGCCCCACTCCCGCCCTCTCCGGGCGCCGGGTACCTTTCGGTTTCACCCGTTCCGGATCACATGGCCAAAGAAGAAGCGATCGAACTCGAAGGCACCGTCAGCGAAGTGCTCCCCAGCGCGACGTTCCGCGTCCTCCTCTCGAACGGACACGACGTGCTCGCGACGATGGCGGGGAAGATGCGGCGCTTCCGCATCCGGGTGCTCCAAGGCGATCGTGTGACGGTCGAGGTGTCGCCGTACGACCTGAGTCGCGGTCGCATCACCTTCCGTCACAAGACCTGACGGCGGACGGTCGTCGGGAAGGTTGCAACAG
>JACCDM010231380.1_pt1 | contig 21485 bp, 25 predicted proteins | sample 7445851 | NCBI WGS metagenome assembly JACCDM01 (sample SAMN15323438, study PRJNA562643) | freshwater metagenome | isolation source: river surface water | place: USA:Blue River Watershed | collected 2017-08-16
ACTACGCCCGTAGAAGCCCTGTTTTAGCTCTGAAGGACCCGGGTTCGATTCCCGGCACCTCCACTACTTGTCTTTTAACCCGTCATAAATCTCTTTGCAGATGGGACAGACTGGATACTTTTGAGGATCACGCGACGGTACCCATTTCTTTCCACACAGTGCACGGACTGCTTTACCTGTTACAGCGGATTCAACAATTTTTTCCTTCTTGATGTAATGCGCAAAGCGATCATGGCCACCGTCATCTTCTTGTTCAAGCGGGCGCGTAAGAGTGTCGGTATCTGATTCAAGCGATGGATTCCCGCGACCAAAGAGTGGCATAAGCGCAGTATGGCGTAAAAATTGCCGACCTTCATCTGATAAATGCCTTGTAGAATTATCAAGTGAAAGACTTGCTCCGCACCGAACACTTATCTCGTGCAGATGTCGAACTGCTTCTCGACACAGCCGCTGACTTTGCGAGCAAGCCACTTCGCGCCAACACTGCGCTGAGCAATAAGACCGTTGCAATTTATATGACCAAGCCATCAACTCGAACTCGCTTGGCATCTGAAACCGCAGTTGCACATTTAGGTGGCACACCGATTTTTATCCGGGGCGATGATCTACAACTTGGCCGCGGTGAAACGATTGCCGATACTGCAAAAATTATTAGCGGTTTCTGCGATGCACTCATCATCCGCACCTTCAAGCAATCTGATGTGGATGAACTTGGTGCACAGGCTTCAATTCCAGTCATTAATGGATTAACGGATGTCGATCATCCGACGCAGTTGTTGGCGGATTGGGTCACCATTCGCGAAAACTTTGGGAAAGATATTCAGGGTAGAAAATTCACCTACCTAGGTGATGGCAACAATATGACCCATGCCTGGTTAATCATGGGCGCAATCATGGGTGCGCATGTGGTTGCAGCAACACCTGATGGCAAGTGGGCGCCAGATGCTGCAGTTGTTAAGAGGGCGAAAGAGATAGCAGTACAGAGCGGTGCAACGATTGAAGTGACAACAGATGCTGAATCTGCAGCACGTGGGGCTTCTGTTCTCTATACCGATGTGTGGATGTCGATGGGAGATCCAGAAGCAGAGCGCACCGAGAAAATGAAGGCGTTAGCGCCATATGCAGTTACAGAAAAATTGATGTCGCTTACAGAAAAAGATTCCATCTTTATGCATTGCTTACCAGCACATCGCGGTGAAGAGGTAGAAGCTTCAGTAATCGATGGACCAAAGTCTGTTATTTGGCGAGAGGCATATCATCGCCGCACCACAATCCAGGCTCTGCTGTATCACCTCACCCGCGGTGAATTACAGGGAAATTAACTCGACATCAACTTAATTTCACATAGACCGCATCAGCACAACCCAGTACCTTTCTCCGTATGAGAATTGCGGTACCAAAAGAGATTCGCGAAGGCGAAAAGCGTGTAGCGCTGATGCCAGATGTCATCAACAAATTGACACGACTCGGTTACGAAGTAGTCATCGAATCTGGGGCAGGCGTTCACTCACAGGCAACCGATGATCTTTATACCGCAGCAGGTGCCACAGTAAAGAGTGGCAGCGTCATCGGCGATGCTGATGTAGTTCTTTCAGTAACACCATTAACTCCAGCGCAAATGAGTAGCCTGAAAAAAGGTGCTGTGACAATCTCATTTCTCTCACCGGTAACTGCAGCCGATTCCATCGAAGCTGCAACATCTGCTGGACTTACCTCTTTCTCTCTTGAATTGGTGCCTCGTATTTCACGCGCGCAATCAATGGATGCGCTAACTTCTCAGGCGCTCTGCGCTGGCTATCGCGCAGCGCTTGTGGGAGCCGAACTTTCTCCGCGATTCTTTCCAATGTTGATGACTGCAGCAGGCACAGTCACACCTGCGCAAGTTCTAGTTCTTGGCGCTGGAGTTGCGGGTCTGCAAGCAATCGCCACCGCACGCAGACTTGGTGGAGTTGTCAGCGCTTACGACGTTCGCCCATCTTCTGCAGACGAAGTGAAATCAATGGGCGCTACATTTATTAATTTGGAGTTAGAAGCACTGGAAGGCGCAGGTGGGTACGCCCGCGAAATGACGGAAGAGCGTGCAGCAAAGCAACGCGAACTCCTTACTCCGTATATTGCTAAATCTCATGTTGTTATAACCACCGCCGCTGTACCAGGAAGAACTGCGCCACGTTTGATGACAGCGCAGATGGTTGATGCAATGGAGTCAGGCACCATCATTGTGGATCTCGCTGCAGAAACCGGCGGCAATGTTGAAGGTTCAAAGCCTGGCGAAATCGTTCTTACTGCAAAAGGAGTTCAAATCTGGGGCGGCAAGGATGTCCCAAGCCAACTGCCCTTCCATGCCTCAAGTCTGTACTCACGAAATGTCGTTAATTTATTAACGCTGATGACTACTCCTAGTAAAGAGGGCGCACCTGTTGCGCTCAATATTGATTTCAGCGATGAGATCATCGATAAGTCAGCAGTCTGCCATGCAGGCGCAAAGCACACGCCTAAGGAGACCAACTAATGGATGCAATAGCAATCATCTCTATCTTCACCTTGGCGGTATTTGTTGGATTTGAAGTGGTCTCTAAAGTTTCATCCACTCTGCACACACCGCTCATGTCGGGTGCCAATGCAATCCACGGAGTGATTCTCGTAGGTGCAATAATCGTCGCCGATCACAGCGAGAATAACTTAGAACTAGGTCTCTCACTTGCGGCAATTGTTCTTGCCACAATCAACATGGTTGGTGGATTTGTTGTCACCGACAGAATGCTTGAGATGTTTAAGGCGAAGAAGCAGGGAGACAAATAATGAGTAGCACTCTCTATAGCTTGATCGGTCTTGCTGCTGGTGTTGCCTTCATCTTGGCCCTCAAAGGTCTCTCTCATCCAAAGACTGCGCGTCGTGGAAATCTCATCGGTGCTTTTGGTGCGACTGTTGCAACCCTCTCAGTGTTTTTCTACGGAGCCCCACTTAATAATCTGGGATGGATTATTGGTGCGATTGCTATCGGTCTTGTTATTGGAGTACCTGCAGCACGTAAAGTAGAAATGACACAGATGCCACAACTCGTTGCGCTCTTTAACGGAGTTGGTGGTGGCGCTGCTGCGCTTGTAGCAATCGTTGAGTATATGAAATTGGGCGCAGAGGCAACGACAGCAGAAGTTATCTTCACAGTCTTCACTGTTGTTGTGGGTTGCGTTTCTTTTAGCGGATCAATCATTACCTTCTTGAAGTTGCAAGAGCTAATGACTACACGCCCTGTTGTTTTCCCAGGCGGTCGTTTTGTTATCGCTGCAACGCTCGCTGCTGTCCTTGGTGTCGCTATCTGGGTCGTAGTAGCGCTTGGCACAACGCCACTTCTTGTACTCGCGGTTCTCTCACTGCTCTTTGGTGTGCTCTTCGTTCTACCAGTGGGCGGAGCAGATGTGCCTATCGTGATCTCGCTCCTCAATGCATTTACCGGATTAACCGTTGCCGCAAGTGGTTATGTGCTTTCTTCAACGCTTCTGATTATTGCGGGAACTCTCGTTGGAGCATCAGGAACAATCTTGACGCGCTTGATGGCAGAGGCGATGGGTCGCTCACTTTTCGGAACTCTCTTCGGTGCATTTACGGCAAAACCACAAGAAGCATCTGGCTCCGCTGAGGAACGTCCTGTGCGTTCAGGTTCAGCTGATGACGTTGCAATTCTTCTTAACTACGCACGTCGCGTAGTCATTGTTCCGGGCTTTGGACTCGCAGTTGCACAAGCACAACACACGGTCCGTGAATTAGCAGATCTGATGATTTCTAAAGGTATCGATGTTGCCTATGGAATCCATCCAGTTGCAGGTCGCATGCCCGGACATATGAATGTTCTACTCGCAGAGGCGAATGTTCCTTATGACCAATTGGCAGAGATGGATGAAGTGAATCCAACATTTGGCCAGACTGATGTTGCCATTGTTATTGGCGCAGACGATGTTGTTAATCCAGCCGCACAGACAACTCCAGGATGTCCAATCTACGGAATGCCGATTTTGGAAGGTAATCACGCCTCCAACATCATCTTCTTGAAGCGCTCGATGCGTCCTGGGTTTGCTGGTATTGAAAATGAACTTCTCTATGATCCAAAAACCATGTTGCTCTTCGGAGATGCAAAGGGATCGTTAACGAAAGTTGTCTCAGCACTCAAAGCGCTGTAACAAGTAGTTTTAAGAGTTAAGTGCCCTTAGAACGCAGAATTCATTCCCTTCGGGATCTGCCATCACAACCCATGTGCATGTTGGTTCAGCAGATTGTCCAATATCAATCTGCTTAGCTCCTAGAGTTTCAAGGCGAGCAACTTCTGCGGCCTGATCAGCTGGGCGAAGATCTAGATGCAGACGATTCTTTACCTTCTTTGCATCAGGATTTTTGAGAAAGAGAATGTCTGGAAAACCCGTCTGACGAGGATCATCGAGTTCGCGTTCGATCCACACTTCATTTTCATTGACATCCCGCCCGATACTCCAGCCAAGAGCCTCTGCCCAAAATTCCGCAAGCGCTTGGGGATCGATTGCATCAACCGTAATGCATTGCAATGAAAGCATGGTTCTTAACTCTCTTGAAGTGTGGTGGGAGCGTTATGGACATCCAGAATGTCACCGGAAAGTTTGTCAGTTCTCCTGAGAGGTCGCTTGGCATCTTCCTTGTAGATGGCAGGAATGGAACCTAATAAACCTTTTTGGAAATCCTCAAAAGCTTGTAGGACTTCGCGCTTTGTATTCATGACAAATGGCCCCATCCATGCAACAGGTTCTTTGATGGGTTGGCCACCGAGTATGAAAAGTTCAAGATTTGGAGAACGCGACTCTTGATGTTGCGCAGCACGTACAACGATCGCATCACCTTCGCCAAAGAGAGTGAGTTGTCCCATGGAAACGGGGCGTTGTTCATCGCCAACAAATCCATGTCCTGACATTGTGTAGACGAGCGCGTTGTAATCCGCGCGCCATGGAAGGCGAATCTCTGCACCAGGTGAAACTGTGGCGTGAATTAAAGTAATTGGAGTCTGCGTTGAGCCGGGACCAATATGTCCATCAAGTTCACCAGCGATGATTCGAATAAGTGCGCCACCATCTGGAGTAGAGATAAGTGCAACGTCATTGGCGCGCACATCTTGATAGGCAGGCGGTGACCACTTCTTGGCAGCAGGAAGATTTACCCACAGTTGAAAACCGTGGAAGAGTCCACCCGACATCACTAGATGCTCTGGAGGAGTTTCGATGTGCAAGATTCCTCCACCTGCAGTCATCCATTGCGTATCTCCATTAGAGATTGTTCCACCACCGCCATTGGAATCTTTATGATCAAAGATTCCATCGATGATGTAGGTAACTGTTTCAAAACCACGATGTGGGTGCCAAGGAGTTCCCTTAGGTTCACCAGGTGCATACTCAACTTCACCCATTTGATCTAAGTGAATAAATGGATCAAGAAGAGATAAGTCAACTCCTGCAAATGCGCGACGAACTGGGAAGCCTTCACCTTCGTACCCTTGTGGGGCGGTTGTAACGCTGTTGACGCGACGTGCACGAAGATGTGTTGCATCGGCAATGCGAGGCAAGATGGTGATGTCGCTGACGGTTACTGCTGGCATCGAAGGTTCCTCATCTCTGACGCGTTGATGAATTAACTGCGGTAGTAGATAAGGTAGTTGAACTTTCAACTACTTGCAACTGGAGCTACACGGGGTCATCCACAGGGCGTGCGGGGGTAAAAAATCGCTTGCCCAACGGGGAAGTCCAGGTACATGAACCATCAGGGAAGCTCTCGATCTGCCAGCCATCGTGTGTTTTGAGTCGATGATGTCTTCGACAGAGCGCACCAATATTGTGAGGAGAAGTTGCGCCTCCTTCGCCCCAGCTTTGTGCATGATCTAAATCAGATAGCAACGCTGATCTGCGACAACCGGGAAAACGACAAGTGCGATCTCGTGCAATGAGAAAATCTTTGAGCGCTTGTGGTGGTTGATAACTTTCTCGACCAAAGTCCAACAAGTTTCCGCTCTGAGGCTCTGTAATAAATCTCTTCCAGTTGGCATCACTGGCCAAGTGACGAGCAACTGATGCCGGAATTGCGCCATACCCAGCAAGTTGGCCTGGGTTTTCGGCAAGTCCAAGAAGAGTAGGTAAGTCAATAGTGACATTTACTGTGAGCGGGCGACGATGAGATGCAACCGTTGCGGAGAGATCGCTTAAAACGGTGGCACAAATTGCAGTAAGAGCATCGGCTCTCTTTTGATCCGCGGTGCGCTGATTGTTCTTACCTTCGGCACCGAGTTGTTCTTGCCGCAAGATAAAGGCGTCAATCGAGTTGATAACAATCTGTGCATCAGCAGCGGGGAGAATTGCCACAACCGTCGACATGCCATCAGCATCGTTGTAGCACGATACTCGACGAAGTGATTGCGCCTTTTGAACTGTCTCTTCAAACTCTTCGGGTGCAAGTTTTGCAATCTGAGTCCGAACTAAATTTGCAACTTGTCCCGGGGTATGAAATTCAGCGTAGGCAAGTGCTCGCTCTTCAATGTGAAGAATTGTTGATTCTGGAGCTCCGTCACGAATTGCCAAGGCAGTTTCGCGCGCTATAACAGTTGCGTGCGCTGATGAGATGTCGCCGGTAGCAAGCGCTGAACAAGTCTGTGGCAAGTTATTGACTAGGGTGCGTGCGATATCAATCCGCGATTGCGCAGTAGCCGGCGCTAATCGCAGCGCAGTTGAAATATCTTCTCGCTCGACCTCATCAACCCCAGCGAGTTGGCCACCACCTATGGATGGCGTAAAACCTGCCACCGCTGTAATTGCGCGCTGCTTGAGCGCATAAAGCCAACCATCCTGTCGCTCAAGGGCAGTGAGGTAATCGATACGGTCGCTTGGCGAGAGAGTGAAGGGATCAATCTTTTCGAGGGCGAGCATCGTCTGCGCACACGGTAAAGCGGTAAGTAGGTCTGCAACCTCTGCCGAACTTTCTGCAACTTCGCGAAGCTTTGCCGTTGTCATAGCCGAATCATCTGATTGGCCACTGACAGAAATTGGTTATTAAGTACGTGCAGGGCAAATTCTGTGGATATAACTTTGTGCTAATTTTGAGCGCGTTTTATTACTTTGGGTAGTCGCGTTAGAATCTCCACGTGAACAAACACGCTCCGAAGCTCAATAAGGTGGTCTTGTACTACTGCTTTACACCTATTGCAGATCCTGAAGCGATGCGTCTGTGGCAGAAACAACTCTGCGAAACCTTAAATCTCAAAGGTCGAATCCTGATTTCACCTCACGGAATTAACGGCACCGTCGGTGGAGAAATGGCCGATGTTAAAAAATACGTTCGTGAAACGCGACGATATGAAGGATTTAAGAAGATCGTCTTCAAATGGTCAGATGGAACTGGAAATGATTTCCCTCGACTCCGTGTCGTTGTTAAAGAAGAGCTTGTTGCCTTTGGAAATCCTGGCGAAATTAAAGTTGATAAGAATGGTGTCGTCGGTGGAGGAATTCACCTTCGTCCTGAACAAGTAGACGAACTTGTAAAGACTCGTGGTGATGAAGTCGTATTTTTTGATGGTCGAAACGCTTACGAAGCAAAGATAGGTAAATTTAAAAATGCAGTAGTTCCTGATGTCAGTACATCACGGGATTTTGTTCGCGAAATCGAGAGCGGCAAGTACGACCATTTGAAGGATAAGCCGGTCGTTACCTACTGCACAGGTGGAATACGATGCGAAATTCTCTCAGTTGTAATGAAGAATCGTGGCTTTAATGAGGTCTACCAAATAGATGGTGGAATAGTTAAATATGGCGAGAGATTTGGTGATGAAGGTGACTGGGAAGGTTCGCTCTATATCTTTGATGACCGTATGGCGATGGACTTTTCTGACAAGGCTAAAGTAATTGGTGAATGCGACAAGTGCGGTTCATCAACAAAGACCTTTAGAAATTGCAACACACTCTCTTGCCATCAGTTGATTCTTCTCTGTGATAATTGCGCACAACTTCCTTCAAATTTAAGTTGCACCCACGATCGCTCGCGAGACCGCGATTCCGAACTTGTTGGCTAAACCATGATCTGGTGGCCTAATGAAATCCCAACTTTGTCTTATGGATTAGTCACTTTACGCCCTAGCGCCGAACAAGACATAGATTCAATTTTTCAAGCTTGCCAAGATCCTTTGATTCCTGCTTTCACCACGGTGCCTTCACATTACACAATTGACCATGCCATAGATTTTGTTCGCTCAGATCCATTTAGTCTGGCGGAGCGACGTGAACTTCGTTTCGTTATTGATTACGGCAATGGCAGCGATGTGAAGTTTGCCGGTGTAATTTCCTTGCACACTATCAATATTAAGAATCATGCGGCAGAGATTGGATATTGGATTGAAAAATCAATGCGAGGAAAAGGAATCGCTTCCATTGCAACTTCGCTCATCACAGATTACGGATTTACAACTCTTGGTTTTCGCCGAATTGATGGCTTGGCCGATGTCGAAAATCTAGCCTCACAGAAAGTTCTCATGAAAGCTGGCTTTGAAAAGGAAGGAATATTGCGCAACAAGGTCACACGTGAGGACGGTCGGCAGATTGATATGGCACTCTTTGCAGCGACCAATACAGGCTGGAAGCCCCTCAACACATAGGAGCCAATCGTGGAATCGCTCGCGCTCGTCGTGACCCTCATGGTTATGAGTTGCGTCTTTAGCGGCCCGATAGCACTTCTACTTACCTCAAAAACTGCGCAGCGGTTGACGCACAATAGATTTCTAAAAATTTTCCGCCGAGTTTTACTCGGCATAGTCAGCGCTATCGGAATTTTCTTATCGATTATCTTCATCATTGAATCGATTCCACCCACACTCAAGGTCATTGCAATCGCCACAGTTATTCTCAATGTCTGGGCGTTCAAACGTGAGTATCGCCGCAGTCCTCATGGTCCGGCAGGCCAGAGTTAACAATGGTTAAATTTCTTCGAGCAGCTACTGCTGCACTTCTCATTCTTGCCGTCCATGTACCTGTTGCGGTCGCTGAAAATCCACCGCGCAAAATCTTTACGGGATGGATTCCATATTATTCAATGAAAACTTCTCTCCCTGATGTCCTCAACAATGCAGATATCATCAAAGAGGTGATGCCATTTTGGTACACCTTAAAATTTGATGGGAAAAACAAAGTCCCAGTCGTTACTGATCTGTATACACCTGCTAATCCCAGTGTGCCCATTGATCAACCGCTTACAGCTCTGCGCGGTGCTGGATTCTCAATCATTCCAACCATTACAGACGGAACAACAAAGTTGGTTTTGGCAGGTTTATTGAAATCTCCCACATCAAGAACTCAAATTATTAACGCGATTATGAATCTTATTCGCACAAATAATTTCGATGGAATTGATCTTGATTTTGAAGGTTTTGCCTTTGTTGATGAAAACACTACCTGGAAATCCACGGCACCAAATTGGGTTGCCTTTGTTAAAGAATTGAGCGCAGCGCTGAAAGCTGAGAACAAATTACTATCTGTCTCATCTCCATATGTTTTAAACCCTAATGAAAAACAGAAGGGTTACTTTGTCTATGCCTGGGCGGATATCGCGCCTTTTATCGATCGCCTACGCATCATGACTTATGACTATTCCGTTGCAAAAGTTGGGCCAATCGGACCTTTAGCATGGACCGAACGCACAGTGAAATATGCAGTTTCCATCATGCCGGCGTCAAAAGTCTATATAGGTGTGCCAGGGTATGGTCGAGATTGGGTTACGGCGGTAAACGGTGTTTGTCCTTCTAATTTGGCAAGCACAGTCAAAGTTGGAGCCAAAGCAGCGACTTTCGTAATGCGCAATGCGATATCTCTTGCACAAACTTATGGCACCACACCTACATTTAATGAACAGTTCGGTGAAAGTACCTTTACCTATTCAAAAACTTATAACGGACAGACAGCAACCGGACTAGCAACATCGTGCACCGCTACCCGAACCGCTTGGTACCAAGATGCGCGTGCCTGGGAAATGCGCGCTGCCATGGTTGATAAATATCGACTTGGTGGAATTACTGCCTGGACCTTTGGCATGCAAGAGCCCTTGGCAACGGAAGCAGTACGAAACGTTGCCAAGCAAATTGCACCGGATCAGGTAAGCGTGCTGTCAAGCGTGGGTACCTCAACTCTTGATTATGGAAATCCGGTGGTAATTTCAGCAACCTTCTCGATAAAAGATAAATCTCCACTGCCTAATATCCCCGTTCGCATTGAAGGAAAATCAGCAGCGGAAACTGTCTGGAGACAATTAGCCACTGCAACCACCGATGCAGAAGGCAAAATAGAGAAAGCAATCATTCTTGGTAGGTCCACCTCAGTACGTATTTATTCAGAGCCAACTTGGGAGCGCAGTGAAGGAATAAGCGCAGAAACTGAAGTAACCATCAACCGCACGTTGACGATTTCTGTGCCCGGAACAGTAAAAAGCAATGAAACTCTTCTGCTCTCTGGATCAATTCGCCCACGTACTGCAGGTGCAATGGTTCAACTTGAAAAATTGGTTGGTAAAGAATGGCGACCACTTGGTCAAGCCGTGGTTACAGATACGCAAGGAGCATTTGCTCTTTCGCTTGCTCCGCAACCACGAGGTGTCATTACCTTAAGAATTAACGTTCTGGCAGACCAGTTCTGGGGGCCAATCAGTAGCCCTACCTTTAATATCATTATCCGGTGATGGTGAAGACTGCCGACAAGATTGAAGAAGAGATCCGTGCCATCTTTTCTGGTGATACACCGTGGGTAACTATCGTTTGGGATGATCCAGTTAATTTGCAGACCTATGTTGTCTACGTTTTTATGGAACTTTTTGGATATTCCAAAGCGCGGGCCACTGAACTTATGCTGCAGGTTCACAATGAAGGAAAAGCTATAGTTTCAACAGGTAGTCGTGAAGAAATGGAACATGATGTCGCCCGTTTGCATGAGTATGGCTTGTGGGCCACTTTGCAACGCGGAGATCAGTTATGACCGCAACCGAAGGTTTTAAACGCCACGGTGATCATTCATACGTTGCTCAATTTTCGGAGAGCGAGAAAGAGGTACTTCTCAATCTCTGCGAACAGATAATTGAGTTGCTCGCCGAACGTGTTGACCATGGCCATGAAGATCCATTAGCTGCCATGGTGGGAATTACTTCACATGATTCACCGCCTGAAGATGAAGTTCTCCGTCGCCTGCTCCCCAATGCCTATTCTGATGCACAAGATGCATCTGAGTTTCGTCGATATACGGAATCAACGCTTCGGCAAAAGAAACAAGCACACGCAATCTCAATGCGCATTCATTTAAAGTCTTCGGATGATGGCTCAGTTGATCTCGATCATGACAACGCCAATGCTTGGCTGGGAGCGATAAACGATATTCGGTTGGCTCTCGGTGTCCGACTTAAAGTAGAAAATAATTCTCATGAAGAGTTGGAACTATTAGCACCCGATGATCCATTACGTGGCGTCTATGCTGTCTATACTTGGCTTGGCTGGCTACAAGAAACGCTATTGAGTGCACTTATTGATGATGCTGATGAAGATGAAGAGGCGCAACTCGGTAATTCATAACCGATGTAGTATCTGACCATGGTTCTGGAAATTTCACAGAAGATTGTTGATGCAATCCTCGAGCAATCCAGAGCTGAGTACCCAGACGAGTGCTGCGGCGTAATTCTTGGACCGCTAGGATCTGATAAGCCCCTTCACCTCAAGCCCATGGTGAATGCAGCCCACTCACCAACTTTTTATGAATTTGATCCTAAAGATTTATTAAATTTGTATCGCGAAGTTGATGATCGAGATGAAGAGATTGTGGTTATTTATCACTCTCACACTGAGACTGAGGCTTACCCATCTCGTACTGATATCGCATACGCCGGCGAGCCTGGTGCTCATTATGTATTGGTTTCTACCCGCAAAGAGATTGCACCTGCAACAGAGTTTCGTTCTTATCGGATCGTTGATGGCGTTGTCACCGAAGAAGAGGTCGTCATTACCGCCTAATTATCAATCGATAATTTCAATTAGAGTTCAAAGCCATTTTTAGCGATAATAGCGCCATGACAATCGAAGTGCGCATCCCAACGATTCTCCGCCCGTATACCAAGGATCAAAAGGCAGTAAGCGCTGAAGGAGCAACCCTTTCAGCTGTGATTTCTCATTTAGATTCTCAATATGCCGGTATCGGTGAAAGACTTCTCGAAAATGGCGCGCTCCGACGTTTCATCAATGTTTACATCAATGATGAAGATGTGAGATTTCTTGGGGGACTTGAGGCGCAGATCAAAGATGGTGACTCAGTAACAATTTTGCCTGCAGTCGCTGGTGGCTAAATTTGGCTCGTTACGATTCGCTTGAATCTTCTGTAGGTAATACACCACTCATTGGTTTACCTCGTTTGTCACCTGCGCCCAATGTTCGCTTGTGGGCAAAGATGGAAGATCGCAATCCCACAGGTTCGATTAAGGATCGCACTGCCATTGCCATGATTCAAGCGGCTGAACGCGAAGGACTCTTAAAACCGGGTTCTACAATTTTGGAACCTACGAGTGGCAATACTGGAATTTCACTTGCGATGGCCGCCAAGGTTCGTGGGTATAACTTAATTTGTGTAATGCCTGAAAACACTAGTCCTGAACGTAGACAACTTTTGGAAATGTGGGGCGCCCGGATAATTTCTTCACCCGCTGCTGGTGGATCTAACGAGGCTGTGAGAGTTGCAAAAGAGTTAGCTGCACAGAACCCAGATTACGTTTTTCTATATCAGTACGGAAACCCCGCAAATACTTTCGCACACTACTCAGGCACAGGTCCTGAAATCTTTAGAGACCTTCCAACTGTGACCCACTTTGTTGCAGGCCTAGGAACTACAGGCACGCTGATGGGCGCAGGAAAATATTTGCGTGAACAGAATCCGGAAATCCAAATCATCGCAGCAGAACCACGCTACGGCGAGCTTGTTTATGGATTACGTAATATCGATGAAGGTTTTGTCCCCGAACTTTATGATGCCAGCGTACTCACGCGACGTTTTTCAGTTGGTGCTGAGGATTCGGTAAAGCGAGTCCGTGAATTGTTGGAAGTCGAAGGTATTTTTGCTGGTATTTCAACTGGTGCGATTTTGCATGCTGCAATCGCCATGGGCAAAGAAGCAGTTCGCGATGGGCGAGATGCGGATATTGCATTTATTGTCTGCGATGCAGGCTGGAAGTACCTATCAACTGGAGTTTATGGTTCCAGCGTTGATGAAGCGACCGAAGGGCTTGATGGAACTTTGTGGGCCTAACTTCTCCAGTTAGACTAAAGCCCATGAGCGATGCACCAATCGGAATCTTTGATTCTGGAGTTGGTGGTTTAACTGTAGCTCGCGCAATTTTGGATCAACTTCCCAACGAATCAACTATTTATATTGGTGATACCGCACGTGGACCATATGGGCCCCGTTCTCTCGCCGAAGTGAGAGATTTTTCGCTAGAAACTTTAGATTTTCTCGTGAGCCAAGGAGTCAAGGCACTGGTAATTGCCTGCAATACCGCAAGCGCTGCCATGTTGCGCGATGCTCGTGAACGTTACTCAGTTCCAGTAATTGAGGTAATTCAACCTGCAGTTCGCAGAGCAGTTGCTGCAACGCGCACGGGCCGAGTTGGAGTAATCGGTACACGTGCAACGATTGATTCCAAAGCGTACTTAGACGCTTTTGCTGCAGCTCCACAACTATCTATTCACTCCATCGCCTGCCCACTCTTTGTTGAATTTGTGGAACGCGGAGAAACTTCAGGAGAAGCTATCACTCAAGTAGCTCGAAACTATTTACAACCGATGATTGATGCCGATATCGATACTCTCGTATTGGGATGTACTCATTACCCACTTCTTACAGGCGTTATTTCCTACGTTATGGGTAATGGGGTTTCATTGGTTTCCAGCGCAGAAGAAACCGCTAAGGATCTCTATCGAGTGCTCGTTGAAAACTCACTATTACGGACACCTTCAGCTGCTCAACCTGCGCACAAATTTCTCGCAACTGGCGATGCAAAGGCATTTGAGTCGCTGGCTCGCAGATTTTTGGGCCCTGAGGTAACAGCAGTTCAACATCAAGAGCTATAGGAAGCTAGGAGCAACTAATGGCACGTAATGACGGCAGAGAAGTGAGCCAACTTCGCGAAATTAAGATAACTCGTGGTTGGCTTGATCACGCCGAAGGTTCTGTACTTGTTGAATTTGGAAAGACTCGCGTGCTTTGCGTAGCCTCATTTACCCCAGGAGTTCCACGTTGGCTGAAGGATTCAGGAAATGGATGGGTAACTTCAGAGTATTCGATGCTTCCAAGAGCAACTCATACACGTTCAGATCGTGAAAGCGTAAAAGGAAAACTTGGTGGCAGAACGCAAGAGATATCTCGGTTGGTAGGTCGCTCTCTCCGTGGAATTGTTGACATGAAAGAACTTGGCGAAAATACAATTGTTATCGATTGTGATGTTTTACAAGCAGATGGTGGAACCCGTACAGCTGCAATCACAGGTGCCTATGTTGCCCTTGCTGATGCAATCTCTTGGGCACAAAAAGAAGGTCACATTAAAGCAGGCGCAAAACCACTTGCTGATTCTGTCGCTGCGGTGAGTGTAGGAATCATTGATGGAGTTCCGATGCTTGATCTCTGTTATGAAGAAGATGTTCGTGCTGAGACAGATATGAATGTGGTCTGTTCAGGTGATGGACGATTTATTGAAGTGCAGGGCACAGCTGAAGGTGCGCCATTTGATCGCTCGCTTCTTGATTCACTTCTCAATTTAGCGGTGGCAGGATGCGCCGAACTGACCCAACTCCAAAAGAGCGCTCTCAGCAAATAGATGCCACATCAACTTCTTCTTGCTACGCGCAATAAGGGCAAGATTCAAGAGTTTCACCGAATTCTTGAGGCTATTGCGCCTGGCCAAATTGAATTATTGGGGCTAGATAATTTTCCACATTTACATGATGTCGTAGAAGATGGAAAAACATTCCAAGAAAATGCACTTAAAAAAGCTCGCGAAATGGCTTTAGCAACGGGAATTCCCGCGATTGCAGATGACAGCGGGCTATGCATCGATGTTCTTAACGGTGATCCTGGCATTTTTTCTGCGCGCTGGGCGGGCACACATGGTGATGACGTTGCCAATAATTCAAAGGTGCTTGCGCAGCTGCGCGATGTGCCAGATGAGAATCGGAGCGCACATTTCACTTGTGTGGCAGCGCTATATCTGCCTGATGGAAGAAGCCACTGCGAAGAGGCTCACTTTTATGGATGGATTCTGCGAGCGCCTATTGGCGAACACGGTTTTGGATATGACCCAATCTTTCGCCCCGAGGGTTATGACATTTCCAGTGCTCAGATGAGCGCAGATGAGAAGGATGCGATAAGCCATCGGGGAAAATCACTCCGGGCAATCGCGCCCCATGTGATCAATTTGCTTACAACTCTAAGATAAACTCGGGCTATAGCTTCACACCTAGATTTTCATATACTCAAGGAGATATACCGTGGCAGTAAAAAAGAAGAGCGCAGCAAAAAAAGCCGTGAAGAAATCTCCGGCCAAGAAGAGCGTTGCTAAGAAGAAGTCAGTAGCAAAGAAAGCAGCAGTCAAGAAATCTGTTGCTAAGAAGAGCGTTGCTAAAAAAGCAGTTGCAAAAAAGAGCCCAGTAAAAAAGCGCGTTGCTAAAAAAGCAGTTGCTAAAAAGAGTGCAGTAAAGAAAGTAACTGCGTCAAAGCCAGTAGCTCCAGTAAATGTATCGACTACGCCGGCGCCAGCAGCACCTAAGTCATCTTCAAGCAACACCCCAAAGCCAAGTGCTGCACCACGTCAAGGTTCTTCCGGAAAGACACTCTTTGCAGTACTTGTTGCAGTCGTACTCCTTGCGGCAATCGTGATTTCAAACTCTGGCAAAGATTCAGATGACTCACCGGCTGCAGAACCAGCTGTCACCGAATCTGCTGCTCCAGAAGCATCGGAACCAGCCACTGAAGAGGTTACTCCAGAAGCTCCTGCAGCAATCGATCCAGCTGCAGCAACTGGTGAAGCGCCAACTCGCTTTATTGGAAATTGGAAAGACAACACCAAGTCAGTCATGGTTATTACTTGGAAGGCGCCAGCAGGTGAAGTAACTGGATATACAGTTGAAACTCGCGCAAACATGGGCGAATGGAAAGTTGTATCTGAAGTTTCGCCAACAACATATGCTGCAGAATTTGCCAAAACTTCGACTGATGGTTCAACTTCATTCCGTGTTACCGCTGTATATGCAGATGGATCATACGGAGTAGCACCAGCGTTCGGATTTGCAGGTCAGTTCGAATAAAACATTAAGAAGTAAAAACCCCGTCAGAGATGGCGGGGTTTTTATTTGTTCTGCAATTTTTCAAGTATCGCTTGGACATAAACGCTGACACCTGTTGGGACTAGGTGCACACCATCAGGTGCGAAATACTCAGGGTGTCCATCAGAAATCGCGCTCCAATCAATCAAGGTAGCCTGCGGGTAGCGCGCAGCAACCTCACTGATTAATTCATTATTGCTCTCTTTCCATGGTCTTGGCACTGCCGTATTTACAACAATTATTTGGGGTTGGTTCTTAAGCGCTTCAAAAATTGCCTCAACATCACCGGTTGATAGCGCGCCATTATTGCCCAGATTGAAGATGACGGGGGATTGTGCAACCAAAGGTTGATCTTGAGAAATGACTTCAAGAAGCTCAGGCGCCTGCCTTCCGATACGGGCATTAACTAGTGAAATTGGCTGGTTCTCTTCGAGCACTGAACGAATCCCAAGAATTACGGAGTCGCCTGTAACCCAGAGCCCATCACTGACTCTTGCAGTTGAGCTCGACTCCTCGAGGCTCAGAGATCTTTCGAGCGTTTCTTGCGCTTGATTTGCAGTAGTAATAGCTCGAACACTAATTACTGACGCTAGAACTATCACGAATATCGTTGCGGTACTCAGTAAATACGTCTGCCGATTACGTTCGCGCTTAGTGCGGTACTTACGACCTTTAATCCAATATTTGACGACGCCGCGGCGAACCGGAAGTTCTACGAAGCGAAGAGAAATATCCGCAAGAGCAAAAACAATCAAAATTCTCAAGGAATATAACGCCCAGGTTTGACCTGCTAAATCAACTGTTGGTCGAGTGACTTGAAAGATTACCCAATGCCATAAATAGATTGCATACGAACGCTCACCAATCCACAGCAAAACTTTGTTTTGGAGCACGGGGGCGAACCTTGATGCTGGGTGAACAATCGACATCACAATGGCAGCCCCAAAAACTCCGGCAAGAGGAAATGCAATTTTGTACATTCCTGGATTTGAGGCATCGATGAATAAGAATGTTCCTAGAATTCCAACAAAGCCAAAGACTCCAATCCCATCAACAAAATTCTGCGCCTTTTGAGTTAAATTCATTGTGAAGTTCTGCGGAATCCAACTCACGGCAAGGGCTGCACCAAGGAAGAGTCCGATGCTATGTGTATCGGTTCCAAAGTAGATGTGACTTACCTTTGAAGTATTTGCCGCATCAAGAGAGATAGAGACGAGCAAGAGCGCAACACCCGATGAGCCAGCAATCAAAAGTGAGGCAAAAGGAATGTGCTTCTTGCCGAATTTTTTGAGAATAAAGTAGAGCAGTAGCGGCCAGAGAAGATAGAACTGAGCTTCAACAGCTAGCGACCACGTGTGTTGCAGAAGTGACGGCCTGCCAATACTTTCGAAGTAATCCTGTTCGCGAGCAACTAACCACCAATTCATGGTTCCGGTGAGTGAGAAAGGGGCATCAATCAGCAATCGGCGAATAGTGTCTGGCGCCCAAATTCCCACAGCAATTGTGGTCGTAGTCAGCATAAAGATGAGGGCTGGTAAGAGCCGCCGCAAACGCGCTAAGTAAAACCCGCGAAGGTCTAATCCACCGCTCTGTGCAATTGAATCTAAGAGCAAACGTGTGATTACGTAGCCGGAGATGACAAAGAAGAGATCAACACCAAGAAAGCCGCCTGGAATCCAATTAAAACCCAAGTGATAGAACATCACAGCAATAACGGCAAGCGCACGCAAGCCATCGATTGCTGGAATGTATTGAATACTGCGTTTGGCAGTCATGGAGACTACCTACGCTTTGCGGGCTTTTTCTTAGCTACGCTCTTTGAGCGCTTCTTAGGTGCAGCAATTGCGGTGCGGGTTCGTTTACTTTCCACTTTTATTGGCGCAGATTTTTTGACAGTGCCATCTTCATTAAATGATGCATCAACTTGAGCTTGCATTCGTGCTAGTCGAGTAAATGCTGAATCCAACTTTTCTCGTGATTGCGCGATTGCTGACTCGGCAGCCGAAAGCGCTGCAGACTGGCTGCGGTAGAGGCGTTCCGAATCAATGATGATTTCAGCGAGCCATTCGCGGTAGTTGGTAACGTTTTCAGCTGCTTCCGCAATCACGCGCTCAGCTTCTCGGCGAGCTGCTGCTGTTAGCGCTAGTCCTTCCCGCTTCTTGTTCTCAACAACTGCATCAGCTTCAGCAATCTTTGAATCTGCAATTGCGCTCGCTTCGCGGTTGGCGTCGCGAACAATTTCAGCGGCTTCAGCTTCTGCAGTGGAGATGTATTTTCTTCCGCGGCTTTCAGCACCCGCAAGAATGCTTCTCGCCTTATTTTCAGCACCTTCTAAAGTGTCTTTTGCCGCGCGATTACTTTCATTAAGTAATCGCTCTGCCGCCGCTGTGGCTTTGGCTTCACGTGCCTGTGCCGATTTGATCATCGACATGGCAGTTTCAGTCGCAAGAATTTCAAATTCCTCGCGGCTTAAGCCGGTGATATCGCGGCGAGAACGCAAATCAGCTAATTGCGATTCAAGTTCGCGAATGCGATCGACAGGGTTGGCAATAGGCGCGCGATCATCCTCATCGCGAAAACCTACCCAACTGCGGAACTTCTTCTCTGCCATGGGGGCAAGATTAGGGCATTAGGCTAATTTCGGTAAATGGCGAAGGAGACCGCTAAATATTGCGAAATCCACGCGGCGAGCACAAAGAGATGGAAGAGCTCGTGGAAACCAAAGTACTTTGCATTTCTGCCTGGGAGTTTTAGCGCATAAAAAATGGCACCCACTGAATAGAGCAAACCACCAATCAAAATTGGCAGTAACACCCATAAGCCACCCTCTTTATAGAGTTGAGGAGTGTAAATCACCGCGACCCAACCAAGTAGCAAGTAATTTGCAACGTAGAGCAGACGTGGAGCTCCTACCCAGAAGATCCGGAGTGCAACTCCAATCAGCGCTCCAGTCCACACAACACCTAGCAGAATATTCCGATCACGGTTATCCAAGAGCGCAACAGCAAAAGGTGTATATGAGCCAGCAATGAGAAGATTGATATTTGCGTGATCCCATCGCCGCCAAATCTTTTTCTTTGCTGGAACCCAAGGAACTCGATGATAAATCGCCGAGACGCTAAAGAGCATAATTGCAGTAATCGAGTAAAGAGCCACGGCCAATTTCAAAGATTCTCCACTGAGGATAAAGAGAACTAGCGAAGCGATAATTACTAGAGGAGTGGCCAATAAGTGGGACCAACCTCTTAATTTTGGCGGAGCGCCTAGCGTCTCTAGTTTCACAGCATGAGCCTAGTCGTTGCGCAGGTTTCGCACTGAAGGCACAAATAAGGATGCGGTCGCAGCTATCAGAGTTGTCAATCCAGTAACGAGCAGAATGGAGTTAACTCCGAAATGCATTGCAAGTGGACCTGCTGCAACGATGCCAAGGGGCGCGATGCCAAAGGATCCCAAAGTGTCATAAGAACTTACTCGCGAATACGACTCTTCAGGCACGTGATGTTGCAGGGAGGTGTTCCAGGTGACCATGAAAATCTCAAGACTGATTCCCGAGAAGATTGAAGCTAAAACAGTGACTGCCAATGGAAAATCAAGGGCTAAGGTGAAATCCCAGATCGCAGATAGTGCAATAAGAACCATGGCGAAGAAGAGCGGTCGCTGTAATTTAACTTTGAGGATCCACATTCCTCCAATGAGCATGCCGAGTGAAAGCCCCGCCAAGTTATAAGACCAGTGTTGTGGGCCAGTTTTTAAGTCATCAAAATTGAGTGGGCCTAGAACTGAGAGCATGGAATCAAAGGCCATATTGATGAGCGCAAAGGTAAAGACCATAGCAATAACCCAAGATCGCGATATAAATTCCCGCCACCCAACTTTCAGGTCATGAATAATCCCAGGGCTTTTTTCTTTGTTCTTTCCGGTGATTGGAAGAAACCATACGATGACACCGGCAATAAAGAATGTAATTGCATCTGCCAGCAAACCCCAACCTGCCCCGACTGAGGCAACGATTATTCCTCCACTCAGAGTTCCCACGATGTACCCAATATTGGTTAATAAACCAACAACTGCGTTGCCTTCTTGCAATTTTTCTTTTGGCACAATTTCTGGAAGTACACCTGACATTGCAGGCCACCAGATTGCGTTGAGAATTCCGAATATTCCGCCCATCAGCGCTAGTAACCAGGTGGATGAAAAACCAGCGATGAGTGAGATGGCACTTACAGCTGCAACAAAGCTTCCGATGATGTCGCTACTACCAACAAGCCGATTTCTTTGGAAACGATCTGCAATAACTCCACCAAAGAGCATGAAGGCCAGCAGCGGAACAAAGCGCGCCGCCATCACAATCGAAAGGTCTTTGCCAGTCGCTCCGGGCAGGCTGAGTACTCCGTATGCGAGCGCAATGGGCGAAATTCCGTTACCTACGTTTGAGATAAAGCGAGATGCGGCAAGGGAATAGAAACCTGGAAAGCTTCGCAATTCGCGCATCTGTTCCAGCATCGGGCAAGCCTACCCACCTGGCTTAAATGTCCGATTTCGCCATAAATTAACGCTCAGGTAGGAAAGATTTCACAGAAAAACCACAGTTTGTAGGTGCAAATCAGATGCAACAGGTTCACACTTATGTGGTCAGGATCGCTGGAGCTCCTCGAGGTCTCCATAGATTTCTGGACGGTGTGGACCAACCGGTCCGCGCTGAACAAGCACTCATGGAGGCTTACTACATGTCAGTAACACTCGATAGCAACCAGTGGAACCTCGTTTATAACGTATTTTCATTTGGTTTAATTTCAATGCTCGCATGCACTGTGTATACCCTCGTATCACAGTCACGAGTACTACCTAAGTACCGCAATGCTCTCGTGATGTCATCAATGGTTACATTCATTGCTGGCTACCACTACTGGAGAATTTTCAACTCCTTCGGTGAAGCATCAGAAGGTATGGCAGTAAATGTTTCAGGCGAGCAGGGCGCATTCAACGAGGCATACCGCTACGTTGACTGGCTACTTACTGTTCCACTTCTACTTGTAGAAGTTATTGCAGTGCTTGCACTTGCAAAGGAAGTTTCTAAGTCACTTATCATGCGACTTGTCCC
>JACCDM010113707.1_pt1 | contig 21469 bp, 21 predicted proteins | sample 7445851 | NCBI WGS metagenome assembly JACCDM01 (sample SAMN15323438, study PRJNA562643) | freshwater metagenome | isolation source: river surface water | place: USA:Blue River Watershed | collected 2017-08-16
GATTTAAACGTTTTAAATCCATATTAAACAATTGTAAATCAGACAATTCTAATTTAGCTAAAAAGCTAATTGATTATTATTTTATGTATTTTTTGCTCGGATACGTTTTTTATTCAAAAATATTTTGCATATTTGAATAAGGAAATGCTGCGCGAATCGAGTGGGGCAGGGGAGTGACAGAATGTCACTTGTTTATTTGGCTAATTTTCAAGCCTTTTTTCACAAAACAATATTTGGATTCAATTATCAACTAACTGATAATCAGTAAGTTATAATATTAAAGTTTAAGTTAAATTTTTGTTACTTTTTGGGACTTTTTGCGGGTACTAGCGCAACAAATCAAGATTTATTTACTCGAGAAGTCGAGATAAAAATCTTTTATTGGTAATTTGCATCCTTAAATTTTTGCATACATATCATATGAATTCATTAGAACAAATCATTTTAGCGGCCTGGGACCAACCAGACACGCGTACTACGCCAGAGGTTATCGCTGCCATCGAACAAGTTGTCGCATCTGTGGATGCCGGAGAGTTACGTACTGCTGAACCTACTGCTGATGGATCTTGGCAAGTAAACGAATGGGTCAAGAAAGCGATTGTGATGTATTTCCCGATCCGTCAAATGACTGTTAGTGAGGTTGGTATTTTTGAATACCATGATAAAATGCGTTTAAAAACAAATTATAAAGAACTTGGTGTACGTGTTGTTCCACCGGCTGTAGCGCGTTACGGAGCATATTTGGCGAAGGGAACTATCCTAATGCCATCCTATGTAAATATTGGCGCTTATGTAGATGAGGGAACCATGGTTGACACCTGGGCCACTGTAGGTAGTTGTGCTCAAATCGGCAAACATGTTCATTTAAGTGGTGGCGTGGGAATCGGCGGCGTACTTGAACCACCACAAGCTGCTCCTGTTATTATCGAAGATGGCGCATTTATTGGCTCTCGTTGTATTGTGGTTGAAGGTGCACACATTGGTAAAAAAGCTGTTTTAGGTGCTGGAGTGACCATTACCGGTAGCTCTAAAATTATAGATGTGAGCGGTCCTGAGCCAGTAGAATATATTGGATACGTACCTGAAAACTCCGTTGTTATTCCAGGTTCGATTCAAAAGAATTTCCCTGCTGGAACCTATGGAGTACCCTGTGCCTTGATTATAGGGAAACGTAAAGAAAGCACCGACTTAAAAACGTCATTGAATCAAGCGTTACGTGAGAACAATGTGGTAGTCTAAACCAAAATCTATCCTTACCTTTACAACCCGGTTCAATCAACCGGGTTTTTTTATGGAAAATGAATTGAAGATTGGTGAATACAACCACCTGCGCATTATCAAAGAAGTCCCTTTTGGTCTATACCTTGATGGGTATGAGGATGAAATCCTACTTCCTTTACAGTATGTCCCAGAAAATTATCAACTAGATGATTTTATTGACGTATTCATCTACCGCGATTCAGAAGACCGAATCATTGCGACAACATTGAAACCCAAGGCCACCATAGACCAGTTTGCCTACCTAGAAGTAAAATCAGTTACACCTTTAGGTGTATTTATGGATTGGGGATTAGCCAAAGATCTTTTTGTTCCCTTTAGCCAGCAATTCCAAAAAATGTCCGTGGGTAGATCTTATTTCGTTTATATCTACTTAGATGGTCAAACAGATCGCATCGTAGCATCTGCACGTATAGAAAAATTTCTTCCCATTACTGATGGAAGTGAATTTACAATTGGCGACAAAGTTTCAGCCATTCCATTTGAACATACCGATCTAGGAATTAAATGCTTAGTAAACAATTGTAAAATAGGAATGTTATTTAAAAATCAAGTGTTTACAAATTTAACTTTTGGCGAATCCGTTGATGTATACATAAGTAACATTCGTCCAGATGGTAAACTAGATTTACGCCTAGAACCTGTAGGCATGGTACGTATTGATGGACAGGCAGAACGTATATTAAATGCTATTAAATCAAATAATGGTGTACTTAAATTACATGATAAGAGCCCAGCCGAGGAGATCTATTTTGAATTAGGAATGTCTAAAAAGGATTTTAAAAAGGGAGTTGGCGCTCTTTACAAAAGTAAATTAATTGCGCTTCATGCCGATTGTATATCACTTTTGTAAATCACATTTGTACCTAATTTCCAGTTTGTTTTTGTTAATTTATAATTTACTTTTGTAATATCATTTGTTTACAAAGACCAATTATGAATTTAAGTGAGAAGATCGAATTGTTAATTAAACGCAAACAGCTGAGTGCATCACAATTCGCTGATAAATTAGGGATTCCACGTAGTAGTATATCTCATATTCTCTCTGGACGGAATAAACCTAGTTTAGATATCGTTCAAAAGATTTTGCGTGTCTTTCCTGAGATTACAGCTGAGGACTTGTTATTTGAGGACCGAACATTGGGTTCTTTGGCGATGGCCAAGGAAACAAGTGCAATTCCAGTAACTCCTTCTCTTTTTGATCCTATTATTGCTAAGCCCTCAGAATCCGTTAAAAATAATTTACCTGAACAAACGATCGTACAATCAAATCTCAGACGCAATAAAGAAAGTGAGCGTAATTCGGATTTACCTGCTGCTTTACCTGCATCAATCAATCCCACTTACCTAGAAAAGAAAATTGAGCGAGTTCTTATTTTCTATACGGACGGAACATTTTCAGAGAGCCGACCGCAAGCTTAGTTTTGACCTAACGTTCACTTTTCCACGACTTATCCACAGTTGTGCACATTTGTATATTTTATTGAACACTTATCCACATTTTTATGTGGATAAGTGTGGATAATGTGCACAATTGGATCAATTAGGTAGCCAAATAGCTTTTTATTTTGGATAAATAATTGTTTAATTTTAATGAAACAACGCTTAAAACATGCAAAAAATCGATTCACTTAACCAAGTAGCTCAGTTTCATCATACATTTGGTGCACCCGTTGTGGATAATCCAGCTATTCCCAGTGCAGAACGTTGCCAGCTCCGCGTTAGTTTATTGGCCGAGGAACTTGATGAATTAAAAGAAGCTATAGCAGCAAATGATATTGTCGAAATAGCTGATGCTCTCTGTGATTTACAATACGTCCTTTCTGGGGCTGTTTTAGAGTTCGGGATGGGTGAAAAATTTGTAGACTTATTCAATGAAGTTCAACGCTCCAATATGTCAAAAGCGTGTCAAAGTTTAGCAGAAGCGGAAGCAACTGTGAAATTTTATGCAGACAAAGATGGTACAGAGGCTGAAATTTTAGAAGAAAATGGCTTGTGGAAAGTATATCGCAAGGCTGATAATAAAGTACTTAAATCGATTAATTATTCACCAGCAGACCTGGTCAGTATCTTACGTTAGATGGTAAAAATCCTGTTAATTGAAGATGAACCAAAAACTGTCCAATCCTTAAAACAAGGATTGGAGGAGAATAACTATGTAGTAGAAGTAGCCTATGATGGACAGATGGGACACCAATTGGCCACGCGGAATACTTATCAATTAATCATTTCAGATATCATTATCCCAGGTATAAATGGACTTGAACTTTGCCGTAAATTACGCGCAGAAGGAGTTCAGATTCCCATATTGATGTTGACTGCCTTGAGTACAACCGATGATAAACTAGAAGGATTTGATGCAGGAGCAGACGACTATTTAGCTAAACCATTTGATTTTAAGGAATTTTTGGCACGTGTTCGGGCCTTGATTAAACGATCAAACCAAACTATGATCGAGGCGCAAGTGTTGAAATTTGCCGACTTGGAGTTGGACTTGACGAGTAAAATCGTTTCGCGATCTGGTCAAAAAATCAACCTGACAGCAAAAGAATTCCAGCTAATGGAATATTTCCTTCGCAATCAAGAAAAGGTGATTTCCAAAGCTGAAATTGCCGAAAATATCTGGGAAGTTGAAGATGAAAATAGCTCAAATTTGATCGAAGTATATGTAAATTACCTGCGTAAGAAGGTTGACAAGGGCTTTTCTAGCAAATTGATTCACACCCAATTTGGAATGGGATACATTTTACGACAAGAATAATTATGCAGATACGGTCCAGGCTAACATATCAGTTTACGTATTTAGTTTCTGCGATTTTATTCGTGTCTTATTTCATTATATATCTATTTACCCAACAAAACTACAAGGACAAATTCTATAGCCGCCTGCGTCAAAAAGCCAATACTGCTGCGGAACTTTTAGTTAATGTAAAGCAAGTCGACTCCAAATTACTTCGAATCATTGACCGCGCAAATCGCGATATCTTATATCGTGAAAATATTATGGCCTATGATACGTGTAATGAACGTATTTACCGGTCAAATGATACCATCAATTTTCACATTGATGTCAATCGGGTTAAAGAAGTTTTCAAGAAAAAGGAGGTTCGATTTGAGATGGAAGATTTGGAGGTACTCGGCACTGTATTTGTTACTCCAGAGGGCCAAATCGTTGTTTTTGCGGGGGCTGTTGACCAATATTCGGCGGAAAATGCCAAAGATTTAAAGAACATTTTGATCGCCTTATTTCTCTTATTTGTTTTCATTGTAGTGATTTCAGGCTGGTTTTTTGCGGGTAGGGCAGTAAGTCCTATTTCGGAAGTAATTAAACAAGTAGATTTATTATCACCCAAACGCCTAGAGCAAAGACTAGAAACCGCCGATTCTGAAGATGAAATTGGGAAAATGGTGGCAACTATCAACCGACTTCTGGAGCGTATTGAGAGTGCATTTCGCTTTCAAAAGACGTTCATTGCGAATGTTTCGCATGAGTTGAAAAATCCCTTGACAAAGATTTCAGCTCAATTGGAAGTAAGCTTATTAAATGAGCGGTCAACCGCCGATTATAAATCGACTATTGCCTCCGTTTTAGAAGATACACAAGACTTAGCGGCGATTACAGAATCTTTATTAGAATTAAACAAAATTAGCGTTTCTGATTACCAGGCAGGCTTTCAAATGATTCGTATGGATGAAATCATCTGGGAGGCACGTAGCCTGACTCAGAAGCTAAATACATCGTATAAAGTGTTGTTTGATACGCAATTCATGCCAGAGGACGAAGAATTATTGATGATTAAAGGGGATGAAAAACTCATGTTAACAGCCATTAAAAACCTAATGGAAAATGCATGTAAATTCAGCCCAACTAAGCAGGCTTTTGTCCAAATAGCTATTCAGGATAATCAAATAAAAATTGAGGTTAAAAATGAAGGAAAAGGTATTCCTGAGTCAGATTTACCTTTTATTTTCCAACCATTCTTTCGTGGCGAAAATACAGCTAATTCCAAAGGCTATGGCATCGGATTGTCGTTGGTGGAACGAATCGTTCATCTACACACGGGACAAATTACAGTTCAATCTGAACTGAATGGTTGGACTACATTTAGCCTTAAAATTTAGACGTTGGACGCTAGACGTTAGACGCAGGACGTTAAACGTTTCAGATAAGAAAAAGGCCACAAATCACACTAAAACAATCCATACGCAATTGTTATATAATTTATATTATGTTAAATAGCTACTTAAGCTAGCTACATGAGATTATATAATTGACCTTCTTACTTCTTAATTCTCACTTCTTACCTCAAAAAAAAAGACTGCCCATTTCTGAGCAGCCTTTTCTTCATAAACATGATGACCAGCGTCGACTATTAATTAATCAACCGTTTTCTCCATTTTCAACTCACGGTACACCTGGCGTAAAATCTCCTTCAAATCTTCATCTTTCTTCACCACCAATGCACGCTCAAAATATGGCAAAGCTTCCTTGTATTTAGCCGCAATCTGCTCCTCTACCGCTTTTCCTTCTTTCTTGTAGGTCTCCATATCCATCGCATTTACCTTACGCTTAATTTCAGCAGCATCATTATAAGAAAGTGCACCTAGCTGATATAAAGCATCGTAATAATTGGCATCCACCTCCAAAGCACGTAAATAAAATCCTGGTAATTCTTCGCGTAACTTGGAAATTTTAACCTGTAATTCATCCATTTTAGCTTTATTAGCGGCCACATCCCCTACTTCCTTCTCCGCAGCTGCTTGCTCATCCATCAATAGCTTCAACTCATCATTATCAGCCTTAATCGAAGCCTCAAGCTTATTAATTTGCGCTTGAAATACGGGCTTTTGCTTCGGCTGAGCTGTTTTCAACTTCGCCTTAACACGTTTTAATTCGTCTACATATACTTCTGCTTTATCTTTTTGTGACAAAACTTTACGCTTCGCGTTTTCAACCTTTACAGTAAGCTCAGCAATCTTAGTTACTTCATCCTTAAGCGAATTGATCTTATTTTCATACAATAAGCCCAAGTTGAACAAATTCATCACATCCTTTGGATCTTTTTCAAGCGATCCCTTCAATTGATCCACTGCCTGATCAATACGACCAAACGAAATCAACATATTGAATTTCTCATTCCGCAAATCCTTATTCGTTGGATAAATTGTAATACCCTTATCAATCATCGCCAAAGACATCTCTTCCTCCTTAGCAACCTTGTAAATCTGCGCTAAACCATAAATAATAGCAACATCCTTACCGCCAATCGTCATGTAATGCTCATACGCTTTGCGCGCCTCAGCATCCTTTTGACACAATTGAGCAACTACGCCCGTATACATGGCAGACATTGTATCTTTGGGCGCTAATTCAGCTGCCTTCGACATGTAACGGAAAGAGGATAGATAATCCTTCCCTTGATATTTTACAACACCCACATTCATTAGAGCACCATAAGCTTTCTCACGGCCATCCAATAATTTTTCTGCATCCTTAGCAATAGATCCTTTCTTTCCTTCTTTCGTATCCAATTTAACCGCCTCAGCTACGTATTCAAGTGCCTTGAAAGGTGCTTCCAAATCTAACGTTGAAACTGTCGAGTCTGGAAAAGATGCCAAATCAAAGTAGGCAACCGCACGGTCATACCACAATCTTGGCTTCGTAGGCGATTTCTTAACCGATTCATCTGTCTTTTTCACAGTTTCCAAAACACTCTTCTTTTGCGCTTCGAGCAAGGCCTTATCTACCTGTGCGAAGGTTGAACCTGCGGCCATTACCACAGTAATCAGGGTTAAAACTACTTTTTTCATATGTTTAGTTAAATTAAAAAAAAGCCCGTATCTGCATACGGGCAAAAAATTATTCTTCAGTTGGCTCATCAGCACCTTCCACATTCGGAGTCTCCTCCCCTGCTTCCTCTGCTGAAGTTTGATCAATCACCGCACCTGCTACAATTTCCTCACCATCAACCAATACTACCTCTTCCGGCTCCGGTTCTTTTTCAATTTTTGTGACAGATGAAATCTCATCTGTTTCATTTTTCAAACGTATCAACTTAACTCCTTGGGTATTCCGACCCATCACGCGAAGTTCAGCTACACTCGTGCGAATTAAAATACCCGCTTTGGTGATAATCATTAAATCATTTGAATCATTCACCTCCTTGATAGCGACCAAATTACCTGTTTTCTCCGTGATATTCAGCGCTTTAACACCTTTTCCACCCCGGTTTGTCAAACGGTAATCTTCCACCTCAGAACGCTTTCCAAATCCCTTTTCTGAGACCACCAACAACTGCTGAACCTCCGGATCAGATACACAAACCATACCTACGACCTTCTCCGTAGGAATCGATTCATCTATCCAAATACCCTTCACACCCGCAGCCGTACGACCCATCGGACGTACACGCGTTTCTTCAAAACGAACTGAACGTCCGGTATTTGTGGCAATAACGATCTGATTATTGCCATTTGTTAACGCAACATCCAACAAACGATCACCTTCACGAATCGTAATCGCATTAATACCATTTTGACGAGGACGCGAATAAGCCTCCAATGACGTCTTTTTAATCGTGCCATCTTCCGTACACATCACAATAAAGTTATTATCAATGTAATCCGGATCTGTAATTGATTTCACGTTGATAACGGCACGAATCGTGTCTCCATTCTCAATATTCATCATATTTTGAATCGGGCGACCCTTCGAATTTTTCGATCCCTCAGGTACCGCATAAACACGTAACCAGAAACATTTACCACGTTCCGTAAAGAATAACAACCAGTTATGCATCGTCGCTGAGAACAAATGCTCCGTATAATCATCATCTTTCGTGATAACCGCCCGCGAGCCTACACCACCGCGCGTTTGTGAACGATACTCAGTAAGAGGTGTACGCTTAATATAACCCTGCGCTGAAACCGTAATTAACATCTCATCATCCGCAATCATATCCTCAACCGAGAATTCCTCATCCGTCATGTTAATTTGCGTACGACGCTCATCGCCATAACGCTGCTTCATCTCCAACAACTCATCTTTGATAATCTGTAACTGACGCTCCGGCTTAGCCAAAATGTCCTCCAAATCATCAATCAACTTCATGATTTCCGCAAATTCATTCATGATCTTCTCACGCTCCATACCCGTAAGACGCTGTAAACGCATCTCCAGGATTGCTTTCGCTTGAATCTCAGATAAATTAAATTTACTCATCAATCCCTCCTGCGCAGTATTAGGGTCTTTAGACTCACGAATCAACTTGATTACCGCATCTAAGTTGTCTAATGCAATGATAAAGCCCTCTAAAATGTGTGCCCGCTTACGCGCCTCACGCAAATCATATTGGGTACGGCGAATAATAACCTCATTGCGATGCTCCACAAAATGATGTATCAAATCTTTTAAATTCAACATCATCGGACGCCCCTTCACCAAAGCCACATTATTCACACTAAACGAAGACTGTAAGGCCGAATGCTTATATAAGTTATTCAACACCACATTTGCCACCGCATCACGCTTCAAATCAAAAACGATGCGCATTCCTTGACGATCCGACTCATCCCGAATCTCAGAAATACCCTCAATTCGTTTGTCATTCACCAAATCCGCACATTGCTTAATCAATGACGCTTTATTAACCATGTAAGGAATCTCAGAAACAATAATCTGCTCCTTCCCATTCTTGTTCGTATCAAACGTTGCATTTCCACGCACCACAATCCGACCTCTACCCGTCTCAAATGCATTCTTAATCCCTTGAACACCATAAATTGTTCCTCCTGTAGGAAAATCTGGCGCCTTAATGTACTGCATCAATTCAGGAATCGTTATGTCCCGATTATCAATGTAAGCACCAATACCATCCACTACCTCCGTTAAGTTATGTGGCGCCATATTCGTCGCCATACCCACCGCAATACCAGAGGTACCATTCAATAATAAATTGGGAATCTTAGCTGGTAACACAGATGGTTCCTCTAACGAATCATCAAAATTCGGCTGAAAATCAACCGTCTCTTTGTTTAGATCCCCAAGCATCTCATCCGCAATTCGCTTCAAACGTGCCTCCGTATAACGCATGGCCGCCGGAGAATCACCATCGACCGAACCAAAGTTACCCTGACCATCCACTAAGGGATAACGCAAGGACCAATCCTGCGCCATACGCACCATCGTATCATACACCGACGAATCACCATGCGGGTGATACTTTCCTAATACTTCACCGACAATACGTGCCGATTTCTTATATGATTTATTATAACTAACTCCCAACTCCTCCATACCGTACAACACCCGACGATGCACCGGCTTCAAACCGTCGCGCACATCTGGTAAAGCACGAGAAACTATGACCGACATTGAATAATCAATGTACGCCCCTCTCATTTCATCTTCGATGTTGATTGGGATAATATTCGTTTGTAATGACATAAATATTGATTTGATTCGATGATCACCCCATGATAATTTTTTCTTTTGAAAAGAAAAAAACAGAGATTTTCAATAGGTACAAATATCTCAAATTCCGCCTATTTTTCCAAGAAAAAATTCAGTAAAAAAAATGAAAAATTAGACGCCGTGAAATAGCCCCTATTTTGTGCGAACAGACGATTCTCGGACCATTAATTGAGTCTTCAATACCTCAATAACTGGGGTATCCCCAGCATTTTTTCCTTCAATTTGGTCGATTAATAATTTAAAGGCCAACTGCCCTATTTCAACGAGCGGTTGGGCCACCGAAGAAATCGTAGGCGAAACCACAGAACAAATGGGTTCATTATTAAAACTTACAATTTTAACATCTTCAGGTACCCGAATTTTTAACTCGCGCAAGGCCATCAAAACTCCCAAAGCCAATCGATCCGAAACTACCAAAATTCCATCCGGCGCATTTTCCATCTGCATTAATATATGCGTCTGCGATTTGGCTGTATCCTGAAAATAATCCGAATGAAAAATCAAGCTAGGATCCGCCTCTATACCACCCTCCGATAACGCGCGTAAATATCCCAAGCGACGTTGGTTACTCACAGATACATTTTTGGGGCCTGCTAAAAAAGCGATCCGTTTACACCCATTCTCTATCAAATGCTTAACGGCCTCATAGGCTGATTGCTCATTGTCAACCATCACTTTGGAAGCATGAATCTCATCACTGTCGCGATCAAAAAACACCAATGGTATTCCCCGACGTTGCAAACGATTCAAATGATCCAAATTAACCGTCTCCCGTGAAAGCGAAATAATGATTCCTTCCACCTGAGAACGCGATAAATTCTGAATATTGATCAATTCCCGCTCATATGACTCCTGAGTCTGCGTAATCAGCAACGAATATCCCGCCGCGATTGCCGCCTCTTCAATCGATTTAACAACTGTTGAAAAAAAGTAATAACCCAAATCCGGAACGATTAATCCCAAGGTCTTCGTCTTACTTTTCACTAAACTTGTTGCTAATACATTCGGCTGATAATCCAGCTCAGCCGCTAAATCAAGAACTGATTTTTTAGTATCCGGATGAATATCCGGCAAATCACGTAAAGCACGCGAAACAGTTGCTACCGATACATTCAACTGCTTGGCAATGTCTTTGATCGTAACCTGATGACGCATAACTAGGATAAAATTTGATTCGAATTTACACTCTTTTTTTTAATTATTCATGCGATGCGCTTTCCTTCCAAACTACACACGAACGGCCACCCATCATGCCCATAGGCGGGTGCTCCTTCCCTATCCGTATCTCCAAATCTAAAAAATCTGGATGTAATACTTTACATTGCGCAGCTATCCGCTCACATAGTGTTTCTAATAAGTCAACCGGCTCGCGCATAACTTCTTTGCACACACCATATAATTGCCCATAATCCATTGTCCGCTTAATGTCATCTGCAAATGGTTCCGTTATCTGCTTGGACATAGACAACGAAAGCACAAACCAATTACCCAATATCCGCTCCTCTGAAAACAAGCCATGGTAGCCAAACAACCGCACATCCTCTAATCGCACCTGATAAATTCCCATCGCTTCTAATTAATTTCACCCACTTTTCCCCGTGGACCACTCGATTTAGCATATGCTTCCAATACCTTATTCAAAGTTGGCAATCCATCATCCTCTATCGTACTTGCGTCTAAACGCGCTGATTTAGCAGGCTTTTTCTTTGGGGTAGGCTTCACAACCTTTGCTGCTGTCTTGGCGACTTTAGTCCCAGGCTTCGCGACTTTAGCTCCTGATTTAGCTGTTTTCGGTGCCGTCTTCACGACTTTGGCTGCAACTGAAGGCTTAGCCACCACTTCTTTCTTTTTCTCCTCCGTGCTCGGAACTTCTTTTTTCCATTTTCCTAATGAATCCATGGTCTGCTGCGCAAGATCAAGCATCTGCTCGGCCATGGCTTGCTGCACCGCTTCCAATCGTCCCACCTCCCGCTGTTTCTCTTTTAGCTCTTGGTCAGCTTGGGCCATCAGTTGTTTACGCTCATTTTCGACCAATAAGGCTGATTTTTTAACTAATTGCTCAGATTCAGCTACTAAGGCAGCCGCCTTTTTCTTTGCTTCCGCAAGAATAACTTCCGTTTCCTTTTCTACTTTCTCTTGCCAATGCGCCTGCGCTTCCTCCGCTAATTTCATCGCCCGAAACAACGAAGATTCAACCTCCCGCAACCGATTTACCTCCTGCTCCAATTGGTGAATTTTTTCTTGCATCAATTGCTCATTACGCGCTTTATCCGCTACAAATTGATCTACGGATTCCACATAGGCCTGAACTTCGGCCACATCGTACCCACGAAACCCTTTGGAAAATGAAACTGCTGATATGCTCATAGGAATAGTCTTAGATGGTAAATTAAAAAACCTTTACGCGATTTTCCAAACAGAAATCTGTTTATCATCGGAACCGGAAATCAACAATTCTTCGTATTCAGACCAAATCAACGTATTAATCGAATGCTTATGTCCACCATACCGAGCAAAATCAATGACTTTACACAAAGCCAAATCATCTACCCGCCAGATTTTGATCGTCTTATCCATACTCCCCGTTGCAAAATAACTTCCGGATGGACTTAACACCACCGCATTAATCGCCTGAATGTGCGCAGGAATTGCCGGCGATGCCGAAACCAAAGCATCGGATTGCCACCTCCAGCTACGAATGTGTGCATCTCCACCCACCGAGATTAACCTTTCCCCCACAGAAATAAGCGAAAAAATACGCTTTTCATGCGCTAAATGAGCCGTTATTAATTCAAAACGAGCATTGAATACCCGTAAAAAACCATCACTGTAACCTGAAAAAATATGGTCTCCCACTCCATGTAAACAACGCACATGTGCCTCGCCTACTTTGATATGCTTAATGACCTGATGAGATACGCGGTCGATTACCGTAATCATCCCATGCGCGCTTCCTACCCACACCTGATTTCCCCAAAATTGAATATCAAAAATCGATTGGTTCAACATGGGTATCGAAAATACACGCTCCAGCGACACCAAATCAATTCCATGAATACCCTCGTTATTCTGTGCTACCCAAAGAATTCCAGCTGCATGATCCAAACGCATCGCATACACCGATCCTTGAATTTGCGCAATCACTTTCCCCAAATCTGGCTTCCGTAAATTCCACTGAACTACCCAACCATCTGCCCCAGCCGAATAAAACAAAGCAGGATCCGCCGCCCTTTCCAAGGCGTATACCGCACCGCGATGACCCGCAAACGTATCTATTCGTTCTATTTTCAAAATTTTAAGTCAATTGAACTACAAAAATGATAATTTTACAGCCAAATCTATCGGTATGCCGGAATTTTCCTCCACCCTCGCTTTATCTTTGCCCGATACACATGTTTGTGTTTGGAAAATCGAGGAGCCTTTGGAATTCTTCCAACAAATACCAGCCGAATGGCCCAGCATCCTTTCCCAAAATCAAATCAAATGCACAGAATCTTTAGCAGCACGCTATTGCCTATACGATTTATGTCTTCGATTGGGATTAAAGAACGAGTTGCTACAACAAGATGAACGTGATCGACCATTTTTCGCCAACTCAGATTGGAAAATATCCCTCACCCATTCATACCCCTACGTGGCAGCGGCTTGTCGGCATAAAAAAGAAGTAGGCATCGACATCGAAAAAAAAGGCCGAAAAATTGAAAAAATAGCCCCTCGCTTCTTGAATAAAGATGAACTAACCGAAAGATCTGGCAATCACAGCGCGCTAACACTCGCTTGGTCCATCAAGGAATCCATCTACAAGGCTGCCAACATCCCCGGTTTATCCTTTCGTGAAGCCATTGCACTCGAAAAACCTGGTGAAAATACCCTTGGATCTGCGCAAATTAATGCCGGTGAGAAAATTGCTACCTATGTGTATGAAGAATTTGATGATTTTGTGATAAGCCTAGCGCTATTGGATTAATCCAACGATCCAATCAGGTTCGTCAATTCATCCTTGTACGAATCATCACCAGCCTTCTCATACGCCATAATCAGATTGCGCAAGACACGTCTGACAATTTCTAGGTTCGAACACGGCTGGTAATAAATGTCATTCGGCTCTAAATTCAACTGAGCGATGTAATTATCTATATCCGTTTTGTTGAATATCAACCCTTTGTTAAACACATTAATGTAAAATTGGAGCTCATCCTTCTTGTAGGTCAATACAAATAGATTCGGCAAATTAACCCCGTAAACAGGCATGCCTAGTTTCTGCGCTATCCACATGTAAATCACACACAAGCTAATCGGATTTCCTTTTTTAGAATCGAGTACGACATTTATAAATGAATTGTTCGCAGCGTGAAAATTTTTGGTATTTGCCCCAAACTTAAATTGATCAAACAATACATTATTCAGAATCTTCAATTGATCAATCGGATGTAAATCATCTCGCATTTGAGGCCAAACCTCAAAATACAATTGCTCCATCGTCAACTGCAATTCAGCATAGGTAAACTCCGGATAGCGGTAAGTGGAAATAATCCACATGCCCTCCAACAAATCCATGCCACCCCCCTCTTTCCAATGTGTCAGCCTGTTTTTCATCAGGTCCAACTGGAATTCATGGATTAAATCCTCGATTTTGGTCTGTAAATAGGGATTGAAACTTAATTGCTCCCACTCCGCCTCTAAAACCGGAATGATCGCAGAACCCAAACTACGCATCTGCGCTTCGACGAGCTGAACTACCTCGGTATCCGAATCGTCCAACAGTTGAATCATCGCTTTAATCGCCGGTTCTTCCATGTGTTTTGTCTTACGTTCAAAATTAATAAAAATCCCCTAATTTCAAAAAATACCGACCTTTCGTCCATTGAATAAATGTTTGGAACCTAAATTTTTTTTCGGCGAAAATTGAAACTAAATTTGTGGTTGCTTATGTAAGCGCGACCACACATGATGAATATACTGATTACCGGAGGAGCAGGATTTATTGGATCACATACCTATGTTGTTCTACAAGAAAACGGGTTTAATCCAATTATAGTAGACAATTTCTCGAATTCGTCTGAGAAGGTCATTGCCAACTTGCAAACCATTTGCGGAAAACCGGTCACCTACCTCAAGGCTGATGTGAACGATCCCGCAACCTACGATCAGCTATTTTCTACCTACCAAATCGATGGAATTATTCACTTTTCCGCCTCAAAAGCCGTAGGTGAATCTGTCGCTAATCCACTAAAATATTACCGAAATAACGTAGCTTCCACCGTACTCCTGCTTGAAAAAATGCAGCAATATGGTGTCAATAATCTCGTATTCTCTTCATCCTGCACCGTTTATGGCCAGCCGGATACATTGCCTGTTACGGAAAATTCACCTGTGCAACCAGCGGTATCTCCCTACGGAAATACCAAACAAATTTGCGAAGAAATCATTCGTGACACCGTACATGCAAATGCAAGCTTAAAAGCGATTTCACTTCGGTATTTCAACCCCATTGGCGCACATAAAAGTGCCCTTATTGGCGAACTACCCCTAGGACCTCCAGCTAACTTAGTTCCTTTTTTAACGCAATCAGTCGCTGGTTTACGCGGCCCATTGCAAGTTTGGGGCACCGATTATCCGACGGCCGACGGCACTGCCATTCGAGATTACATCCATGTAACTGACTTAGCACATGCGCATGTGAAGGCGCTTGAGCATATTTTACATAAACCCGCAAATGCCTATTACGATTTCTTCAATATCGGCACGGGCGAAGGAAGTTCCGTTTTACAAGTGATTCAGGCCTTCGAAAAAGCTACCCAAAAGAAAGTTGCGTATGAGGTTCGCGATCGTAGACCCGGCGATATTACCGCTGTATATGCCGCCACTGAAAAATCAAACAACATCCTCGGATGGAAAGCTGAAATTAGTTTAGAAGAAGCCTTAAAAGATGCCTGGGCTTGGCAAGAAGCCCTTATATAACCATCATGAAAAAAATCGTTATCACCGGCGGTGCCGGATTTATTGGTTCCCACGTTGTCCGACTATTCGTAGAAAAGTATCCGGATTACCAAATTTACAATTTAGATGCATTAACCTATGCAGGAAATTTGGCGAATAACGAGGACGTTGCCGATCGTCCAAATTACCACTTCATCAAAGCAGACATTACGGATGCAGCTCACATGGATGCCCTTTTCGCCGAACATCAATTCGACGGTGTTTTACACCTGGCCGCTGAATCACATGTAGATCGTTCCATCACAGATCCATTGGCTTTTGTTCGCACAAACGTCATCGGAACCGTTAACTTATTGCAAGCTGCCAAAAAACAATGGGCTGGCAACTACGAAGGAAAGAAATTCTACCACATCTCCACCGATGAAGTATATGGCGAATTACACGATCCTAAGGAGTTTTTCCTCGAAACAACTCCCTACGATCCACGTTCCCCCTATTCTGCTTCAAAAGCAAGCTCAGACCATTTCGTTAGAGCCTACCATGAGACATATGGCTTGCCAACGGTCATCACGAATTGTTCAAATAATTATGGACCAAATCACTTTCCAGAGAAGCTGATCCCATTAATGATTCATAACATACTGAATAACAAGCCTTTACCGGTGTACGGAAAAGGTGAAAATGTGCGTGACTGGTTATTTGTTGTAGACCATGCACGTGCCATTGATACCGTTTTTCACCAAGGTAAGATAGGTGAAACCTATAATATTGGCGGATTTAATGAGTGGAAAAACATTGATTTGGTGCACTTATTGTGCAAAATCATGGATGAAAAATTAGGCCGACCGGCCGGTACGTCTGTACAATTAATTACGTATGTTACAGACCGAGCTGGACATGATTTACGTTACGCGATCGACGCAAACAAGATCATGAAAGAGCTTGGCTGGGAACCTAGCTTGCAGTTCGCTGAAGGTTTAGAAAAAACTGTAAGTTGGTATTTAAGTAACGAAAAATGGCTGAATGATGTCACATCAGGTGATTATCAAAAATATTACACGACCATGTATCAAGGACGCTAATTATGAAAGGAATTATTTTAGCCGGAGGATCTGGCACCCGTTTACACCCATTAACTTTAGCCGTAAGCAAGCAATTAATGCCTGTATACGACAAACCTATGATCTATTATCCCCTTTCCATCCTGATGTTATCAGGTATTCGGGAGATCTTAATCATTTCTACTCCACACGATTTACCTCATTTTGAGAAGTTATTGGGGGATGGATCCAGCATTGGATGTCATTTCGAATATGCTGTTCAGCCTGAACCCAATGGATTAGCACAAGCATTTGTTATTGGCGAAAAATTCATTGGCAAAGAAAAAGTGGCTTTGGTGCTAGGAGACAATATTTTTTACGGCTCTGGCTTAAGTAAATTGTTACAAGCAAATAACGATCCAGATGGTGGCGTTGTCTATGCTTATTCCGTAAATGATCCAGAGCGCTATGGTGTAGTGGAGTTTGATTCGGAAAACAAGGTTATTTCCATCGAGGAAAAGCCGACACAGCCCAAGTCAAATTACGCGGTTCCAGGTTTATATTTTTACGACAATGATGTCGTAGACATTGCCAAAAACATCGCGCCTTCGCCACGTGGAGAATATGAAATCACGGATGTCAATAAAGAATACTTGAAGCGCGGAAAACTTTCCGTAGGTATCTTAAACCGCGGAACAGCCTGGCTAGACACAGGAACCTTTGCTTCTTTAATGCAAGCGGGTCAGTTTGTTCAAGTGATCGAAGAGCGCCAAGGTATGAAAATTGGTTGCATTGAAGAGGTGGCTTACCGCATGGGATATATTGACGCAGGCCAGCTCGAAACAATTGCCAAACCACTCGTAAAAAGTGGCTATGGACAATATTTATTGAATTTACTACGCTAGGAAATAACCCGCTGCTAAGGCCACACTGAAAAGAACCATGGCAGGAACACGTTCCGTTTGAGCAATAAGAAACGCAATAACAACTAAGGCGATGGAAACCCCATCGCCTTTTTGTATCATCGGGAAAACGAATGTGTACACGGCAACACCCGTTAGGCCTACAGATGCAGCCTGAATCCCCGCCAAAGAAGCCCGAATAAACCGGTATTGCTTCAATTGACCCCAAATTCGAAAGACGAAAAAGATTAAGAAAGTACCCGGCAAAAAAATCCCCAAGGCCCCGATTGCACTACCGGCTAGTTGGCCTAGCACCCCATAATCCTTCAATAACAAAACACCCAAATAGGACGTCAACGCAAAAATTGGTCCAGGCAGAGACTGCGAAAGCGCCATCCCTGTCAAGAAGTCATCTGGTCGAATCAAGCCCTTAAATTCAACGAATTCAGTATATAAAACAGGTGCGAGTACCTGTCCCCCACCAAAAACCAAACTTCCATTCCGGTAGAAATTCTCCAGCAAATGAAACGGGAAATAATCGGTACTCTCCCCTAATATCACGAGCAAAACAAAGACGCCCCAAAACAAATGAAAATTTGCCCAAGGAATAATCATTTTATGTTTCTGCTGCCGTGGAAATTCGCGAAAATTCAACGAGGAAACCAATCCTCCCAATACCAAAACAAGTGGAAAAATATAGGGCGATGCGAATAAAACACCTATGGTCAGCGTACCAAGAAAAATCCATACATACATCCACGCCTTAATTACCTTACGGGCCATGAGCCACCCCGCTTGAAGAATTAACCCCACTCCCACCGGAAGGACAAACTGCACCAAATCACGGTTACGCAAATAGGTCATCCCATATGCCGCCAAGGTCATCACAAAAACTGCTGGGGTAATCCAAATTAATAGGGTTAGGTAGGCTAATGTTGCCCCACCTCGCTTCAAACCGATCGCCGTAATCATCTGCGTGGACGTAGGCCCTGGCAAGACCGAACAAAGCGCTTGAATTTCAAACAACTCATCCTCGGTTAAATAGTGTTTTTCATGCACCAGACGACGCAAAAAAAGGGCCCAGTGTACCTGAGGCCCTCCAAATGAGGTAGCAGCCAAAACGAATACATCCCATAAAAAATTTAGATGTTTTGGCCGTTTCACATTATTTTTTCTTTAATCCCAATTCGATCAAGCGTTCATTTAAAAATTCTCCGGCGGTCATGTCGGTGTAGATCTTCGGACTCTCCGACGTCACACAACTTTCTAAGCACGTTAAATCCATCTCAGAGCGTGGATGCATAAAAAACGGAATCGAATACCGAGACGTTCCCATTTTCTCACGCGGCGGATTAACCACCCGGTGGATCGTTGACTTTAAGTGGTGGTTCGTTAGTCGGTCCAGCATATCTCCCACATTAACCACTACCTGATCAGGTAAAGCGGTAATTGGAATCCATTTTCCATCCATACGTAACACCTCCAGGCCTTCGGCTGAAGCACCCATCAAAAGTGTAATTAGATTAATGTCTCCATGCGCAGCGGCACGAACAGCCCCTTCCGGTAGACTATCCGGATCCGCAATCGGGAAATAGTGGATCGCACGCAAAATGGAATTACCATTCTTCACACGCGATTCAAAATAATCTTCCGGTAATTTCAAGTAAAGCGCAATTGCACGCAAAAGTGATTTGCCTGCTGCCTCTAGTGTCTCATAGCCTTGCACCGTTAACTCCTCAAATTGAGGATACTCCGTTGGAAAAACATTGGCTGGATATTCCTCCCAAACCGAATCTCCGTCCGCTTTATGTGGCTGGCCAACATGGTAAAATTCTTTTAAATCAGGGACTTTGAAGCCTTTGGCAGTTTCTTTTCCTTTACCAATGTACCCACGCTGACCGGCAATGCCCTCAATTTCATAGGCCCGCTTTAGGTCATCTGGCGACTGAAAAAAACGTTCCACTTCTGCATACAATGCTTTTGTGAAGTCGTTCGATAAGCCATGTCCTTTGATGGCAACAAAACCTATTGTATTAAACGCTTGGCCTAAATCTTGTACAAACTTTTCCTTACGAACCGGATCTCCCGAATTAAAATCAGCTAAATCTAAGGAAGGTATTTCTTCTAATAACATACTTACTTTGTTTCAAATTGACGTGAGACGAAATCCCAATTCACTACATTCCAAAATGCAGTAATGTAATCTGCCCGCTTGTTTTGATATTTTAAATAATACGCGTGTTCCCACACATCCAAGGCCAAAATAGGCTTGCCTTTGATATCCACCACATCCATTAGTGGATTATCTTGGTTGGCCGTCGAACTAATCACTAGCTTCGAGCCATTCCATGTTAACCATGCCCAACCGGAACCAAAACGAGACGTAGCGGCCTTGGCAAACTCCGTTTTAAACGCATCTAAACTTCCAAAATCAGCTTGTAACTGCTTTAGTAACGCAGCACTTGGTTGTTTTCCAGCAGCTGGCGCCAACAATTGCCAGAAGAAACTGTGATTCCAGTGTCCTCCGCCATTGTTACGCACAGTAACCGGCTGCGTAGAAACGCTGGCCAATATTTCTTCAATTGATTTCGTAGACGTACCAATCGCCTTGTTTAAATTATCCACATACGCTTTATGGTGGCGGCTGTGGTGAATTTCCATGGTCATCTTATCAATATGTGGCTCTAAAGCATCATACGCATACCCTAGGGTAGGTAATGAAAAAGGGGCATTTTCCAATACTTGGATCCGTGAGGCCACTAAACCTAAGCCGGATAACTTTAAAAATTCGTTGCGATTCATTGCGTATTGGGTTTATTCATAGGTTACTCGGCCCACAATACTGCGGCCAAGGGTAATTTCATCTGTATACTCCAAATCCCCACCGATCGGAATACCACGAGCAATGGTCGATATCCGTATCGAATAGTCAGCTAATTTTTTCGTCAGGTAAAAGGCCGTTGTATCTCCCTCCATCGTGGGGCTTAAGCCTAAAATCACTTCATCAAAGGAACCTGAGGCCACCCGCGTAATCAAGGTATCAATGTGCAAATCACTCGGCGAAATACCTGCCAACGGGGAAATAATTCCACCCAGTACATGATATAAGCCCGTGTACTGACCCGTATTTTCAATGGCCATTACGTCCCGCAAATCTTCCACCACACATAACAATCGCTCATCACGCTTCGTACTTGCACAAATACCACATAAATCACCATCGGAAATCATGTGACACTGGGGACAATACTTAGTTTCAGTGCGAAGTTGGACCAGCGCGTGGGCCAGTTGCAACGATTGCGATTCAGGACGTTTTAACATGTGTAATGCCAAACGTAAGGCTGATTTCTTACCAATACCCGGCAGTTTCGAAATTTCCTCCACAGCTTGCTCAATGATTCGAGACGGATAGGTATGCATCATAAATTAGGATTCAATGGATTCAATCTCAGCTGAAATACCGCGCCTGCAAATTTCATTTCGCATGGAAACCAGCGTGTCGAATTCACCGGATTTTACGCCGCACCGACCGCGGAAATGGATCATTAACGTACACTGTTCGGCTTGTTCCGGACTGTGCTCACATACTTCCATCAAGGTTAGGGTAACGTATTCGAAGGTATTTACGTCATCATTGTAAACGACCAACTGATGTGCGGGGGTTACTTCTTCATCTACTAGCAGGGCCACTTCCTCTTGCCATTGCTCCTGCCCGGCTAAAGAAAAAATGAACTCAGAAACATTATCTACGGAGAAATCCATATTTTTGAAACTAGGTTTGAAAACACCTCGCACAAATTTATATAAAATTCTCTTTAAACCTCTATGTCGATTCA
>JACCDM010800700.1_pt1 | contig 21448 bp, 16 predicted proteins | sample 7445851 | NCBI WGS metagenome assembly JACCDM01 (sample SAMN15323438, study PRJNA562643) | freshwater metagenome | isolation source: river surface water | place: USA:Blue River Watershed | collected 2017-08-16
TCTGAAGATGAAATTAAATTCTATAATTCATTCAAAGATGGGGACGTGTATGTTGGATACAACGCATCACCAACAGATACGTTGGCAGATGAGGCGACGAGATTAGGAAAGACGGGTGCAGTTTCACCATACGTGAATATTGATGTTTGGGGAACAACAAAGGTTTATAACACCGGTGTTCTTGCCATGAATAAAAAAACATGGGTGAAATTATTAGAGAGATACAACACATTATATCCTCACGTAGAACCTATGTTCTATCATTATGCAAAACAACAATGGTTGATTTCATATATCATCGGTACCGACAAAGAGTTTAATGTAATTGAAATGGGTTATGATGTTCATAACCATAAACATTACCCAAGTCCTGTTGGAACTTCTCAGGACGAAAATGGTGATGTTTACTTTAATAATAAAAAAGTTCTATTCAAACACAAGTGGTAATGACACCAGCATTAAAAGAAGTTTTTTTAAATTCAAAACCATTACACGATGAAAATTGTCTTTGGTTAGAATTCGGTGTTTATGAGGGCAGAACAATTAATTTTATTTCGGGTAGAACTAATGGAATTGTTTATGGGTTTGATAGTTTTAGAGGTTTACCAGAAAATTGGAGAGATGGGTTTTTAAAAGAACATTTTAATAAAGACGGTATAGTACCGAAAGTAAACCCCAACGTTGTTTTGGAAATCGGATGGTTTAATGAAACATTAGAACCATTTTTATCTAAACATGAAGGTAAGAAGATAACCCTGTTACATGTTGATTGTGATTTATATTCATCTTCAAAATATGTTTTGGATAAGTGTACACCATTTTTGGAAAAAGATTCAATAGTTGTTTTTGATGAACTCATAAACTATGATGGATATGAAGAGGGTGAATGGAAAGCAATGAACGAGTGGGTCAATGAAAATAATATAAAATACGAATGGGTTGTAACCGCACCTGAAGAAGGTAGAAGACAATCTTATGCGTTAAAAATATTATCAATTTTAAAATAATATATGTACGATTATCTAATAGTAGGGACCGGATTCTTCGGTTCCATTTGTGCACATGAATTAACCAAATCAGGTAAGAAGGTATTAGTTATTGATTCTCGTAATCACATTGGTGGGAACTGTTATACCGAGAATAAAGATGGTATCAACATTCAAGTATACGGTGCACATATCTTTCATACATCAAATAAAGAAGTATGGGATTGGATTAATCAATTTGCTGAGTTCAATACCTATCGTCATCATGTACTGGCAACATATGATAATGAGATTTACTCATTACCATTTAGTATGTTTACATTCAATAAATTGTGGGGTGTTAATTTTCCACACGAAGCTCAAGAGAAGATTAAATCACAATCTATCAGTATTGACGAACCAACTAACTTAGAGGAGCAAGCAATCAAACTTGTGGGTAAAGATGTTTACGAGAAACTAATCAAAGGTTACACTCATAAACAGTGGATGAAGGACCCAAAGGAATTACCAAAAGAAATCATTAAACGTTTACCTGTTCGATTTACATGGGACAATAATTATTTCTTTGACAAGTATCAGGGAATCCCAATTGGTGGGTACACTCAGATATTTGAAAAGTTATTAGAAGGTATCGATGTTCAATTGAACACCAACTACTTTGATGGTAACTTACCTCCACATAAGAAGGTAATTTTCACAGGACCAATCGATAAGTTCTTTGGATACAAGTATGGTAAGTTAGAATATAAAACGGTTAGGTTTGAGCACGACCACTTGAATCAAATAAACTATCAGGGAGTACCTGTAATGAACTATACCAACTACGAAGTACCATACACCAGAATTATTGAACATAAACATTTCGAAGGTGTTGATACCAACTCAACGTGGATTACACGTGAATACCCAACACAATATATTCCTGACGTTACCGACCCTTATTATCCGGTGAATGACAAAGAGAATAATGAAATGTTCTCCAAGTACAAAGAAGAAGCCGAACAGGTAAAAGAATGTGTGTTGTTTGGTGGTAGATTGGGTGAGTACAAATACTACGACATGCATCAGGTAATAGAATCGGCACTTAACTTCATTAAAAAAGAAATCAATGGACATTAGTTTAGTACTTGCAGTATTCAATAAATTAGATTTAACTAAGGATTGTTATAAAAGAATTCGTGAGATATATCCCGATGCACCTTTTGTTATCAGTAGTGGTGGTTCAACAGATGGAACCAAAGAATGGTTAGAATCTTTAGAGGATGATAATCTTTCCTACATCCACGATGACGATAAGTTAGTTTTTTCTGAGAACTACAATGCGGCAATTAAGTTGGTAGATACAGAGAAACTAGTTCTCATTCACAACGATATGGTCATTGGGAGACACTTTCTTGAGAATTTGGATAGATTACTCACACCAGATACTTTGCTCTCTTATACGACGTTAGAACCACCAATTTTCAAAGGTCATAACAGACCAGGTAAATTGATAGTGGACATGGGTTATGGATTCCATGATTTCAAATGGGAAGAGTTCGATGAGTTTGTTGAGGAGAATAAATCCGATTGTAAAATATATGACGGAGCAGTATTTTTTATGAGTGGGTATAAGAAGATGTTTGAGGATGTCGGGTTCTTTGATGGATTTAGTTTTGTTCCAGCATTTGCCGAGGATGATGACTTCTTAATCAGAGCCAAACTCAAAGGTTATAAACTCAAAACAACTACTTGTGCTATTACATATCACTTTGTTTCTCAAACATCAAGATTCAGTGAAGAATTCAAGAAGGACAGAATGAAGTATGAGATTAACTCAAATAGAAACTTCGTCCGTAAATGGGGTATCCCGATTCCCGCATTTAACGAGTTACGTTATTGGGAGGATGATGGATTCAGATATAAAACATTTACCATGGGTTTAACCACCCGAAGTAGAGCGAGATTGTTTGAGGTGGAACCATTCTTCGATAAGATTGATTTAGGGACGATTCCTGAGGATTATTTGGAGAATGAACAGAAGAACACCCGATATGATTTAAGGTCAAAATTCGTCCTTACAGACCTTGTGGATGTGATGGTATATGAAATGAGTCCGATGACTGATGAGGATATCTATGTCCTTCAAAAATTACGTCTTTCAATACCTTACTATGAACCGGGTGAATACAAAGTTGGTTCATTAAAAATAGAAATAAAAAAGGGGGTATAAAACCCCCTTTAACCACTCTAACTACTCGAACTTATTCAGTTGGTTTTTGTACCAACATGAACAATAAATTATAATCGTCTGTTGTTTCTCCTACCTTATCTAAATCCTCCATTGTTAGTGGAGTGTATTCAATTTCTTTTTCTTCACTCAATAATGCATTGAATTCATTTTGGAATTCTACGTATTGTGGATTGAGTTCTCTTGAAATGACTTTATCGTTCTCATCTTTTTGTTCGATGAATACTCCGATTTGAATTCCACCTTTACCATCGTCTTCACCATGCTTTTGAATGATTTCATCGCGAAGGGTTTCAATTGATTTGCGTTCTGCTGCCAATCTATCACCCAGTTCGCTCAACCAATACTTGGTCTTCAACGGTAATTTATGTTTTCTAAATCCGACGAAAACTTCTTTTCCGTTTTGTGGATTCACAAAACCATTAATCTCACTTTCTAATTGTAGAACTTGTCCTAATTTTAATGTTAGTTTTGCCATCTTATCTATTTTTTTTCTTTATTATACGAATTATTTTTCAGTTTGTCAAGTCAATACCACCAACCTTTACCACTAAATTCCGCAAAATCAAATAATAAATTGATTCTGTCTGTTGTTCCGTAATTATTTACTTCGTGTTGACGCATATTATTCAATTCAAACATTTGTCCAATCTCAAAGAATCTACGTTCATCTTCAACAATGTATTCTACTTTATCCCACTCACAAAATAATGGAACGTGAATACGATGTGATAGATTATATGAACCTCCGACATCTTTGTGTGATTTAATTGATGAGCCCGCAGGTAAACGAACCAAAACCGCTCGAACAACATAACCCCAATTATATTCGTGTTCTAATTTTTTTAATAGGGGGTCAATTAGTTTTTCAAAATCCAATCTTTCATACAATTCATGTTTAGTACCATTGAAATGTCTGAAGTCATTGTCATAGATTATTGCGAGAGTTTTTGATGCACCATGCATTGGATTAGCATCTTGTCTCCAAGTGTATCTATCCCACTCATCGGTAGGGATTTCTGAAACCTTGTCCAACCATGGTTGGATATCAACTTTACCGTAATCTTTGAAATTTTCTTTTATATTCATACGATAGTAAATAATGCGTAAGTTAACATTAATGCAATCCAAATAATGAGTGCTTTTAGGTATGTCATAAATCCTGTGTGGAAATACTTTTGACCTATTGGTAAACACTTATGTGATGGTGAAATTAGATATGCCGAATACTCCAATGTGAAAAACAAAACAAAGTACTTCATACCAAATGCTGCGGTTAGTAAACTAACAATTCCTGCATACTTAGATGACGAACCCAAGAGGAATGATGCAATAAATCCAATCATCGAAACAAGAATGATATTCTTTGTTGGGATATAATGTTTTATGAATGTTTCAATGTAATCATAATTGGTATTAACTATGTTTCCAAGAATAATAACAAATGCAACAATCACAAGTAATTCCCAATTAATATAATCCAATAGTTTATACCATGAATTGGAGTAACTGATTAGATAGAATGTGAACACAGTAAATGCCAAGAAGTAGTAAGGAGTGAAACAACTTATCAGTATTGTACTTAGGAATGGTAGAACAACCAATGTCATGTTCTTTTTGTTTATCGGTTCATCCTTTACTTCAATATCAATTTCGTCATCGTTAAGTGACATGATATAAAATGTGATGTACAATGCGGTTATCAATAAAAGTGGCCACACATAAGACATGAATGTCATATATGATAACCCCAAGACCGCCATTGGAATGATTACAGTTTTTTCAAGTGGTGACCATAGATAATAGTGGTGAGTTGCCAAGTAATCTATGATACCAAATTTCTTTCTCTTCTTATTATCTACAGGTGCAATACTATTCAACATACTGGCAGATAATGCAACTCTACCGGGTATCGGGAGTACTCCACCAAACAATGATACAAGAAAGACAACGGCTTTCTTTGATTTGATTTTTTGTGTTAGTAACCTAAATAAGTCCGTAAGGTATCCTCTTTCTTTGAGGATACCTGTTACGAACATAATAAAAAGTAAATAAACAAGGAACTCTTGTCCTTTGATTAAAATCTCCATGCGAAAATTATTGTGCTACGTGATGCTTTAGATTCTTGTGTAAATCCCGGCATCGTTTCGACGGTTAAATAAGCGTGACCATTAAAACGGTATTGGATTAGTGGTCCGAAATAAACTTCGTTACTTCCACCACCATAATCATTACGGCGATACATTCCACTTACACCTAATGTCAAATCATTATTGATGATATGACCATAAGATGCGGTTGATGCATACTCGGGTTCTCTATCTTCTTTGGTGTCCGCCAAGTTACCTTCATAGATAAGGTTTAAACCCCAAATACCTTTATTACCGATTCTGTCACCAAGTAATAACTTTGGTTCGATACCCCATCTACCATCTAACATTTTCATTTCATAGTAGATAGTTGGGTTACCCCAAATCTTACCCCAATCAGCAAGTGCATATCTTAATTCCCATGAGAATCCCCTCCAACTGAAGGTCTTGTTGCCATTTTCACCATCATAAACGGTATGAGAGTACAGGTCTAATTGTAATCTCTTTCCTAAACCGAAGGTGAATTCATCCCTCATTCTAATTTGGGCCGGACCGTCCCTGCGGTCACGAATGTCAAACCATTTCTCATACATGACTGAACCTGGTGGGTTCATCACGTAGACCCTAGTTGAAGGGAACATCCTCATTGTACTCCACAAAGGTTGATTGTATGGACCTACCTTTGTTTGGAGGGGATATTTCTTTGCAGTTACAATAACAGTCGCCATTTCCAATGGACCTCTAATGGTATCTTCTACCTTTGTTGTGTCCTTGGTTCTTGCCTGTTCTGAACCCCTACTTATAGCCGAATTGCTGTATTGTGCATTTACTGATGTTGCACCCATCATAACAAGGAGAAACGCTAACTTCCCCGTTTTGTTCCCAACAAACCCAATGATTGTTGAAACAGCGTTGACCAACCAAAATGATGGTCTTGTTGTTGTTTTCATTCTTTTTGTTATTAATGAAATTTATGTGTCAAAGCACCTTACAATAATAACAAAAAATATTCGAATTATAAAATGTTTTACTTTTGAAATCCTAACTTTTCCCAAATAATTTTGAAGGGACAAATTCCCGTCAACGCAGCAAGTGGTAAAAGAATTGGTGGAGCCCAATGCAACCAACTTACATTTTCAAATCCCGATAAACAGTTAGCTATGAACACAACAATCCCAATTGAAAGGAAAGTCATTCTACCTGATGGGGACACATCGCCTAAATTACATAGTTTTTTCATATGATATTTCTTAAAATAATTGTTAATGAAATTATTATCCACAAAGTATTAAAAACAATAAGTGTGGGTAATGATTTTTTCATACTTGACCAAATCAAAAGGGACGATGTTAAAAGGGTGAAAAAGTGTAACCACCAAATCTCCTTACCGAAGATTAACCCCGGTACGATGATGGCAGCTTTAGCCATCCATGCAGCAAATTCAATTACGTTATAATCAGTCCAATAAGATTTGTACTTGTACATTAAAATCTTATCCTTTATTCTACTGTAACCAATGAAGTAGAAAAGTAATCCAATAAAAATTGTGTAGCTAATAATGTTAATCATCGATTCGTTTTAATAATTCCTCTTTTATTTCTTCCGCAGGTGTGCCCTTATGGAATTGAAATGGTTTATTACATCTACATTTAAATTGTACATAATCGTCAACCAATTCTTTATATTTTAATTCTAAAAATTCAATTCGTTCTTTTAACTGATTAATCTCTTCCATATTTCTCCCTTAATTGTTCGTATAAGTTTGGTAATAGTTCGGTTAACAATTTCGTTTCGTATTTAATTAAATCTATTTTCTTTTCCATGTATGGTAGATAGTTTTCTTTGATTGAAACTCTTGGGGTTCTACCAAATGGATTGTTGTAGAAGAATCCGGTTCCCCATAACCATTGGAACCAATTCACCGAACCAAAGATTCTACCTCTGAATAGTTCCTCCGCCGGTCTCACTGCCATAATCTGTAACTTCTGCATCAAAGTATCAGGAATGAATGATTTGGTTTTACAATCCCTCCAAAACGGAGTATCATCTCTTTGACATGTTAGATAGTGAGCGTGAATGAAATCACGAATGTCAATCATCATATCAATATTATCTCTATTGATTGTGTCGATTGTTTGAGATGTGTAGTTTAATTCATTCTTCTCAAGTTCAGTTGCCAATGTTGACATGATTCCTTGGAAGGTTGAGATTCCTGTTGATTCCATTGGTTCAGCGAATCCACCAGCCAATCCACATGCAACAACATTCTTAACGGCAACTCTTTCTCGAGTACCAACTCTCATGTTGATTTTTAACACATCACCTTCGTATCCGCCATGGAATTCTCTAAATTCCTTTTCCGCTTCTTCATCTGTAATGTACTTGGATGAATAAACATAACCCGAACCGATTCTATCATAGATTGGTGTTTTCCATAACCAACCGCTATTCATCGTATATAATCTACTGTACGGTTCCATTTCAGAATGTTTATCCTTATATGGAATTGGTGCAGCAATTGCTTTATCACAGAACAATGATTCCTCAAATGAAATGAATGGTTCACCCATCACTGCTTCAATCAATGCTCCTTTAAAACCGGAACAATCAATGTAAAGGTCTGCTTTAAATTTCTGTTGGTCCCACAATTTAATATCTTGGATGAAACCAAAGTCATCTAGTTTAACTTGTTTCAAATCACCTTCAACAAACTTTACTCCATTAGGGATACAAACTTTCTTCTTGATTACTTCGGCAAATTTGACGGCATCGAAGTTGTAACTATAAACACTTTCAATATCACTATAGGTTGGGATGTAACTTAATTCATCATCAACGGTCGGTGATAGATTTTGAAGAGCTAAGGTTGGGGAAAGGAACAACTCATTTATTTTGTGTGGGTCGTTCTCATGATATTTTAAAAGGTATTGTAAAAGATTTGTTTTCTGATTGATGTACAATGTTTGTTCATTCTCCACCAATACAAAGTGGTCACCTTTTTTTGACCAATTCATAAATCTTCCTCCGTATTTGTAAACAGCTGAAGATTCTTCCATCCAATCTTTTTCTTCCAAACCAATAAACTTCATAAAGGAATGAAGACTTGCGGTTGAACTTTCGCCCACTCCAATAGTTCCAATTTTATTGGAATGGATTAATGTGATATCAAGTTTATCTTTAAATACTTTTGATAGTAATGCCGCGGTCATGATACCCGCGGTACCGCCACCGACGATTAATATTTTTTTTACTTCCATAAAATGTTTTTATCCGTTTGAAGGTGTAACCGCATCGAAACGTGAGTCACCCGGAATGATTGTTCTTTCTACTGGTAAAACCACATTGATGATGTCATCTCCTTCTGCGGTTTTTAACTGATTAACGTATGTTTCTTCGTCAACAAATAACTGAGTAACTTGTGCATTGTAATTGTCAACTGCGTTGAGTACTAACGGAACTAATTCTGCAACGGTTGTATTTTTAACAGTTGCCAATGCGGATAATGTTGGAGTTGCGACAGTATTGTCGGCGAGATACATTCTCGCCTCATCCTCTTGTAACTTCCAAGTTGCCCTTTCTTGTGGAGTTTTGTTGACCGATAAGGTTTCAAATTTGTTTTTAAAATAATTCTTAACCATTCTAATTCTTAACCATCTAATCGCTTCGTATCTATCAACAACTTCAGGGTCGGTCATTGGTCTTTTGATTCTGATACCTTTTAATTTATCAAAATCTTCATCAAAGAATTCTTCTTCTTGACCACTCGAATAACCTTTGTATAATTTGGCCGAATCTTTAGTTGCCACATAGAACGCCAAACCATCAATTACTTGTTGGGGACATACTTGAATGCTGTACTTATTGAGTGTTGCTAATGATATTAAATTAATATCGGGTATTGAAGCAAAGAAGGTATTGTCAGCATATCTTACAATTTCTAATCCGCTTAAATTTGGTTGTGGTTCTCCTTGTGGGACATTAAATGCAATGTAATCCATTATTGTTGTTGTTTAAAATCAATTTCTTTTATTTGACCAGATTGTAATTGTTCTTGGTCGCCCACCATATCTAAATATTTTACTTGACCCTTTACTTCGTTCGCAATCTTAGTTGTTTCAACTAAAGCCGCTCTAAAATTTTCAGGCCCCATCTGCATCAATGCTTCGAGGTTACCAACCCCAATACGTCCAACGGTTAAAATCTCAAGAGCCGATTGTGTTGCCAATCGTTTAATCCAATAATCATGTTCATGAGCTTCTTGATTACTCATCATTTCATTAACATCATATTGTGCTCTGAACTCACTTTCAATCTTTTGTAGATTTTCTATTTCAGATATAATTCTCGTTCTATTTCTTAAAATATTTTCATATGTGATATCATTTTTCTTAATATCAAATTCATATAATTTCTTTTGTGCCGGAGAGGTTTCGTTTTCCATTTTTTCAAACAACAAATCTCTTTCCAATCTATTTTTTTCAACTTCTAAGTTGATTTGTTCGGCGTTCGTGTAACGAACTTCTAATTCCAATAAAATTTGTTTAAACTGTCGGTATGGATTGTGTTGGGAATTAACAACAAAATGTTTGATTTGAAACTCCGACATGGAGAAAACCATATCCTTATACTCTTTTGGTAACAACTCTTCTTTCATAATATTACTTTTGTACTAAAATATAAATAAAAGTTTTCAAAAAAACAAGTTAATAGGAACTCCACATTGGAGAAGCTGAACTAAGTTGTCTTGGTGCGTCGGCGATATTAACCACAGTTTCAATATTATAGTTAATCTTATCCGTATGGGCATTTTGACCTGAGTTACAGTTATATCCACCGGCAAAGTACCCCCAATTCATTCCCATAACACCCGATTGTTCGTTGTTGTATAGTGTTTGAGATGCGGTACTACTTAATGTCCATGTCGAGGTTACCATATCAAATTTGAATATTTTGTTACCGTCCGTAGTTGTACAGTATGAACCTCCCCAGTTACCCGCTAAGAAGAATTTTTCATGTTTACTGTTAACACCTTTTTCAGCACCACCACCCGGCATACCTAATGAACCGGGACTGTTTGTTGTTGTGAGAGTACTCCAAGTATCCGTGGCATGAACCATTCTATTTGTTACGGTGTTAGAACCACCGTATGAAGATGCGAATTGAAAACTATAATCTTTGTTAAACCAACCAACTCCATATTGACCTGAAGGGGAACCGCCCGCACTTGACCATGTTTCAGTATTAAATCTTAGAATATCCATGGTTGAACCACCTTTGCCGTGTTCAAATGCTCTTAATCCATATGTCGCAACGGTATTATATAGGTCACCTTGGTAACTTGGTAATGATGACGGCATAAATCCAACACCTTCTTGTGAAGATGATGGTGAACCACCAGCACCATTCGGTCTGTTAGCAATTGCTTGTACTGAATCCGTTGGGAAGTTTACCCTATCATTTGTTACGTCTCCATTCTGCACGTTGTGGAAAACATAACCATTAACTAGCGAACTAGCCCATCCACCGTACTTAATTGCTTTATTTAAATTATTTGACATTGTGGACCAAGCATCAGTAGCAAATGCTAGTTTTGTTACTTGACTGTAAATGGTTCCACCAATATAACCACCACCAATAAAACCCCTAATTAAGTTAAGAGAAAAACGATATAAATCTCTATCAAATCCAAATACTTCTCTACCGTTGTGTCTTAAACTTGCGTAGTTATCAACGATTGTTAATGGATTACCATTTGAACCCGCTTCTCCACAAATAACACAAACAGCATCTGTTGATGCAATTGTTGTACTTGATGAACTTGTGAAGTTTGTCCATGGACCGTCCGCACTAATTGTTGAGTATTGTAATGTTAATGTATTTCCTGAACGCTCCCATTTTAACCAATAACCCGGTGCGGATGAACCACTACTTTGTATTGGTGCATGATATTGACCAAAAAATGTTGCCGAATACCCACTTGGGAAACCTGAGGTATTCAATGCACCTGCATATGGTCCGTATCCATCGGCGGAATATCCATTAAAATCAAAATGATGGACATTAGGTCCGTAAACCATTCCCGCACCAATATAATCGTGGGCCCAATACGCAACGATTCTAAAATCTTCACCGGCAGCAAATGTTCTATTGTATACAACAGTGGTATAACCTCCTGATGGAGGTGTAAATGTTTTGTTACCATTTGACAAAGTACCGCCCGTGTGATAGGTTGATGCCTTTCTCCATCCGGGACTACCATCTAATATTTCTATGTTACCGTTTACTATCATGACATGTGACCACTATACATGGGACACCCGGCAGATAATGCTCGAGGTGCATCAAAAACTTTTATTACTGTATCAGTATTATATTCAATTCTATCTGTGTGTGCATTTTGAACGCCGTTATAACCACCAGCGAAATATCCATGGTTTTGCCCCATAACTGCCGGTTGCTCATCGTTGTTTAATGTTTGTCCATATGGATTTGTCATATATGATTCTGTGGTGTGCATGAATTTCATAAATTCATATACAAGTCCTCCGGCATGAACATAAGATTTACCGTCTTTTGTTGGTAAACCCTTACCCCAATATGATAATCCAACCGTATAATTTGGTGATGGGGAACGAGTACCCCATGTTTCGGTTGAGTATTCATATCTTCTTGTTACACCATCATTCGCCAATGACCATCCGTAATTTTTATCAAACCAAGCCTCACAATACGATTGGTCACCTCCATATATGTTACCATCAGATGCTGCCCTAAATGTATCGGTATTAAATGTAAATTTTTCGTAGTTACTCGAACTATTTGCTAAAGTATATCCTTTACTACCGAACATTGTACCATTTGGTTCATACCCAACTCCATGTTGTATTGTACAGGGAATTGAACCATATGACCTACTGTCGATTGCCGTAACATTCTCTGTTGAGAATGCCATTTTTTTATTAATGTAACCATAGGAACCCCAATCACCCCATAAAATATAACCATTAATGTGTGAGGAAAAATGTCCACCATATCTATGAGGGGTCACTAAGTTTGCATTGGCCGAAGTTCCGTATGTGTCGGTTGCATTTTGAATTGTTGTTACAACTGTCCAACCCGCATTACTGATATACCCACCACCAATATAACCTTTGGTTAGTGATAACCCTTGTTTATAATCGTCGACAATGTACTCAAGATTGAGTGCCGCGCCTTTATAAAGCATAGTTCCCGTATAATCTATTCTACCGTATACTTTCATATTAAACCGGACTCCATAAACCTGATGCTGAAGAGAGTGACCTCGGAGCGTCCGTAATTGCCACCGTACTATCAGTATCGTAATATACTTTATCGCTAAATGCGTTTTGACCTAAATTTGATTGGTATCCTCCAGCTAAGTAACCATGATTTTGTCCCATAACCCCTGTGTTTTCGCAGTTTGGTATGTGTTGACTTCCATAGTTTATTGACCATGTAGATATTATGTTTCTATATTGACGTAATGTATTATCAATATGACCACTAGTACTCGTAAGGTAAAATTTACCTTTTTTACTGTTTACTCCTTTTTCAAGGACATTGCCGGGTAACCCTAAAGCACCGGGTGAATTTGTTGTTGGTTGAATTCTCCATGTTTCGCTAGCAAATGGAAAAATTCGTGTTTGGTTTGCACCTGATTGGTAATGGTATCCATATTCTCTATCGAACCAACCCACTGAGTGGTCTGCGGTTCCAATATTTGCATCGGTTGTGTTAGTAAACGTATCAGTTGCGAATGTTAAGATATCATATCCTGTTGAACCGTTACCACAAGTGTATGCCTTGGTTCCAAATGGAACACCTGTTGATTCATAACCAACTCCTTGTTGAATAGATGATGGTGAACCACCACAATAACCTCTATTACCAATTGCGGTTACAATTTCAGTTGCCAAATTTATTTTATCGTTTCCACAATAACCATTTGATTGATTCAAAAAAACGTAACCATGTGTATGCGCACTCGCCCATCCACCATATTTTGTTGCATAGTTTAAATTACTCGAACTTGTTCCCCAAGCGTCGGTCGCATATTTTAATGTAGTTATTGCCGTCCAAACAGAACCACCTATATAACCACCACCAATAAGTCCACGAATAAGAATTAAACCAAGTTCATAATGGTCATCACGCAAGGTCATTATATCACGACCTTGTACTGTAAGATTTCCGGTGAAATTGATGTTACCATTAACTTTCATTATTTATTTCCTTTGAGTTCGTCGATTTCCTTTTTAAGGTCTTTTATCGCTTCAATTAATAAAGCTGTTAATCTTCCATAAGATACGGAATCAGGACGACCTTCTGTATCGAATCCGACAGCTTCTGGTAAAATTTTTGCCACTTCTTCCGCAATAACCCCCGCTTCTTTTTGTTCGTTATTTATTTTGGTATATGTAACACCACTTAACTGAAGAACTTTCTCCAAACCATTTTCGATTTGAACGATATCTTTCTTGTATCGGATAGATGAGTTCTCAGTAATTCTACCGTTAACAACCAAGTTGTTGTAGATTAATGCTCCTCCGAAGTATAAGTGAGATGATGATGTACTTTGGTCACCGTAGAATAAAAATTCAGCACCGTAGTTAATTCCATCTTCGGTTGGGTTGTTATCAGTAATCTGCATGTAACAATCCATTGGTGTACCATCCTGTAAACCAAATTTATCTGAAACAAACGCAGTTGCGTACATGTAATCATAATAAGGATTCACATATACACCACCAGTACCGTAAACTGAGTTACCTGAACCCCACAATACTTGGTATGTTGAGTTACTATCGTTGTTGTAGTTGATACCTACAGTTGACGCGTAAGTTACAGATTGAGAACCGATGTTACTTGTGGTAATCAAACCTAACTGACTGATAAAGTGAGCTGGTGTTGATTTTCTCAAGTAGTTGTCAGAAGTATTCTGTGTCCAAATCTGACCAATTGTTGGGTTTTCACTGTTTCCTGAAGATGCGTTGAAGTATGTACCGAGGATGTATGCTCCATTAATATCACTACTTGCATATACTACACCCGCATTTGTAATTCTAAATACGTTACTACCACCACTATTTCTAAATATGAATTCACCACCACCTGTATTTTGGAAATAAAGGTTGTTTGAGTGCCATTGGATTTTGTTTTCTTCACCTGTCCAAGTACCGTAGTTACCTTTTAATGCATAACCACCAGCAATTGTTAAGTTGTCATCAACATAAACTGAACCATTGAAGTATGATGTTCCGTTGTTATAAAGAGTATAGCTCGAGTTAGCCCCACCTATTGATAAGTTTCCACTAACAAAAAGTTTAACTCCCGATACAGGTGTTGAACCCATCGCAATGTTTCCGTTGTTGTCAAGGTGGAAATCATTCTGTCCATATCTACCCATTACAACTTTGTAATCGGCAAATGCTTCGATAACAGGTAAACCTGAGATTGTGTTAACCGAGAAGATACTATCTGTCATATCATCGGTTACAGTAAACAATCTACCATTCACACCATCAACCGCAACAACTTCTGCATTTGCACCACTACTATTAAATCTTACGGTACCTAAGTTTGAATAACCATTTGGATTTAAGTAGTATGCGTTGTTCGCACTATCATAGAAGATTGGTGCATATACTGCAGTGTTCGATTGAATTAGGTTTTCAACAAGGAATTGTTTGTTGTTGTAAATTCTAACCCAAGTACCATCGGTCATGTGGATACCACCGGCATATGTTTCACTGTACCAACCGGTTGTTCCATATGTTCTGAACCAATCAGACGCATACATCGCGTATGGGGTAATCCAGTTACCTGTGTTATCCGAGTATGCCGACCAGTTATCACTTGAATTTAAGAAACCAATTCTACTACTATTACAGTGAATTCGACGAGTTGTTTCGTCGGTATCTACCATGAAGATATTAGAAGATGTTGAGTTACCAACGGTTATATTTCCATTAACAGTGATACCTGCAGTGGTTGAGCTACCTCTTGCGGTAACAGATGCTAAAGTATCTGTTTCACTATATGATGTAAGGAATGAAGATGCGTGATATCCATCAAGAGTATCCGCATCTAATCCTGAACCAGAACCATCAACAGTCAATAATTTTGATAGTACGTCAGATGCGGTATAAGATGAAGAATCTAAATATTTTCCATCAAGGTCAACAGTTACGTTACCGTATCCTGTTACTCCTAAAGTTAAAATACCGTTACTTGTATTGAATGATGCTGAAGTTAAGTAATAGTTTGTGTCTGTATATGATGTAATCCATCCAGGGTTTGTAGAAACACTACCATCTGCCATTAAGAACTGAGAAGAACTTCCTCCCGTCTTAACGAACGCAGTTGCTCTGATGTTACCCGTTACCGCTAACTTGTAACCTGAAACTGAAGTGTTACCCATTCCAATTTCACCGGTTGTTGCGATATAGAAATCGTTTTGATTGTAACGACCCATGATTACTCTGTAATCAGAGAACGCTTCAATTACAGGAACACCGGCAATTGTGTTAACTGAGAATAAACTGTCACTTAAATCATCTGTGATTGTGAACAATCTACCGTTAACACCATCAACTGTGAATACTTCAGTTCCACTTGCAGTACTGTTTAATTTAACAGTTGCCAAGTTTGAAGTACTTGCCGGATTTAAGTAATATGCCGTGTCATTAATATCGTAGTAAATCGGAGCATATACTCTACCTGAACCATCTACTCTATATGTCCAAGTTGAGCCGTCGGTCATCAATGCATAACCATAAGACGCCCCCGACGCAATTCTTACGTAAACACCATATTCAGATTTTGAGCTATTGTATGCGTTGAATACCGCCAACCAATCATTGTTGTTTGTTGCAGTAACATATAATGTTGCGTCTTGAACTGTATTAGTATTTCCACCATCAATCCAAAAACCTCGGTTATCATAAACACGAACCATTGTTGATTCAGTTTGATAGATACCACCACCATATGTTGAGTTGTACCAACCTGTAGCGGAACTACTTCTAAACCAATCAGATGCGTTGAATGAGGTTGCATATACATAATCAATATATGGGTTCACATAAACACCTCCGGTACCGTAAACCGCATTTCCCGAACCCCATAATAATTGATAGTTTGCATTACTATCGTTGTTGTAGTTAATTGCCCCAAGGTATGTTCCCGCTTCTTGGTATTTTCCATCGATATCAACTGTTACCGTACCACCATCATTTCTTGTTAACGTAATAACACCATTTGATGTATTAAATGATGCGCTTGTAACATAATAGTTAGTATCGGTATCAACAACTGTTTCAGTTGCTGTTGTAATTCCGGTAATGTGACCATAACTGTCAAGTAAAATATCTTGGATGTAAGTTCTACCTGAGTTGTTAGAAGAACTTGCTGCACTTACTGAAATATGTGCTGATGTGTAAGAACTGATATTCCCTTCATGTATTAATGTATACCACGAATTCCATGTTGTATCAATACCATTTCTTATACTAAGTTTTGGTTGACCACTTGCGTTAACACCTGTTGTATTTGCGAATGCCAATTGGTATGATGAATCTCCCGTACTTGAGGTCGTTCCATCCCATGGTGAGAATGTCATTACACCACCGTAGTTACCAGAACCATTTGCGATACCGGCATTAACAAAATCCCAAGCAACTGACCTGTTATTCCAGTTAGGTCTTCTATCAGATAAATCTCTTGGTCCGTCAGGGAAACTAATCCATTTTGCTTCATCGGCATAACCCGCTGTTGATGCACTTGTTGCGCTTCCTGCACTTGTTGCGTAAGTTGCGGTTGCGGCATTTCCCGTTGTATTTTGGTTCCATGTTGGGATGTTTCCTGCATGGTATACAACATATTCTGTTGTACCAGCACCAACTCTAACAACCAATCCACCACTAACCGATGGGTTAAGTACGATGTAATCATCACTATCGTTTGATACACCAATAACCAATCTATTTGATTCACCCGATGACCCACCAATACCGTATGGGTGGAACTGAATGAAACCGAAATCAGATGGGTGGTTAATGTTTGTACCATCTTTTTCAGATTCGAAGAAGATACCACTAACACCACTACTGTTACCTTTTAGTACGATGTTATCCGCGCCCGTTACATAATTCGATGATGAGGTATAAGAACCTCTTGTTAATGAACCTCCAACGGTTAATCCACCAATTGTGATATCGTTTGTTGTTGATGCTCCTCTTGTTGTAACTGTTGCTAATGTGTCTGATTCTGATGTTAAATAAGAACCAGCTGCTTGATACCTACCATCCAAGTTAACAGTTACGTTACCGTATCCTGTTACACCTAAAGTTAAAGTACCATTACCTGTATTGAATGATGCAGAACTTAAATAATAGTTCGTATCAGTATCAACAACTGTTTCAGTTGCTGTTGTTATTCCTGTTATGTGTCCAAAACTATCTAAAAGAATATCTTGGATGTATGTTCTTCCACTATTGTTAGATGAAGATGCGGCAGAAACCGAAGGGTGACCGGTTAAGAATGAAGATGCATGATATCCATCAAGAGTGTCGGCATCTAATCCACTTCCACTTCCATCATTATTTGAGTGCCATACTGTTCCACCATTTACTGTTGCGGAACCACTAACCGCAAATGAACCACTAACGGTAGTTGTTGTACCACTAACGACAAGTGAATTCATTCCAAATGAACCCATCACCACTCTATCGTCAGAGAACACCTCTAATACAGGTAAACCTGAGATATCGTTAACTGAGAACAACGAACCTGATAATGTATCGGTTACTGAGAACAATTGTCCGAGTGAACCTTGTACATCAAATACTAAACTACCTGAACCATAAACTTGTAATGGAACTGACGGTGATGTTGTATCTGATTCACCATAACCAACTCTAACACCTCTCGCAACAGTTAAGTAACCGTTGGTTGTAAGTGACATCGCACCTTGTGATGTGTTATGTCCATCATCTCCCCACCAGAAGCCTCTGTCATCGTCGTTGTTCATTTGGAAGGTCATCGCCCAATCGGCAAGTCCACCGAAATTGTTTCCGGATTCCATACCGATAGCATATGTTCCACTATTACTATAAACGTTATACTTGTTTCTTGTTGAGGAAGCATTCGTTCCGTAAACACCTGTTGCAGTTACATTATTAAATGTTGGGCTGTCAGTTGTACCTAAGTTTTGGTTAATCGTATATGAAGTAATGTTACTTGCATTACCACTAATATTTCCTGTAATCTTTGAACCAGCAAGTGCCGTAATCCATGCGGGATTTGAATATGTTCCTGTTGTATAAACTCCATCAGTTACCGTTGCGGCGTTTCCTGAGATATTAATACCCCAAGTACCGTTTTCAAAAACATATTTGTAACCAGAACCATTTTTAAAGAAACCATCGGTTGCGATATATGCCCTTAAATTACCTGATTGTGTAAACCAAATTGGTTCATCACTATCGTCCTGTGTACCAATTTCTAAATAAGATAATCCCGCTCCGTTACCTGTAGATACAAATCTAATAAATGCGGCATCGGTATTCATTCCCCAGAACACACCTAAACCTGAAGTTGTACCAAAGGTTAAATTACCTGTCATGGTGTCACCACTCTTAGAAACTTTGTTTCCAATTGATGTGGTAATTGTTGTTGCGAAGTTTGCATCGTCACCAAGCGCCGCCGCCAACTCATTAAGAGTATCTAACGCCGTGGGAGCACTATCAATTAAGTTGGTAATCTGTGTTTGAACATAACCTGTGGTCGCATAACCTTGACCACTGTGATTACCCCATCCAAATGCGGTGTCCCAGTTAGTTTTGTTATATCCTGTAATTGCGGTAGAACCACCGAAGAAGTTACCAATTTCAGTTTCTGTATAATATCTTGTATCAGTTGTAGTTGAATAGTTGTTTGTATTCAAATACTCATATTGTGTTGTGTCTCCACCACCATAAATTGGTCCTGTTGTAATTATACCACCTTGAGGTGCTTGGTCCAAATCAACTTGTGCCGGAACTTCAGTTAAAGCGGGGAAATTATTAATATCACCCGGGTCAACACCATCAGCAACCCAATCCTTAATAACCCAACCTTGGTTTTGGATATTTTCTAACATCCAAGCTTGAACTTGACATGATGAATCGTCAATATAAACCTGTAGTAAAGCACCATCATATGTTGAACCATCGACAATACGAAGAGTTCTAAATGGATTACCACTATATCTTGAGTTAATTAATACGGTAATATCAGAGTAGTTACCATAGTGATGTGTTGCATAGAACACAACCGATTGGTGATTACCACTTGATGTGTCTCTTAATATAAATCTACCAACCGCTCTGTTACCGGGATTAGCGGCAATTGTGTACCAACCAGCGGCTCTGTTAACATCGGATGTTTTTGCGTATGGTAGATATCTATCATCGTGTGTATGAACGGATTCGGCATATTTTCCATCAATATCAACTGTGTACGTATTCCCATCGTTACGAGAGAATGTGATTACACCGTTTGATGTATTAAATGTTGCACCTGTGGTATAGTGATTTAAATAAGAACTAATGTAACCACTTGGGTTGGATGCTGGGTAGTAATAAGAACCGTGTTGTCCGTCGAGTAAATCGGCATCCAATCCTGAACTTGCCCCATCGTTACCTGAGTGCCAAATAGTATTTCCTGCCCACGAAATTTCTTGTGTTGCACCATTTAAGTAGAATACAACCGTACTACCACCACTATCAAACATTCTAAGATTTAACTTAGAACCATTGTTATTTCCACCGGAATTATAATGAGGATAGTGATTACCATTATTATCATAAGCATCAAAATAATGGTGTCCTTGGAAATGGTTTGCGGAACTACTCAACGTGACGGCAGTACTTGTACTAGCACCTCTTGCAGTAACTGTTGCCAACGTATCCGATTCTGATGTTAAATAAGAACCCGATGCTTGGTATCTACCGTCCAAGTTGACAGTGTATGTTCCACCATCATTTCTTGTATAAGTTAGATTACCATTACTTGTGTTAAATGTTCCACCAGTAGTGTAGTAATTTGTATCAACAACAGTTTCAGTTGCCGTGGTTATACCTGTAATATGACCAAATGAATCAAGAAGAATATCTTGAATATAAGTTCTTCCCGAGTTATTTGATGAACTTGCGGCACTTACCGAAGGGTGTGCAGTTAAGTAACCACTATCATTGGTGAACATTGAAATGTTACCGGTAATATTCTGTAAAGCCCTACCATTAGATAAAACTAATGTTCCACCAACATAAAGCGCCGAATTAACAAGGTCGAACTCGGTACCACCTCTAATAATAAGTGGGTACTTATCAAAAGCGGGTCCCTGATAGTCATCAACATGGAAAACGAATCTATCGTTTGTTGTTGCATTATCTCTTAATTGGAATACAAAATCAATACTATCTGAAGATGGTTGAATTGCGTAAATTCTAGCACCGTCATTATTCAATGTCCAATCGAAACCTTTACCACTTGTTGGGAATGTTCCCGCTAAGTCAACAAATTTTAAATCGGCAGCATTACCTAATGTAACATCACTATTAAATGTTACAGGAGTTGCGGTTGACGCACCTCTTGCGGTAACTGTTGCTAATGTATCTGTTTCGGTGTAACCTGTTAAGTAAGAACCTGATAATTGATATCTACCATCTAAATCAACAGTAACTGTGTTACCGTCATTTTTGGTTATTGTAACAACACCGTCACTTGTATTAAAGGTTGCACCTGTTATAAATGTATTTGTGTCAACAACTGTTTCAGTTGCCGTAGTTATACCGGTGATGTGCCCAAAACTATCTAATAAAATGTCTTGGATGTATGTTCTTCCTGAGTTATTTGAAGAAGAAGCCGCGGATACTGAAGGGTGTGCGGTTAGATAAGTATTCGAATCTAATGTACCATCACCCTTTAAGAATTGTGAGGAATTTGCACCGGTAACAATAAATGATGCCGCGGTTATTGGTTGTGTGGTTATACCATTTCTAGATACAACATCTTCTAAGGTATCTACTTCGGTATATGATGTTAAGAATCTTCCATCAATATCTACCGTAAATGTACCA
>JACCDM010138249.1_pt1 | contig 21436 bp, 26 predicted proteins | sample 7445851 | NCBI WGS metagenome assembly JACCDM01 (sample SAMN15323438, study PRJNA562643) | freshwater metagenome | isolation source: river surface water | place: USA:Blue River Watershed | collected 2017-08-16
TATGCTCAATTACTTTCTACCGCTCATCGGGTGCTTGATGGCACTCCTACTATTGATAGGGGAGGCGCAGCTGGCCGACAACGAACCACGTATATACTCCCTGATAATCGTGATACTGTGCTTTATCGGGCTACTCATATTAACCATCCTTCAGCAATTTGGGCCCGTCAATCTTATGCCAACTATGTCTGGTTGTCTAAACTGTTGACCGAATTGTGCAAAGAATACACCTATCGTTATGGTAAAGTTCATAAAGTTGAGCGTGATGGCCTTGAAGAAGAATTGATGTATACACCAATGAATATTCCTGCTCATGCACCTTTTACAGAACCTACACCAGCAATGCCTGATGAGGTAAAAATCAAAGGCGATTCTATCAAATCATATCGGAATTACTATATAATGAATAAGCAACACTTGGCCTCATGGTCAGGCAAAATTAATTCTCGTAAAGTACCGGAGTGGTTTGATGAAGCAGTTAGTGTGTGATTTTTGTGACTCAGTAAGAATCGGTGTAAAAGTCGGTTACAAACAATTTAAGAAAAGTTTTCAAGAGTGCCGTAAAGTGAGAAAGTACACTAAGGCTAATGCTTTCAAACCTAATATGTTTGAACCAGAAGTAAACAAAAAAGTACAAGATGTTAGAGAACTTGCACAGAAAAATTACACGGAACAAATCTAATGATTTATACATTTCTCAATAAAAATACAAATGAGATTGAAGAACATACTATGCGTTTGGCTGAGTATGATAAATTCAAAGAAGATAACCCACACTTAGAGCGTTATTTTTCCGTAGATGGTCTTGCGGGTCTTGGTGACGGCCAGCGTATGTCCGTTCCAGGTATTGCACAACCACATGCTGCGTTTGAAACTGGTGTTATTCAACGTATGCAAGAATCTATTCCAGGAAACACCATGTCTGGTCACAAAACAAAACGACCAAGAGAGTGGTAATGGCACAAATCCCAGCATTATTTCTTCCAAAAAGGAGTGACAGTGATAAAAAAACCACCGTGAAGAAAGAAACCCCTAAAAAAAGACAGTTCAAAAAGAAAGAAGAAAAGCAAACTAAAAGAGTTGCGATGTTATTAACATAGGGAGTTTTAATGGCGACAAAAAAACAGATTAGTAGAGAAGAAGTTATTGAAGAACAAACTACTAAGACCAGACACCAAGCAGTGAACAATTCACTCAAAATAAAAATAAACGACTTAAAGACATTTGAGCCATTAACACAAAATCAGAAAATATTTTTTGATGCATACAAGCGTGGAGATTATTTCGTTGCACTTCACGGCGTTGCAGGTACAGGTAAAACCTTCTGTGCATTATACAAAGCATTAGAAGAAGTATTGGATAAATCAAATCCATTTAATAAGATTATTATTGTCCGTTCAGCGGTACAGTCCCGTGAAATGGGACACTTGCCAGGTGATGTTGATGAAAAGATGGAAATCTATCAACAACCATATGTGCAAATCTGTCACACACTATTTGACCGTAAAGATGCCTATGCAAGGTTGAATGAACAAGGTTATATTGAGTTTATCTCCACATCATTCATTCGTGGTATGTCATTTGATGATGCTATCATCATTGTGGATGAAATGCAAAACTTAACCTTTGAAGAAATTGATACAGTTATGACCCGTGTTGGTTATCGTTCAAAGATTATCTGGTGTGGTGATTATCGTCAAACAGATTTGAATAAACGCAAGAATGATATGTCAGGCATTTTGAGGTTCTTTGATATTGCACATCATATGTCGGCATTCACACGAATTGAATTTACACCAGAAGATATTGTTAGAAGTAGTCTTGTGCGTGATTATATTTTAGCTAAAATGAATTATGAGGATTCACAAGATTAATGTTTACATATTGCCCACCAAAAGAACTCGCTGACCTAAAATCACAAACATTCCCTGACGGCAAACGATACTACACCACACCTGATGGTGTTAAGTTGCCGTCCGTGACTACGGTCATTGGTGCAAAGAGTAAACAGGCCATCTTGGAGTGGCGTAAAAGAGTTGGTGACGAAGAAGCCAACAAGATATCACGCAAGGCCACTTCCCGTGGTACCAATGTTCACACACTATGTGAACGATACTTGAACAACGAATCACTTGGTGACATTATGCCTGACGCCAAGGAGATGTTCCTGCCACTTAAACCTATACTGAATAGAATCAACAACATTCATTATCAGGAATGTGCGTTATGGTCTCTCCAATTGGGTATGGCAGGTCGTGTTGACTGCATTGCAGAGTTTGATGGTGTGTTATCTGTTATTGACTTTAAGACTTCACGCCGTCCTAAGAAGAAGGAAGACATTGATAATTACTTTGCTCAATGTGTTGCTTATGCTTGCATGTATGAAGAAATGATTGGTGTCGGTATCGACCAAATCGTTATTATCATGGCTGTGGAAGGCTCTGAACCGTTGTTATTTATTGAAAAAACAGAGAATTACCTAAATACCTTGTTGGATTATATAAAATTTTACAAGGAAAACAGTTAAAATGCCTTTGCCATCAAAATCAAATCCAATATCTTTCTCTCAACTCGCAGAAGAATTTGGTGATCCGGATGGAAACACTTCAATATCTTTAAGTGAATATTACGGTTCAGGATACAAAACTTGGCCAACACCAGGTGTTAATTACTATGCTGTAGGTTATCCAAATGGTGAAGACCAATCATTTGTTGTTGTGCCTCATGCTGGTGAAGAAATATCTCTGAATAGATTTTATAGTGCATCGAGAACACACAGATTTAATTTTGTCATTGTTGGCGGCGGTGGTGCCGGTGGACCTGGTTGGCCAGACAACATCGGTGGCGGTGGCGGCGGCGGTGGTGGTGGTGGTGTAACATTTGATTATTTTGATGCTCCATTAAAAGGTTTTTCAGCAACTATGACTATTGGTGCCGGCGGAGTAGGAGCAGAATATTCAACGCAACAATCAGGTTCTGGTGGAACATCCACGTTAATCTGGAGAACATTAAATATTCCAGAAAGTGCTGGAACTACAAGGCGTTCAACGGGCGGCGAAGGCGGATGGGGTTGGCTTGGTGGCAGTAACAGTCTTAATGTTAAGGGCGGAAACGGCGGCCTAGGAACATTTCCGGGAAATGCCGGCGCCACTTATGGCGGCAACACCGGCCCATCGGGTGGCACCGGCGGGAATGCTGCTGGTGGCGGCGGTGCAGGTATTGACGACCAGCCACCACGAGGTGCTGGTGGCAACGGAGTTTATATCAGTGCATTAAATCTGACCTTTGGTGGCGGTGGCGGCGGCGGTGGAGATTACACAGGAAACTCATCGGGTGGTACCGGCGGAGGTGGTTCGGGTGCTAGTGCAACATCAGGTACCGCAGGAACTAATGGACTAGGTGGCGGTGGTGGCGGCGGCGGATCTTGGAATCACGCATCTTTTCCAAACCGCAGTCCGGGTCTTAATGGTGGTAGTGGAGTTATTTGGGTTTATTATCCAAAATCTTATGGAAAAATACTTAGTGGTGGTATTGAAACTAACAACACTTCTTATTATTTCCACCAATTTTTATCAAATGGCACACTAACTTCAGCTTAACTTGACAAACGAATTTTTATGATGTATAATGTGATTATGGTTGTATGAAGCAACTTGAAAAGTGTTCTGGACGGGGGTTCGACTCCCCCCAGGTCCACCATAAAAGGAGTATCGTATGGATGACGATTTAGCAAGATGTGCAATAGGTGTAGCGATTGTTGTCCTCATTGAATTAATCTTTTTATGATGGGCCTGCCATGGTTTCGACAGGGCAAAGAGTATAGAAGTGGACAACTTATCAGAGAAGATATAAAAACTAAATTAAGTAAACGCAAACGATGAAAAGTTCGCATTAGCAGCTTAAAGGCCGCTTAGGGTTTTGGTGGTTGTACCTCGTAACAGAATCAATCACCATTATGTTTAACAACTAGGAGTTTTAATGAAGAAATTCATTCTAATTACCCTATTCTCAATGTTACCAGTGGTTTCACATCAAGAACCACTAAATGATGCTCAAACAGTATCATTTGAAATGGCCAAACAAATGGAATGCATGGCCAAAAATCTCTACTATGAAGCAGCAAAAGAATCTTTTGAAGGTAAACTTGCTGTTGCTCAAGTAACAATGAATAGAACAAATCATCCAAGCTTCCCAAAGACAATTTGTGAAGTTGTGTATCAAAAAGGACAATTCAGTTGGGTTGATGAGAAAAGAAAACCCATCACCAGCAAATATGCATGGGAAGAATGTATGATTATTGCCAAAAAGGCATTGACTCAGACAGTCCTACATGATACAATATACAAAACGAAGTCGATGTATTTTCACAACAATCAGGTTAACCCTGCTTGGAATCTGAGATATGTTGCACGAATTGGAAACCATTTATTCTACACAAGATAATGCCTACAAAAAATGAAATCAGTGAATTTAGTGATTTGATTAATTCAATTGCTGTCGAACACAACATCACAAGGATGGATGCAATCATTCATCACTGTGAACAATCAGGTATGGAAGTGGATGTTGCATCTACACTTATATCTTCGGCACTTAAATCCAAAATTCGTGAAGAAGCACAAGAACTTAATTTGTTGAAGAAAACATCCAAATTACCCCTATGAGTTTTCAGTTTGAAGAAGGTGGTGGTTTCTCTGCCTTTGCTCTATATAATGCGATTAAACTTCATTTTACTTCTGATAGTTACGATTTTTTTAAGTATGGTGGCAAAACCAACGTATCAAAATCCAACTTTGCCGTCCGAAAAGACAAATATTCATTCTACAAACTATCCAGAAAATATAGTTTACAGGACTTGAGGGACTTCTATGTTGCCAATTTTTTGGTAAAGAATGTTTCGTGGATCGGTGAGATTGCCAATGAAGAAGGTGAATCGAACTATAAAGACTGGCAAAAAAGAAACCAGAGCTTGACTTATCGGTTCAAAGAAGATATAATGTACATACTTGATGAAACAGATGGCAATCCAAATGATTCATTGAAGGTTGTAGACGGACAACATCCACAATTATTGCGATATGTGTGGAGCCACGATGTTAGTATTGAAACATTGGTGATACTGAATAACACTCTAAATTTCGTACCAATGTGGGACAAAAAGATTACAGACACAATCGTTTGGCCTGAATGGAAAAGAAAGATTGATGGTTATTCTCCGTTTGTAAATTATGACAAGGACAAGTTTGTGTCCATTTTGAAAGAAAGTTTAAAAGACTATGCAGATAGATAAAATCTATGTTGATATGGATGGCGTTCTATGTAACTTTGAGAAACGATATACGGAACGATATGGCCATATTTCGGAAGAAGTACGCCGTAGCACATTCAAAACAAACTTCAAAGACTTCATTGAGACTGACCAGTTTGCAACATTAGAAATTTTGGACGATGCTCGTCATTTAATTGATGTATTGGATCTTTATGTTATACCAAAAGAGATTCTATCTTCAACAGCATATGAAGAAGTATATGAAAGTATTTCATTGCAAAAGGCTCGTTGGCTTGCAACACACAACATTTCCTGGAAACAAAACTTTGTACCTGGAAAACGCCATAAGTACAAATGGGCGACACCAAATTCTGTAATCATTGATGACACTTGGAGTGTTATTGAAGATTGGAGAAACGCAGGTGGGATTGGTATTCATCACAAAAATACCGAACAAACCTTGGCGGAGTTAAAATGCTGCCTAAATAAAGATATACATCATGCATAAAGTGGACAATCCGTTTATATTCCGTTATATTCCGTTTAATAAGAAAGAAGGTAAATTATGGTAGATTTCGCCAAATTGAAAAAGAGTTCAGGCAATCTGGACAAACTCACTAAAGCCGTAGAAGCACTCAACGCTTCGTCAGACGGTAAATCCGACAAAGAGAACTATTGGAGACCAGAGGTAGATAAAGCCGGTAACGGTATGGCTACTATTCGTTTCTTGCCAGCTGCAGCAGTAGATGGTGATGATGGTCTGCCTTGGGCAAAAATCTTTGAACATGGATTTCAGGGACCTGGTGGTTGGTTAATCGACAAGTGTTTAACTACAAAAGGTCAACAATGTCCTGTTTGCGAACACAATAACAAATTGTGGAACTCAGGCATTGAAGCGAACAAAGATATCGTTCGTAAGCAAAAGCGTAAACTAAGTTACATCGCCAATGTGTATATCGTATCTGATCCAAAGCATCCAGAAAACGAGGGCAAAGTTAAATTGTTCAAGTTTGGTGCCAAGATTTTTGAGAAGATTACAGAGGCAATGAATCCACAGTTTGAAGATGAAACACCAATCAATCCATTCGATTTGTGGAAAGGTGCCAACTTCAAGTTGAAGATTACTAAAGTTGCTGGTTATCAGAACTATGACAAGTCTGAATTTATGTCACCATCAGCATTGTTGGATGACGATGATGAACTTGAAAAGATTTGGAAGTCTCAACACTCATTGTCAGTATTGACAGAGGACAAAGAATTCAAATCATATGATGACTTGAAGGCTCGTTTAGAGAAAGTTTTGGGTGCTTCTGAAATGCCTAAGACTACTGTTGAGACAATCAAGGCTGCTGCACCAAAGACTAAAGTTGCTGCTGATGATGCACCTTGGGAACCACAATCATCAGAAGATGATGACATGGCATACTTCTCAAAGTTAGCTGAAGATTAAACTGTTGTCGTAAACCGTTTAACCCCGCCTAGTGCGGGGTTTTTTATTGGTTAAACAACTCTTGTCGAATCAAATATCATACGTTCGAAAGAATCCTCGTGATTCCTAACATCAGGTATAGCTCTTTTAACTGGCACAGACAATTGTGATGTATTGACATTTGTGTTGTTGGTGGTTGATACTGGACTCTTTGGTGCAGGTACAATTTTGTTATCCAAGTTTTGTTTTTGAACTTCATCCAATTTTTTTCCTGCATTGGAATTTTCACGCACCAATTTATCATTCACCGCAGGTTTATTTAACTCTTGTGGTTGTTTTTTTGTTGTAGACTGTTCTAGTTTAGTTATATTTCTGCCTTCACTATCAATGTGGTCTACACCGTTTTGGCGTTCTTCTTTGGTGGTACCTGTTTTTGGATCCCAACCAATTTCTTCCAAATACTTGTTCTGCATATCTTTATCACGCCAGAATAAGTAGGATTTTTTATTACTTGGTCTGTCTGCCAAAATTCTCAATCGTTTTTTCTCAACTGCTGATGTTTCTGTCGAAGCTTCCATAATAGCAGTGCTGACAGCAGCAGGATCACCGGCACCAAGAATTTGTTTCGTTGTTTCTTCTGGTTTCTCATCGTTGTATAGTAAAGACAATAATGCTGCGCCAGCTGTAACATATAGGCCTAGAGGCGACAACAAAAACATTCTCATCAACGAAGGCACAGCTTTAGCAGCAACGGCAGCAGCGGTGGCCGCACCGGCACCAACTGCTACTGCTGCAGCAACAGTTCCTGCACCTATACCAGAACTTGTTGGTACAACTCTTGCTGCTTTTCTTTTTATTTTTTGACCTGTCAATAACTCTAATGCGTTCAAAACTTCTTGATGGCGTCTTTCTTTCTCCATCTCCATTTCTTCCATCTTGTTGTCACTAAGTTCTTTTCTACGCAATTCATTTTCATGCGTAGTTGCCATCAGTTTATACATTTTGGTTAAAATACCGTTCAAATCACCCACCACATCTTCTTTTGGTAGTGGTTTAATTTTTTCTGCACGATTTCTACCTTCACGAATTGGATTGAAACGGCCTGAGAAATATTGTATGTCTTTCGCATCTCTTCCTAGAATATTACCTAGAATAGCTGGACCCAAAGAAGAACCAAATGTCAAAAACTTGGCAATGTTTAAAGGATCAAACTTCTCTGTTATGCCTTTGATTTTACCACGAATCTTTAGTGATACGCCTTTTTTAATGCCTTTGGCAATACCCTTTTCATAAATTATCTGATCCGATATTAAATCGGTCAGTTTAGTATTTCTAATTCGTCTGGCTTGTTGATAGGTAATACTCATTTGTTTCTATCTTTCTTTTGTTGATACACTGAACTGTCATTACCACTCTTTTCAACTTGAACAGACTGTGAATTACTGACACCAACATTTGTGTTGTTGATTATTTGTTGAATTGAAGTGAATTCTTGCATAGCTTCAATCATGTCTTTTCTATCTTTGGAACTAATATCAATTTGTGTACCTGTGGTGGCAATTGATGGTATAGTTTCTATTTTAAGTCCTTTAGACACCAATCTTGTTTGCAAAATTGTTTCAAAATCTTTGACCTTTATTGTAGTCAATTCTGGATTCTGTTCTTTTGGATCATTAAGTTTTGCCCTTACGATAGCATCACGCACAGTAATATCTTCGCCACTTTTAGCTGCACGATTCACAACAACGGCACCAGCAGGACCAATATAGTGAGCCATGTACATATTACCTGGAGTTGGTGTAACGCCATTTCTTTTCAGATATGCTTCGTTGCCTCGATAAAAGTGTTCGTTCATTTCATCTTGTAACTTTGGAGTGAACTTTGCATCCATTGGCAAATTCATTTCCTTTATTACACCTTCCAAAGTTGAACCAACAAACTGGTACTTACCGACAGCACCAGTATTTTTCTTTGTTTTGTTTCTATACTTTTGAAAATCTCTGACTTCAGCCAAAGTCATTTCGGAAAGTTTCTTACCACTATATTGCTCTGCCGTTTTCAGTCCTATGGTATTGACAATTTTGCCATTTTCCATTCTATCACCAAATGCAGCATCATAACCAGCACCACCACCCTCAGCAGCACCGACAGCCTTTGCAATGGATAGTCCTCCTAAACCCACGGCCGCTGTGGTTGCAACCTTTGCAGCGGTTTGACCAGTTACAGTAGGTGCAACTTTTGAAACTGTTTGGCCAGTAATCTTACCTTTAACTTTTGATGCCAGTTCCTTACTTTTTTGAACAAAATTCGGTAATATACCTTCTTCCTTAGGAAGTTCCTTTTCCTCTTTCTTTGCCTCTTTCTCAGTTTCTTTTTCTTTTTTGACTTTAGGTTGAACTCTACGGACAGTTAAAGCTTTCAGTATTTCTTTATGTCTCCTCAAATCCTCGGTATCATATTCTTCTTTTCTATTTTCATCCAATTGAGCAATTTTTTGTCTGTTAGATTCAATTTTTACCATCAGTGCATACAAAGAACCCAATACTTGTGCGTTGGATGAAGAACTTGAGAATTGTACATCATCATTTACCTTCAACGAATTTAACAACTTGGAAGTTGTTCTTGTGGTTTGTTCTGATAATTTTGGAGAAACGGCCTCATCTGGCACAAAGTCACTGGCCATTTTGCTGCGTGGTCGTTTTGTTTCTTGTTCTATCATTTATTTTTCTGTCGTTCTTTAAGTTTTTGGTTTTCTTCCTCAATATATTGGATTAACATAGTCACATAGATATCTCGTTCCCAAGGTAACATATTTTCAAGTTCAGTCAGACTATACTTATGGTGTTGCATCAATGAAAAGTTAGTCTTATAATAATTCTTTAAATCATCATAACGAAGTGTTAACCGAAAAAATTTTCGAGGCCCTCCACATCAAACGAATGGTCAAAACCACATTTTGAACACTTCATATTTACTCTATGATTCAATTTTGGCATATTGTTGAAGAAGTGTTCAATCTTTTCAAATTGTTCTTGGTTCAAATTTTCAATAAACTCCAACATTTCTTCTGGTGGTGTTTCGTTTGCATAATAGAATTGTTCACCATCAAAAATGTATTCAACTGATTTTGCAATCATATTGAATGTTACATCAGCAATATTATCATATTCGATTGTATCTTTTACCAGTCCGAATTCTGGATATTTCATTTTGATGATAAGTTTATTATTCAATTTAATTTCTGAACTGACACCTTCAACAAATTCAGGTTTAATTTCCATCAAATTAACTTTTGATTCCATGCTGTTACCGCAAGGTTTACCATCAACATCGTTATTACAACGGTATTTTGATTCTGCAATTTCACCGACTGACTTTGCTCTCAGGTTAATAAAGTAATATTCCACATCCAAAATTGGTGTGGCATCAACATCAAAATCGTCAGAGAGTGTACAAACTTTCAATATCTCACGCACATTGTGTTGAATTGTTGGTGCATCACCAGATTCCATTGCCATCAGCAATGATTTTTGTTCTTTGACCAAGAATGGTCTATATTTAATAGTTTTCTTAGATAAAGGTAATTCAAGTTCATAGGTTGGCACTTCAAGTTTTGGTAAAGCCATAATAACTCCTCAAGTTTAAAATATATTAAAGAATGAATTTTGATTCCAGGAATTGTTTCTAAATTCAGTATATGCAAATGTCACAGTCAAACGATGATAACCTTCTGAACTCCAGTCCAAGTCTAATTGGTTGATAGATATTGGGAAAGCCTGAATCAATTCAACCGCATATGATAGTTTGTTTGAAACATCATATTGATTGATGAAGATTGATGTAGCGTAATCTGACCTAAAATTGAAATCGTTTGTTGTTTTAGGGTTTATTAACTCTAACCATCCATCAAAGAAATACTTTGTTGCCATTGTGTCATCGACAATAAATGTCAGGTCTAGGTCATTATATGTTGTCAAATATGGCAACTTTTCGATAGGACCATATGTTTTTCTTTCGGTTGTTGCAAGTGTTCGACCTGGCAACTCAGCATTTTCACAACGATATGTCAATTCCCTAGATGTTGTGAGTGTGGATGCAATCAAAGTTAATGGTGCAATAATACGCACATCAAAACGACTTGAACGTGCAGGGTCTCTGGTGAAACTGGATTTGAAATCGGCTATACTTCCGGCCATTTTATGAAGTCCTTATTTCGTTGACTGATTCTTGCCAAACAGTTTTGGCTTGTTCTTTTTTGAATTGGTGTACAGGTAAGTACATCGCAATATCCCATTCCTGTGGTTCAACTGCAAGAATTCTGGATTTTATGTGAGAATAGAGGTATTTCTTCAAACAAGGCCTAAATTCTCTATATTTCGATGAGGCATTTAAAATAGGATATGTTATCCTTATTCTTTTTATCTCATCTTCATCATTGTAAATTGCAAGTGGCAATAGTTTCTTTGCAAAAGCAATTCTATGTCTGATTGGTAAGTAATGAAAATTCAAACCTAAGAAACCATCTGATTCTCTTTTCAGAGGCATCACCAATGGGAATCTATCATAATATGGCATATCATCTTTACCCTTAGGATCATACACAAAATAGTACAATCCACCCATAAGAAACTTCTGTTTGTCGCTGGAACGGGTGAAACGAGACTTTTCTTTGGTGATTGGTAGTGCCAACCTAGAGGGATTTCTCAGGTCATTGATTCGTTGCATCAACCAAGCAAGAGAATCACGACTCATCGTTTGATGTTCGAGGTCAACTTTTTCTTGGCGTAATGAGGTAAGTACGGATGGTTTTGTAGTCATCTCATATTTAGGTTATAGTCCGAGATGTTCCTCTGTGAAGATTTTGAATTCCCAACCACGGTCCAAGCAGTATTCATTTGCAGCCTTCCATTTGGCCTGATTGACGCCCCAGGTCGCAACTTCTTGTATGTACTGCTTGGTAATTCGTTTCTTCTTTTCTGGTTCTTTGGTCTGTTTCTTGGGTTTGACCTCAATCATCATAGTCTTGGTTTTGCCGTCAGCAGTTTTGACTTTGACCAGAAAATCTGGGAAGTATCTGTGTTTCTTACCATCCACAGGTGAAATGTATGGCACAATTAATTCTTCTGATGCCCAAGATATCACGTTTGGATTTTTGTCGAGCCATGCCATCACCCGACATTCCCATGATGAGCGGTATATGATATTTGTGTGGTCTCCTGCGTATTTTGCAGGATTTGTAGGTCTAAATGTTCCAGAATATGCCATAAATACTATGTATAATCTTTTTTCAAAAACAAAATGACAAACCGCACACAAGATGAATTAGCACAATTCTATCGTGATGAACTAAAAATGAGGCAAATGGCTCAACAACCTCTGAGTCCAGAGCAAAGTTATGGTGACATAAATCAAGGTACATCATATTCAACTGCCACAATTCCTTTTGGTGGTGGTGTAACTGTTGAAGCAAATAATGATTCTGTGACAGGTCCAATGGCACCATTATATCAAAACAAGTATGCTTATACCAGTTTAGTTTATCCACTAGATGCAGGTTTTATTGGTAAAGGACACACCGTACAATTTGACATTAGTGACATAAAACCTGTAGAATTGAAAAATGTTGAAAGTACAGTAAATAACACAATCGAACAAATACAACGTCCTTTTCAAACAGTGGCTGCAGCACAAAGAACCGCAACAACGGCAGCGGCCAAAGTAGTTGATTTTGTGACACAAGGTGCCGAATATCTAAAAAATAGTTCAACAGGAAAGATTGTTAATGATGCGATTGAGTCTTTCGGAAATGCACCAAGATTAAATTATGGACCACAACTAACAAAAACTGTGTCAACAATACGTTTGAGTATGCCAGACACTTTAAATTTTTCATATGGTGTACAATATGATAGGTTGAGTGTTGCTGATGCAGCGGGTTCTGTGCCTTTAGTTGGCCAAATTGCAAGAGCCATCACATCTGGTATAAGAGATAATGCTGCAGGACGATTGGCCTTAAATAAATTGGGTTATGTGTTCAACCCACAAGAACAACAAATCTTTGAAGGTATTGATTTCCGTGAGTATGAAATGACTTTTGTATTTACACCAATTTCTGAAAGAGAAGCGAATACAGTCAAAGAAATCATCAAAACATTCAGAAAGTATGCGGCACCGACAATCAATAACAAGTTGTCTGGTTTCTTCTTCACACCGCCTTCCGTTTTTGATGTTTCTTTCTTTTTCAACGGACAACCAAATTACAATCTGAATCCAATCAGAAGAAGTGTGGTCACAAATATTTCTGTTGACTATGCACCAAACGGCTGGGCTGCACTTAGAAACGGTGCACCTGTACAAACAACAATGACAGTTTCGTTCAGAGAAACAGAACTTGTCGATAGAACATCAATAGAGTCTGAAAGATGAAATATTTTGAAAGCACTCCAAGAATATCAGTAACGGACAAATATGGTAATTCTGTTATATACAGAAATATCATGGCCAGACTGAGTATTATTCCTGCCGTTTTAAAGAATCCATTACTATATTACGAATATGATGTGCAAGAAGGTGATACACCTGAGATTGTTGCATACAAGTATTATGGTGATGTTAATCGTTACTGGATCGTATTGTTCAGTAATCAAATGATGGATCCACAATGGGATTGGCCACTAGATTATAGAAATTTGGTATCTTATATTGAGGACAAATATGAGAATCCTGAAGGCATACACTCATATCAAAAAGTTATAACATTAACTAATTTGTTGGACAATATAACAACAGTCAACACATATACCATAAGTCAAGCGGAATATAACAGTACCATTGAAGAAACGAAAACTTTTGAAATGTCCAGTGGTGATGTTATCTATCAAGTAGAAAAGAAATCTCTATCAAATTATGAATATGAAGTAGAATTGAATGATACAAAGAGAAGTATTAAGTTACTGAACAGAGATTATGCGTCACAATTAGAACAAGAGTTTCGAGCTCTGATGAGTTAATATGGATGATTTTTCAGATACAACCGGCACCTATTCAACACAAGATGCTGGTATAGAAAAAATTGCATTAACCACCGCCGGTGGTGATGTAATTGATTTAAAGAGACTAGTTATTGAATTGTCCTATTTTGAGGACATTTATAGTTTTTCTGCTTCTGGTTATGTTATGTTGAGAGATTCTTTGGGTTTGATTGAAAAGATGCAAATCACCGGTAAAGAATTGATTGACATTTCTTTTGGTAAGACACAAGATGGTCAAAAAAACATCAAGAAAACTTTTAGAATCTACAAAATTGGTGACAGAAAACCAACCGGTAACCTAAGTAGTGAAACTTATAAACTGTACTTTTGTTCGGAAGAATTGATACTATCTGAACAAATCAAAGTATCCAAATCATACACAGGTTGGAAAATATCTGATATGGTCACAGACATACTGTTTCACAAATTAAAAACACCAAACAACAAACTATACACAATTGAACAGACCACTGGTCTTTATGATTTTGTTGTGCCATTACTTAAACCATTTGAAGCAATTAGTTGGTTATCTTTGTATGCAAGACCAGCTTCTACCGATTTGGTTGGTGCAGATATGTTACTATTTGAAAATAAAAATGGATTCAATTTCAGGTCTATCGCAACAATGATGGCACAAAATCCATATGCAACTTATATCTACCAACAAAATAACTTAGATAATGATGTACAAAATTTCGATAGTAAAACCAGGTCAGTTCTAAAGTTTGAAGTTGTAAAAACATTTGATGCACTTAATGAAACTTCATCCGGTGCATATGCAAATAGGACCATTACAATAGACCCACTTACAAGGTCATACAAAGTTACAGACTTTGATTATAACCAATACACAAAACAGATTAAACCTATGAATGGTTCTGGCGTATTGCCCAATTCTACCAATAGATTAGGATTAAAACCAAATCAGGCATATGAAGGTTCATTAAAGGTTCTATGGGGCAATTCTGAAGAAGAAAAGAACCCATACATAAAGGAACGTGCAGGTTCGGTAGCAAAAGATGTATTCGCAGAAACCTATGTTCGTTATAGAACCGCACAGATGGCACTAGCAAATCACACGGTTGTCAAACTGGTTATTCCTGGTGACCCTGGACTGGTGGCCGGCAGCACAGTAACATTCAATATGTTTTCTTTGACCGGTGGAACCGAAAAAGACTTAGATAAATTTTATTCTGGTAAATATTTGGTAACGGCAGTCAGACATGTGTTGCAATCTCAAGGTGTATACCAAACGATTGTTGAAATTGCAAAAGAAAGTTCGATGGCTGCATATCAATCAGTATCTACAATTAAGTGAGAGATAAATGACGAATTATGTAACAAAATCTACAAATATATGGACTGGTGTTGTTGAAGATACAAAAGATCCATTGAATCTTGGTCGTTGCAAGGTACGTGTGTTTGGTGTACATTCAGATAACTTAGGTGAAGTTCCAACTTCTACATTGCCGTGGGCGATGCCAATTTATTCACCAAATACAGGAAAATCATTCTCAACTTTGGTTGAAGGTGATTATGTTATTGGTTATTTTCAAGATGGTGAAGCTTCTCAAGTTCCAGTTATTATAGGTATAACACCTGGTATTCTGGCACAAGCTTACAATAAAGCCAGAGGTTTCTCACCACAAAGTAAAGATCCAATCAAAACGGATTTGCCGGCAGGTCAATCACACGGTCCAGTTACAACACCACCTTCAGCAAGAGGTGACATTGCTAACACATCAATATTCTATACAAACAAAACACTAGACCATGCTTGTGATTTCAGATATCAAATAAACTTTGATTTGGGTTTAGGTACATTTATCAACCCTGTTACAGCCATACAGGGTGCAATTAAAGCTGGCAAAAACAGAGCCGCTATGCAAATGCGTTTGTTGGTTGGTGTTATGGCAGATAAATTGAGAAAAGCTGTAAATGCAATCATTGCAGCATTAGGTTTCGATAAAACTGGTGTTTTGTCCATGAGTTATTCTGTTGCAAAAGACATTTTCAGAAAAATCAATGAAATGACCATGAAGGTTGCCGAAGTTGTGGAGATGGCAGCATATTACATTTCATTAGTAAAAGAAATACAACAAATTATTGATTATCTAAAGAGTTTGCCATCAAGAATCTTGGCAATGGTACAAGATTGTATTTTTGGTTTTATGAATTCAGTAAAGAACTTTGTAAATCAGGTTAAATCTATTCCTGGTGCAGTTGAAAATTCTGTTGAGAATATTTTTACACAATTATCAAATTCTGCAAACGAGACTCTAAATTTGGTAACTCAAAGTGCATCAGCGAATCCTGTACCCGCATCACTATCTACCATAATCAGTAACCCTTCCGAAGCATCTGCAAATTTAGCAAATACATACTTGAGTACATTTGCAAACACAGAAACCACATTGGCAAATAGTACAGCAAATTCATATAATAAATCTAAGACACAATCGCCATGAGTGAAAAACCAAGTTTCTACAAAGGGTTCTTTGAACCAGAATCAGCAGCAAATACTGATTACCAACCAGAATATCGTTACAATAATGTAACGGCAACACCACGTGGTCATATGTTTGAGTTGGACGATACTCCAACTCGTGAACGTGTCAGACTTTCACATCGTTCAGGTACTTTTATTGAAATGCATCCTAATGGTGACGAGGTACACAAGGTTTTTGGTGATGGTTATGAGATTACAATCAAAGACAAGAATGTTATTGTCAAAGGTACATGCAACATCACTATTGAAGGTGATTGCAATATGCATGTCATGGGTGATAAGATTGAAACGATTGACGGCAATTTGGAACAACACATTAAGGGTAATTACACACAGGTTGTGGAGAAAACAAGTAATATCACCACAGTAAACAACATGAGGATAACTGCTGGTGCTGGTATTGTTGGCAGTTTGACTATTTCCACAGGCGACTGTTTGATGTTGAATTGTGACCTGTCAACCGAAGGTGAAATTACAGCTAACAAGATTACTTCACGCACACGTATTGACGCTTTCACTGGCATGAGTGCAGGTCCTGATGGATTCGTCACATTAACTGGTGGTGTAGGTGTCGGTGTTCCTGTTGCAGTACCAACAAAAGTTATATGTTCGACAGATGTTATTGCTGGTGCCACAGTTGATGCAGGAGTTGCAGTCAACGCACCGACTGGTAATTTTGGTGTTATGAATGCTATTTTGATGACAGATGAGATGAATACGACAATATATGACACACATATTCATCCTACATCAAGGGGACCTAGTGGTCCACCTAATACACCGATGGTTTAAGGAGACATTATGGGCATTTTTGACAGACTAGGATACAATTCAGAAGCGGTGGGAAACAATGTAATTGAGTTTTCCGCAAATGTTATTGCCTACATGAACACTTTGCCACCGTTGCTGGAAACATGGCAAATGGAAGATATCGCAAATGAAGAGGTTGGTGGATACTTCAAAAATCCAGTGGCCAATATCACAAACAATATCTGGACAACCTGTAATACGATAATTTCTATAACAGGACTCAGTTCATCAAATATTAACGCAATTTATGTGGTGAGTTCAAATTTATCCGCAAATATCACACCATCCTTCAAGGACCACACAGATAGATTGTCTGGTGTTTCACCGGTATCAGGAAATACAGCTGAGTTTCCACATTATAATACTGCAATGGCCACAGGCAAATTATTGACAAATCTGATATACCAGTCTGACGGAGTTCAAAATAACGCACCGATTGTTGGTAATTTCACTAGTTTGTATACAGAAAATGATTTGGTTTCGTATTATTCAATAATTCAAAACTATCCAACCATCATACAAAACAGTATGATTTCAACAAGTGATGGATTAGGTGGTTACACATATTCTTCTAATCTAACTCAGGCAACTGCAAATGCAATGGTTGCCAATTTGACTAGTATTGCAACATTTATGAATTCCAGAAGAAATGGTGATGTTAGTTTCTATAACAATTCCCAGGATGTAATCAGAGACTACAAATCAGTCAGAGAGTTCAGTAACATGGGACAAACGCAAACCGCAATGATTGATTTAGTCGGAACTGATAAACTGAAAGAGAGACTAAATTCCTAAAATTTCGATTTTTTGCGTTCCGGCCCAAGAATTTTCTCCGACAGCTTCAAAGTTCCAAAAAGCGATTTTACTCCTACGCTAACATAAATAAAAGATGGCAAACTTACAAAAGATTTACTCCGATATAGACTTCACGTTCACAAGAAACCCTGTGACGAGTGATGTTGCCTTGAGTTACGACAGGCAAGCGGTAATTCGTTCTATCAGAAATCTATTGCAAACAAAACACTACGATAGACTCTTTAATCCCGACCTAGGTTCAAATGTAGACGCAATTTTATTTGAAAATATGTCAGACATGACTGCAATGACCTTGCAGAGAGAAGTTTCTTCTTTAATTAAAACATATGAACCGAGAGCTATACTTAAAGAAGTGACTGTTTCTCCATTATTTGATAAAAATGCATACAATGTCAGTATAACCTTTTTTATTGAAAATGCCACGCAGTCCACAACCGCAACAATTCTTTTAGAGAGAAACAGATAAAATGGCAGGTGCAAATTCTAATATTCAAATAACAGATTTGGATTTTGACACAATCAAAAACAATCTAAAGACATTCCTTCGTTCTCAAGATACTTTGCAAGACTATGACTATGAAGGTTCTGCATTGTCAACATTGTTGGATGTTTTGGCATATAACACACAATATAATGCATATTACCTGAATATGGTTGCCAATGAAATGTTCTTGGATACAGCAATTATGAGAAATTCTGTTGTTTCTCAGGCAAAATTGTTAAATTATGTACCAAAATCTATCATTTCTCCATCAGCCAATGTCAATATTACAGTAAATGATGTCACATCACCAACAATAACATTGTCCCGTGGTACAAAATTAATGTCTGAATCTATTGAAGGTATTAATTACACATTCACGACCACGGATGATAAAACAGTTGAAGTTAACTTAGCAACCAATGTAGCCGAATTTAACAATGTTGAAATCAAACAAGGTGTCATTTCAACTGCAAGTTTTATTGTAAACAATTCAACCAATAAGAATTCTTTATTCAGTATACCAGATGCAAATATTGATGTTACAACAATGACTGTGACTGTTGCACAATCAAGTTCCAATACTGCATTTGATGTTTACAAAGAATCAAAATCTTTCCTTTCACTGAACAGTTCTTCTAAAGTATATTTCTTGCAAGAAGGTTTAAATGGAAACTATGAAGTGTATTTTGGTGATGGCATACTAGGTCAAAAATTAATTGACGGAAATATTGTAACAATAACCTACATCAGTTCTGGTGGCACGGCATCTTCTGGTGCAAATAGTTTCATTTTAATGGACACAGTTGCTGGTTATTCTAACACATCAGTCACAAGTGTTACTGCGGCATCTAAGGGTGCAGACAAAGAAAGTATTGATTCTATTAAATTCCAAGCACCAAGGGCTTATTCAGCTCAAGGTCGTGCGGTAAGTAAAGACGATTACATTACAGCCATTCAACAAAACAATCTCGGTTACTCTTTTGATGCCGTGAGTGTTTGGGGTGGAGAAGATAACGATCCTCCATCATATGGTTCTGTATTCATTTCACTGAAACCAACTGGTGCATACGCATTTACACAAACACAAAAACAAAAGTTAATTAACGATGTTGTAAAACCAATTTCTGTATTAACTGTTGAACCAAAAATTGTGGATCCAGATTATACATATCTACAATTGACAGCAAATGTTTTGTTTGATCCAAAGAGAACAAACTTAACAGCAACACAACTACAAACAAATATCAAAACTGCAATTGCAAATTATGCCAACACAGCATTGAACACATTCAATTCAACATTTTCTGTGACAGATTTCAATGAAGTTGTTAGAAATACCAATCAATCTATAATTGCAAACGAGATTGAAGTGAAAGTGCAGAAAAAATTCTATCCAAATTTGACAACACCAACAACCTACAATCTATATTATGGTACAAAGTTGAAGAAAGGTATGTTTGAAAGTGGTGTGAATTCTACACCTTCTTTCCAACTTAGAAATCCATTGAACTTGGCACAAACAATTGATGGTGTGTTCTTAGAAGAAGTGCCTTCATCTACTGGCGGTGTTGAGTCTATTTCCATTTTGAATCCAGGTTTCAGTTATCAAGTTGCACCAACAGTCACAATTAAGGGCGATGGTACAGGTGCAACAGCAATTGCTACACTGAATACAAATGGAACAATTAAGTCTGTTAAAGTAACAAATTCTGGTTCGGATTACACCTCAGCAATTGCGGAAGTTACACCTGCGGCAAATGATACAACAGGACAATCAGGTTCTTTGGTTGTTAACTTAGAAGGTCGTTATGGTACCCTTAGAACATATTATAACAACACAGAGAATGTTAAAACTGTGTTAAATAATAATATTGGTACGATTGATTATCAAGCAGGTATTGTTACATTAAATTCATTTAATCCATTGAATATTAACAATGAACTTGGTCTATTTACAATAACTGCTAACCCAACCACAACAATCATTTCATCATCTTTCAATAGGATCATTACAGTTGATCCATTCGATGCAAATGCCATTGTTGTCAATGTTACTGCCAAAACATGATAGTAAGTAATAATAAGACCTCTTTATTGGTAACGCAACAGTTACCAGAATTTGTCAGGGATAACCCAGACTACGCCAACTTTTCCTTGTTTCTGAAGGCATACTATGAATGGATGGAACAAACAGGTCAAGTTACGGAAGGTTCTAAGAACCTTTTGTCGTATAAGGACATAGATAGAACTGCAAACAATTTCTTGCAGTACTTCACCAACGATTTTCTACCAAACTTTCCAAAAGAATCTTTGATTGATGAGAGACAGGCAGTAAAAGTTGCCAAACAGTTGTACAATTCTAAAGGTACACCTGCTTCATACGAGTTTCTATTCAAAATACTTTTCAACTCAGAGTTTGAATATTTCAACACAAAAGATGCTGTGTTCAAGGCATCCGATGGTATTTGGTATGTTGCAAAGAGTTTGAAACTTAACACACAAGATGAACGTTTCTTACAGATAGATAATTACCGTATCGTTGGTGAAACAACCAAATCTATTGCAACAATCGAAAACTCAATTGTTTCTGGCAATAAAATTGATATATTCATATCAAACATCGAACGATTGTTTCAATCAGGAGAGTTTGTTCGTGTTGTGGACAACAATAATCAAGATATCATTATCAATGGTTCAAATCTCAGAGCAAAGGTTGTAGGTCAGGTCAGTCAACTAAGAGTTGATTCAAGAGCTAGAGGTTTATTATATAAGGTCGGTGATCCAGTAATTGTTTTCAATGGCTTGAGTTCAAATACTGGTGTTGAGGCAACCGCTGAGGTTTCTGCAACCACCAGAGGTTCTATTCAACGCATCAACGTTGTGAATGGTGGTTATGGTTATACATTTACACCTAATACTTTAATTGATATTACTGGTGATGGACTAGGTGCTACGGCCGTAGTAGGTTCTTTTGATCCTGACCTAAGAAAAAGAGCCAATGTTACCTTTGCACCAACAAGTTCAATTTCATTGGCCAGATATACTACAATTGGTAATACAAATTACTCTTTCTTACAGAGTCATCCAA
>JACCDM011394877.1_pt1 | contig 21413 bp, 19 predicted proteins | sample 7445851 | NCBI WGS metagenome assembly JACCDM01 (sample SAMN15323438, study PRJNA562643) | freshwater metagenome | isolation source: river surface water | place: USA:Blue River Watershed | collected 2017-08-16
TTTCGAGCTTGCGCGTGGCATCGGATTCACTAGCAAGCCAGCCTTCGCGCAGATTCGGATTCACCGAAGAGGCTGGGAATAGCTTCAAGTAGGCTTCGGTCGCTGCTTGGAATGAAGCCACCTGTTGTTTTTGCGTCACGCGCTCGCCGTCGAGCTGAAGGATCACGCGTCGCAAGACTTTCTCGACCTCCGCTTGAGAAGCGGAATCCAGGCTCGCAACTTCTGATGACTGTGAAGCTTGCAGCTCGCTTAAGAGCGACTCGACTCGATCCTGATTGCGGGAGCCCAAGTTTTCTTCCAGAAGTCGCACACGGTACGAAAGCTGCGGCGAAACCTCGTTCACGCGCTCTAAAACGCGAGTTCCAGCCGCGCGGTTCCCTTGAGCCAAATAAGCGTAGGCCAAGTCGTGAAGGAGATTCTTCCGTCCCAATCGAGAAGACAATTCCTCGACTTCAAAGAGCGCTTTTTCACCGTCCCCGCCGGCTTCCGACAAGAACATCAGGAAATCACGAAGCGACTCCTCACGAATTTGCCCGCGCGAATCAAAGAGCGCCTGGCGCATTTCACCGAGCGCTTCCGGCATCTGCCGAAGATTTCGCTTGAGCCAAGCCCTGCGGTAACGCACGTAGGAGCAGGAATCCCCGCCCCCGCAAAGCTGAAGAGCCAAGTCATAGTGCTGAAAAGCGCGCTCGAGCGAAGCTCGCGACTGAGAGTCTTGCTCTTCGTGTTCTGCCAATCGGAGTGCGGCTTCGCGACGAAGCTCGGGCAAGTCTTCTTGTTTTTCCAGGCTCAGCCAAAGCGGAGCCGCCTGCGACCATGCACCGAGTTCGGTGTGAAGGCGGGCCATCTGGAAGCGAATCTTCCACTGCGCCGGAAGACTGAGTCGCGCACTCTCTTGCGCGAGAACTTCCTGATAAAGCGTCAACGCGCGCTTCCGAAAAGCGAGAGCCTGAGTCAGCGCGGAATCCGCAGCACCCGGTGTAGCCGCCAGTTCGTTTGCTTCATCAAAGAGCAAGTCAGCGAGCCGAAGCGTCAGCGTGGGGCGCCCCGAGTCGCGAAGAGGAAGAGATGCACGGAGCTTTTCTAAATCTCGCACGAGCTCGGGCGAAGAAGCCCATGCCGTCCCGGGCGCGGTCAGTCCGGAGAAGCTCGCCGCCGTCAGAGCGGAAACACTCACCGCATTCCCAGCAACTGAAGCTAAGCCCTTCCACCATCGCCCCGCGCGCTTCTGAGTCATCTTAGCCTCCCGCCATCACGACGAGCTGGATCGATCCGTAGGCCTGACTGGGAAGCATCGCCATGAACTGCGAAACCGTGACACTCGGGAGTTCGCGATGCGCTTGGAGATTGATCTCGCCTGGAAACTTCTGACCCGGATGCGCTTTCTGCCAACCTTCACGCAGCTTCGCTAACCGCTCCATCAAGGGTGCCGGATCCCGAAGGAGTTCTTGGGTCCGCCCCACCGGCTTCTGATCCAAGTAAACCTGATCGCCCGAGAGCGAAAGCACCGGAGCGTCCTGAATTTCGCTTCCCGTTGAGGCTTGCGGAAGAACGACATCTTTGGCCATCACCAGCATTTCAGGCGAGGTGGAGAAAGTCTGAAGCAGGAAGATGACGAGCAAGCTGAACATGTCCACCATGGCGGTCAGGTTCAGAGCCAGCAGCATCGCGCGCTTCCGGCCTTGCTTCTGATGTTTCCGAGCGATGAGGTGCCGTTCGAACCGCCCCTGAGGAAGAGCATTCACACCGAGGCTCATGATCCGCTCCTTGCCGCCACAACGCCCAAGTTCACCACTTGGTGTTTCCGAAGGACATCCATCACGCCCACGAGATCCCCGTAGCTGGTGCCTGACTTGGGATGAATCAAAGCAGCCGAGGGGACGGCGCCGAGATCTTTCACCAAACCCGCCACGACAGCGTCGAGCTTTGAGGAAAGCTCGGACGCCTCCGCGACTTTCACTGGGACTTGCTTCACCGTGCGTCCCGCTTTTTGAACTTCGATAGCGACCTGCCGCGGAGACTGGATCTGCACTTTCAGCTCAGTCTGGGTCTTCGCAAGCGCGGCCGCATCGGTCCCGTGCGACTGCTTGACCTGCACCGATCCCACCTGCACCCACACTGCTGTCATCAGCAGAAAGCAGATGCACATGGAAAGCAGGTCAATGAACGGAACGAGGTTCAGGTCGACATCCATGCCCTTTCGGCCTTTGGACCGCGAACTGCCCTCGGAACCCGAAACCGACGCCATCTCACATACTCACAGTCGGAGCGGGTGCGACCGACTGAGCCTTCGTGGCGCCCAGAGCGGACTTCGCCGAAGCCACTTGCGTCGACTCGGTCATGAACACCAGATCGTGATAAATGCGGGTCACGGATTCCGTCAGAGAAGCCACGAGCTTGTCCGTGCGGTTCTGATAAATCGCGTAAGCCACGAGCGAAGGAATTGCGACCAGGAGGCCGAAAGCCGTGCAGTTCATGGCTTCCGAGATGCCTTTCGAGAGAAGGGTCGCGCGATCCGCCGGATTGGCGCTGGCCACAGCCGCGAAGGACTGAATCATGCCCGAGATCGTTCCGAGCAGACCAAGCAGAGTCGCAACGTTGCCGAACATCCCCAAGAAACCCGTTCTGCGGTCGATCTTGGAAATTTCCTCGGTGAGCTTTTCGTCCATCCGAGCTTGAAGCTCTTCTTCACCGCCGCCCGAGGTACGAACCTGAAGGCCGACCGATGCGACCGCACCGAGCGCCGTTCCAGCGCCTGCCGTCAATGCGTATTGGGAAGCACCGTTCAGGTCGCCGCGCGTCCAGAAGCCCAGCAGCTGATTCCGGAAATCTTGCGGAGCATCCTTCCAGCCGAAATACAGGCTTCTTGCCCGCTCGGTGATGAAAGCCACCGTGAAGATCCCGAAAATCAGGATGAAATACATGAACACGCCGCCTTCTTGGAAGGCTCTGAGCAGACCCATGGCAAATTCCCCCTAGAAGGAAATTTTGAAGGCCGCTTGCTGAAAACCGCAAGGCATTTTTTTCCGGTTTGCCCCCCCACCCCGTTTCTGCCAAAATCCGCCGCATGCAAAACGAGGCGACCCCGAGCACTTTGGAATCCGTCCGTAATTATTACGGGAAGGTTTTGTCGAGCAGCCAGGACTTGAAGACGAACGCTTGCTGCCTTCCCGGGGCAGTGCCGGCGCACCTGCGCGAGAAAATCGCCCGCATTCACCCTGAGGTTCAGGATCGCTTTTACGGATGTGGCTCACCCATCCCCTCAGCACTTGAAGGTGCAACGGTTCTCGACCTCGGATGCGGCACTGGACGGGATGTTTACCTCTTGTCGCAGCTAGTCGGACCCAAAGGTCGAGTGATCGGGGTCGACATGACTGAAGAGCAACTTGCCGTCGCACGGAAGCACCTGGACTGGCACATGAAGCTCTTTGGCTACAGCCAGCCCAATGTCGAGTTTCATCAGGGTTACATCGAGGACTTGGCGACGCTTGGGATTCGGGATGGATCGATCGACGTGGTCATCTCGAACTGTGTGGTGAATCTTTCCCCCGATAAACGACGGGTATTCAGCGAGATTTTCCGGGTGCTCAAACCCGGAGGCGAACTTTTGTTCAGCGACGTATTCTCGGGTCGACGCATCCCCGAGCCTCTGACGAAGGATCCCGTTCTTTTGGGCGAGTGCCTGAGCGGCGCTCTTTACAAAGAGGACTTCCGGCGATTGATGCGAGACATGGGGTGCTTGGATTTCCGAGTGGTCAATAAGAGCCCGCTCGCAGTGACCGAACCATCCGTGAAGGCGAAACTCGGCAATATCGATTTTTATTCGATCACTTTCCGAGCCTTCAAGCTGGGCCTAGAGGACCTGTGCGAGGACTACGGACAGGTCGCCACTTACTTGGGCACTTTGGCTGATGCGCCTCACGCTTTTGAGCTCGATGATCACCACCGGCTCGAAAAGGGCCGACCCATGCTGGTTTGTGGGAACACGGCTGCGATGCTGCAAGACACTCGCTACGCCGCGCACTTCCGAGTGCAAGGCGATCGCTCGGTGCACTTTGGCGTGTTTCCGTGTGGACCGACTCCGGGCGCGACGATGGCCGCAGGTTCCGGCTCGAATGGCGGAGCGGCTGCTGTTTGCTCACCGGGCGGCGGCTGCTGCTAAAGCTCTTCGGACTTCGCTCACGGTAATCGATGACAGTGAGCGGTGCTCGGCCCGTCGGCACCACCGTACGCCCACCAAATAGCAAACGGTCGCTCAAAGACCACTCAACGATCAGCCAGCGCCCGGTTCAATGCTCGCGCTGGCCCCTTTCTTCAGATGTCTTTTTTGTGTCTTTCCGAGAGCCCAGCTGCGTTCCTATTTGAGCTCAGTACCCGCCCACGGACAAAAACCGCACGCAAGGGGCGCATCTCCTCACCTCAGTTCGATCACAGATGTGTTTGAGACCTAGAAAGACATAAAAAAGACATCTGAAGAGGGGGCGTGGCGGACACCTAAACCCCCGCGGAGCAAAGTCTGCGTCCTAAACAGCGCCCCCATCCGCCCCTCGTCTCGCAACTCCCCAACCCGAGCAGCCAGGACCGCCTCTTGACAGCCTCGCAATTCAATCCCAATTTTCACTCCATGAAACGTCGAAGTGCTTTCCAAATCGGTGTTCTGGGAACAGCCTTATTCCTCATGCTCGCCCCTACATCCCTGACCGGATGCAGCCGCGGAGAAACCGCAAATCAGGAGGAAGCTCCATCCGAGGGCCCTTTCCGGCTGAAGTACAAAAACAACAATCCATTTCCGCCATCTGAAGATTCAAAACCAGAAGACGACGACAGACGCGCCACCAGTCCCTTCTGGTCACCCTTGGACAAGCGCTTCGAAAGCCTCTTTCAGCGCTTTCAGGAACCGGGTTTCCCCTCGCTCCCCAGCTTTGGCGCTCTCTTGGGTTCGCCCGATATTCAAAAAAGCGAAACCCCAGACGCAGTAATTTACGAACTGGCCCTCAACGGCATCGATCCCACTTCCGTGAAAGTCGCCATCCAAGAAGGGCAGATGTCGATCAGCGGCTCACAAACCAGCCAACCCAGCCCGGGCGGCATGCAAATCCAGATGCATTCCCAATTTCAACAGTCCTTCCCCATTCCCCCGGGCGTCGACCCGAAGAAACTTCAGGTCAGCCAAGAAAAAGGAAAGATCCGCATCCGGCTGCCCAAAATCAAAAGCTAAGCTCGCGCTCGCAAGGACAAGAAGCTTCGGCCCTGAGAAGCGGCCATCGAGAAAGGCCCGAGCGAATCCAAGCAACAAAAAGGCCCGAGCGAATCAAGGCATCCCTTGGTCACTCGGGCCTCTGTTTCTCATTTTACTTCGTGAACCTGAGTTCCAATGGAACTTCGGCTCGATCCGAATCAGCCTTCCAGGATCATCAGGCTGGGATTCTGGATGTAGCGGATGAACTCGTTCATGAACTCAGCCGCAATGGCGCCGTCCACGATGCGGTGATCGAGCGAGATCGAGAAGTAAGTCCAATCGCGAATCGCGATGGTTTCCTTGCCGTTCTCCATGACCACCACCGGCTTGCGGAAGATCTTGTTGAAGCCCAAGATCGCCACTTCCGGGAAGTTGATGACGGGAGTCGCAAACAAGCCACCAATCGACCCTGCGTTGGTCAGGGTGATCGTGCCGCCCGCGAAATCTTCTTGAGTGAGCTTCTTCGCGCGAGCGCGATCGACCAACTCTTGAATCTCTTTCGCCAACTGAAGGACTGACTTCGACTCGACGTTCTTCACGTTCGGGGCAGTCAAGCCGTCCTCGGTCTGAATCGACAAACCGATGTTGTAGTAATTGCGGTAAACGATTTCGCCAGCCTGCTCGTCCAGAGTCGCGTTCAGGATGGGGTACTTGCGCAGAGCCGCAACCATGGCCTTCATCACGAAGGGCAAGAACGTGACTTTCACGCCCTGCTTCGCACCGATGTCCTTGGCTTGAGCCCGGAGCTGCACCAAGGCGGTTGCGTCGCACTCTTCCACATAGGTGAAGTGTGCGGCTTTGTCTTTCGACTGGCGCATCTTCTCGGCGATCTTCTTGCGAAGGCCTTTGAATGCCACGCGCTCTTCGAGCTGAGCAGGAGCTCCGAACGGACGAGCCATCGGCGCACGCGCCAGAGTTGGAGCACCCGCAGCCGTGGCACCTGCGCCACTGCCGATCAAACGCTCGACGTCTTCTTTCATCACGCGGCCCGACGGACCGGAGCCCGGAACCGAAGTGATGTCCACACCGGCTTCGCGCGCAAACTTGCGAGTCGCAGGAGCCGCGGTAACGCGACCTCCGACCGAAAGCATTCCGCCGCCGGCAACACTCGATGCCGAAGCAACCGTCGACGAAGCAGCCGAAACTGGAGCCGAAGCCGCCATCGCAGCAGGAGCTGCTGCTACTGGAGCGTGTGCCGCCGCTGCTGGCGCATGCGCTGCAGGAGCGGTCGTCGCCGGAGCCGAAGCACTGGCTGCAGAGGCCGAAGCGCCTGCGCCTTCATACTCCAGCATCACTTGGCCAACGTGCACCACTTGGCCTTCTTTGGCCGCCAACTTCGTCACTTTGCCGTGAAACGGAGCCGGAAGTTCAATCGTGGCTTTGTCGGTCATGATTTCGCAAACCAGCTGGTCGTCTTTCACGACGTCGCCAACTTTCACCAACCACTTCACCAATTCGCCTTCGTGGACGCCTTCGCCGAGTTCAGGAAGCTTCAGTTCCATTTTCTTTTCTCCGTTTTTCGATCACGCCTTGCATGAAGAATTCACCGGCACGATAGCTCGAACGAACCATCGGACCGCTTGCTACATAAAGAAACCCTTTGGCCTCGGCACCGCGACCGAGCTCGGTAAACCCTTCAGGGCTCACGTACCGCTCGACCGGCAAGTGCGACAGCGTCGGGCGCAAGTACTGCCCGAGCGTCAGGACATCCACATCGTAAACCCGCAGATCATCGCAGGCTTCGAGCACTTCTGAATCGGTTTCGCCCAGACCCAGCATGATGGCGCTCTTCGTGAAGAAGGGATCATGCCCAATCGAGCGTGCATGCGCTTTGGCGGCCCGAAGCGTACCCAAGGACTGTAGGTAGCCGGCGCGCGGATCGCGCACTCGGTACTGAAGCCTACGGACCGTTTCAATATTGTGAGCGTAGACGTCGAGTCGCGACTCCACCACTTGCGCAATACAGTCCACATCGCCCTGAAAATCAGAGACGAGCGCTTCGACCAAAATCTTGGGATTTCGCTTTTTGATCTCGCGAACGGTCGTCGCGAAATGGCCTGCTCCGCCGTCTTTCATGTCGTCGCGATCGACCATCGTCAAAACGACGTAGTGAAGGCCCAAAACAGCGACGCTCTCGGCAATCTTGTAAGGCTCTTCCGGATCGAGCGGTGGCGGGATTCGAGCGGTTTTCACTGCACAGAAGCGACACGCGCGCGTGCAGGTGTCCGACCCCAGCATGAAAGTCGCGGTACCCGAGGACCAGCACTCCGAGACGTTCGGGCAACGCGCTTCTTCGCAAACCGTGTGAAGGCCGCGAGCGCGGAGGTTCTCTTTCAAGCTCGCGTAGTTCTCGCCGCCCGGCGGACGAATCTTCAGCCAGTCGGGTTTGCGCGATTGAAGGATCTCGCGCGCTTTCGTGGGCGAAAGCGGACGCGCCAATTCCGGCTCCGGTCGATGGACCGGATCGATCGGGGCATGGTCGTGATGCGGGTCCAAAAGGACCGGGAGTTCCCGGAATATGGCCATACGCGTGGAAGCCCTTATAGACCCGGGGGGTCAGCGAGGCAAGAGTTCGTCAGAAAAGGGGAAAAACCGGTTCCTGAGCAGCTCGAGCTACTTCCGGAAGGGGTCCGTTTACGCCAGGTAAATCGACACGCAATTCTGCACTGAAACCCCGTCCTCGGAAGGGGTCAAAACCACTCCCACCCCAGGGCTCAAAGCCAGGCTGATATTGAAGCGGCGCGGGGACCTGAATGGAAGCCGCCCGGACCTCTTCGGCGGAAGGATAGAGAGCGAGCTCGGGGAGAGTGACCTTTGGAACCCCTGCGGACACCTGCGCCTGGCAAGTGGTGCACACCCCATCCTGCCCTTCGGCCCAGACCTGATTCACCCCCGCGAGAGCGAGGAAAACCCAAGCACTCAGAGTCCAGACTCGGTTCGATACGCCAAAGCTTTTCACGCGGCGCATTAAAGCAAAGGAAGTGCCACCCCGACTCCCTTTCGTAAAATCCAGCAAGCCCATGAAATCACAGGAAACCCACCAGCACCACATCCGGTAAGCAGCCCCCGGCCCCTGACCAAGACTTAGGCAGTCTTGACCCGGTTGGACATGCCCTAGGAAGCCCTGCGAAAATGAGGATGGGGAGACCTTCATCTGATTCGATTCCGTCGCGTGCGTTCTCGAAGCGGGCAAATGTCCGTTTTGATCGCCTCACTCAGCCTGACGTTTCTGCTCTTTTTCGCGTTCGTGGTGAACGTGGGCGTGCTCGTGAACGCCAAGATCAACCTCCAGAATGCCGCTGACCTAGCGGCTTACGCAGGCGCATCCGTCCAAGCCCGACAGCTGACGAACATCTCGTACCTAAACTACGAGATGCGACGCGCTTATAAGAAATTCCTGTTTCGCTACTACGTGGTGGGAAACATGGCCCAAAATGGCCATCCGCATATCCCCGGCGAAGCGACCCGCACCCCCCGCCTGTGGTCCCCGAACGGACTTCCCGGCCAGAAAGCCGGCGACTTCGTCGACCCAGTGAAACGAACGGGCGAAAAGGTCGTCGATTTCCAAGTTCCTACCGTTTGCGTCACCGTAAAAAACCCCAATCAGGCCGGGGACCCCCCCGACAACCCCTGCAAACGCGATGCAATTGGGGGCATCAACATCCCTAAGGATGCGCTCCAAACCGCCTACACTCAGTCTGCTCAACAGACCCTGCAGTTTCTTGAAAACATTCGCCAGCAAGGCTGCCAAGCCATGGGTGCGATGAACACGCAGCTCGCATTCTACTGGCTCTACAACACGGACCCCAGCCTGAAGCTGGTGGAAGACAAACTGAGCCGGGCTACATCTCCCCAGGATCAGCAAAAAAAGGATCTGCTCACCGCCCTGAAAGGCTTGGCCCAGGGGTTAGGCGTGGTTCCGAAGGAACTCCTCACGCTGAGCCGAATCGACACAATCGCTCGGTACTTGAACGAACCGGGGCGCCAGGGACTGACGCGCCAAAAGGTCGGGCAACTCATCAGCACAGGCGACGCAGCTTCCAAAGAACGTACCTACCAAGCGTTTCAATCCGCCTTCAACACTCTCGGCGATTTCGCGTTTGAAGACCCAGAATCCATTCAGATGGATGAACTTCTCCCTGCACCCGTCGACACCGACCAGAACGGGCTGTCCATCACGCTTCTGAAACTACATCCCATCAGTGTCGGGTTCGATATTTACGCATCCCTGATGGGCTACGGAGACTGCCGAAACTTCACTCCGCCCCCTCCCGGCCAGTCGGTGGATTGCGTGCAGTGCCCAATCGCCATCCCCGTGAACATCAGCTTACCCGTGGGCGTTTACAAAGACCCCGCTGTGAAGACCTTCTATTCGGTCCGCCTGAAAGCCCCCGCCAAAGCGTTCTTCAGCTCAGGGATTTTGGGTGGGCTCTTCGCCAAGCAAGATCTGACTCTCACCGCCTACGCCGCTGCCACGCCGTTTGGGAGCCGCGTGGGTCCTGAACTCACCGCCGATCACTTCACTCGCGCTGCCCGCAATGCTAATTTCTGCAGTGGTCTCTCCCAACTTGGCCAAGCTTGCGTGGGCCGCGTTCCGAACCTTCCCTTGCTCGATCCATCCCTCGAACCCACGGCCAATGCGCCCGGCATGGGCTGGGATTCGAACCAAGCTCTGTGGGGTTTCTGGGAGCGCTTTGCCCCGCAAGGCACGCGGCTCGTCACGAACCAAGTTTTGACGGGAGAATCCCTGCTTCGCGCCTACCAAGCTGCGATGGCCCCCAACCCCTGGGAGCTCGGCCAGTACAACATTCCGGTCAGTGACCTGCCCCAAGCTCCCAGTAACTTGGCGAACCTGCCCGACGAATTTCAGCACAATTTCAACTCCAGAGGCCAGATGGCTTTCTGGGCTCCGATTCGCAGCAAAGACGTGAACAACGGCATCTTCGACAAGACTGAGATTCAGAACCTGATCCAATCGATGACCGGAAATGCAACTCAAGCGATTGCAAACCAAGCCTCCGACGTTCAGAAGCAAGCGCTGATCGCGGGCCTAGACGCCTACATACAAGCCCTTCGCGAAGGAAAAGGCGAAGACGGCGAAGGTTTCAACGTAGTGCGACTGGTCGATCCGGCCAACACGCGCGCCGACGACTCCAAGGTGACGACACGAACCGCGATCAGCCTGGATCCGCCCGCGACTCCCCTTTTGGCTCCGATCCAGATCAATCAAGCGCGCCAAGTCAAAAGCTCGTTCGTCCCCAGTCGGGATTCGGAGCTGTTTCGCTTGGGGCGCACCGGCTACAGCGTGAAATTCGTACCGCTGAATACGCTCACTCAGAAAGGCAGTTCGGGTACGCTGCGCAATCCGCTGCCAAAAGACGCTGAACTTCAGCAAGACCTCGAAGCACTTCAGCACTGAGTCTTCGAGCGAAGACGTGCGATGGCTGTTGCAAACCTGCAAACGCTATGGCTTATTTTTTGTGTCATACGTTTTTAAAAAATCAGAACCTGAAAACGCCAGCCCGCAAACGGAGAGATTCCATGGCCAAGAAAAAACCCGCCAAGAAGGCCGCTAAGAAAGCTGCCAAAAAACCCGCTAAAAAAGCTGCCAAGAAAGTCGCGAAAAAAACCGCGAAGAAGCCGGCCAAGAAAGCCGCTAAAAAAGCAGCTCCGAAGAAAAAAGCAGCCAAAAAAGCTGCTCCGAAAAAAGCCGCTGCTAAAAAAGCTGCTCCGAAGAAAACCGTCAAAAAAGCCGTCGCGAAAAAAGCTCCGGTCATGACCCCCGTGGTCCCGGCTCAACAACCCGCTTCGGCTGGCGCTACCTTGGGCGGTTTCGCCGCAGGTCTGGCAGGCGGCAGCGTTGTCGGTTCGGCTTTCGGCTACGGCCAAGCTTCGGACGAATCCGAAGAATAAGCTCTGAGCTTCTGCTGAAGCTTTTCTGAAGGGCCGGCCTCCCGGAGCAAATCCGAGGTGCCGGCCCTTCGACTTTTCAGTCACCGTCTGATAATTTCTTTTCCTCATGGAAATACGCGACGTCATTCACGGCTCGATCCCCATCGATCGAGAAGAGATCCCAGTCCTCGACTCGCGTTTGTTCCAACGCTTGCGGCAGATCAAACAATTGGGCTTTACCGAGAACTCTTTCCCGGCCGCCACTCACACGCGCTACATTCACAGCTTAGGCGCCATGCAAACGGCGACGCAGGCGTTTGACACGCTCTTTAGTGGCCCCTCGGCGCGTGAATCTCAATACGATCCCGACCGCCTCTGCTTGTTTGAGAAGTCCCCAGCTGCGTTCGCGCGCTTCCGCTCCGTCCTGCGCATGGCAGCGCTCCTTCACGACGTGGGCCACGGTCCGCTTTCTCACACGACGGAATTTGCCATGCCGGACGTCGAGAAGCTGCACGTCCCCGGCAGCACGGCTACCGGGAGAAAGGCCACGCACGAAGATTACACTCTGAAAATCATCCTCGATTCCCCCCTGACTCCGGCCATCCAAAACCTGGGCCGCCGCCACGGCTTTGAACCCCGCCACGTGGCTGCGCTGATCGACCGAAGCCTTCTGATCTCGGACGACTTCTTCAAAGAATCTTTAGACGGAAAAACCTGGGACTTCCGCCCGGTCCTCCAGCAACTGGTCTCGAGTGAGCTCGATTGCGACCGGATGGACTACCTCAGACGCGATAGCTGGCACACGGGGGTCAGCTACGGACAATTTGATTTCGATTGGTTGCTTGGGAACCTAACCTCGCATCGTACTCAAGGAAAAGTGTTCCTAGCTCTGCAGCACCGGGCACTTTACGCATTTGAGGACTTCCTGCTTTCGCGCTTCCACATGTTCCTGATGGTCTACTTCCATTACAAGAGCGTGGTGCTGGACGAGATGTTGGCTCGGTATTTTGCGAGTCCTGACTGCGACTACGCCCTCCCGGCTGACATCGAAGCGTATAGCGAATGCAATGACAGCCACCTGGCCGCGCACCTAGCCCGCCGCACTCACAACCCTTGGGCTAAACGCATTACCGATCGGCGCCCCTACCGGATGCTCGTCGAACTTCACAGCGGGATCCCCACCGGTCGCTCGGCTGCCGAGCAGCAGCGGCAGCTTCTGGAACGGCTGGAAGCAGAACTCGCCCAGCGCCAGGTGGACTATCTGAAAGCCACCAGTTCGAGCGAACTATCCAAATACTTCGCTGGAAGCAGCCCAAAGTCGGGGGATCCGCTTTTTGTTCGGTACGACAACTTCTGCAGCGACCCGCAGTACATTCCGCTAGAAAAGTGCACCGATCTTTTCGAAAAATACGGCGAAAAGCGCTCGATCACGCGGCTTTACGTAGCGCCCGAAAAGCTGCCCGAGCTAAGGGATCTGGGACGCGGCCGCCCCCTGACCGAAGCCGAGCCGCTGTAGCGCCTTTCAGGCGACAGTGGGCCAGGAAAGCTGCGGAAGACCCGAAGGGCAGTGCCTGAAAACTCCTATTTTTTACACCGACACGCTCGGGTGGCTGTGTTACCCACTCCCCCAAGATGTCAGTCCAAATTCAGACCCAGCGCCATACCCTTCGCTCACTTCAAACCCTGTTTAAAAAGGGTGAGAAAATCTCCATGCTCACGGCCTACGATGCCATCACGGCGCAGTGTCTGGACGAAGCAGGGATCGAGATTCTTTTGGTCGGCGATAGCTTGGGCAACGTGGTGCTTGGACACGGAACCACATTGCCGGTCACTTTGGACGATATGATCCGTCACACGGCCGCTGTCGTGCGCGGAACCCAGCGCGCTTTGGTGGTCTGCGACTTGCCCTTTGGCGTAGCCACCGACCCAGAAGCCGCGCTTCGCGCCTCGATTCGCGTGATGCAGGAAACGGGATGCCAAGCCGTGAAACTGGAAGGCGGCGCTTGGGCCGCGCCCATTGTCGAGCGACTGACCCAGCAAGGCATCCCGGTGATGGCCCACATTGGGCTTCAGCCTCAGTCGGTGAATCAGCTGGGCGGATTCTACAAGCACGGAAAAACCGAAGAGGCCGCCCAAAAGCTTCGTGAGGACGCGCTGGCCGTGACCCGAGCCGGAGCTTTTTCCGTTGTGCTCGAGATGGTGGTTCCGGAACTCGCAGCAGAGATCACGCGCGAGCTCCCCATTCCCACGATCGGAATCGGAAGCGGCCCGAACTGCGCGGGCCAAGTGCTGGTCATCAACGATCTGGTGGGCCTGAGTGTTCGCCCGGCTCCAAGCTTTGCTAAGCCACGGGCAAACGTCGCCGACATCATTCGCCGAGCCGCTGCCGAGTACCGCGACGAAGTGAAGCAAGGCCCCTCCCTGGAAGCCACCGCTCCATTGAACACGGAACGCGTGGCCCCCGCGCTCTCGCCATTCGGAGGCAGCGCCTAAGCCATGCAGCGCCAGTGGCTGCTCATCGATATCGGCAACACGCACACGGTGGCAGGGATTGCACTGCCCGGTATGGATGCGCGCGAGCGAGTCGAGATCCGCTTTCGGACCGACCCGCACGCCACGGCCGACGAGTACCGCTTGCTCCTGACCCAGCTTCTTCGCCAAAAAGTTTCCGAGTTTGATTGGAAGCAGGTCGAGCGCGCTTTGGTGTCGAGCGTTGTTCCCAGTCTAGAGCGTCCTCTTCGCCAGGCTCTATCGCCTGAAGTCCCATGCCTCTTCATCAGTCACGATACGCGTCGCGAGTTTGAGCTCGATCTGCCCCAGCCGTCCACGCTCGGAGCCGATCGCCTAGCCAATGTGGCCGGGGCACTCGCGCGCTACTCGGGCCCGCTCGTGATTGTCGACGCAGGAACTGCCACCACTTTTTGTTTAGTCGATTCCCGCCGCCATTATCTGGGTGGAGCGATTGTCCCGGGCCTGGATACTTCTTGGAAAGCGCTTCAAGCGCGCGCGGCCAAACTTTTTTCCGTTCAACTGAACCGCCCGGCGCAGGCGCTCGGAAACACCACCGAGACTCAGCTTCAAAGCGGAGTGCTGCAAGGTTACGAAGCGCTCATTGAAGGGCTCACCGAGCGTTTGGTGCAGGACGCGCAAGCCATGGGCTATTTTGAAAACCCCACCTACCTCGCAACGGGAGGAATCATGAACCTCCTGAAACTGTCCCCGAAATTTCGCTTCGAGCCCGACCTGACATTGGCAGGCTTGATTCGCTACGGAGAGCTCACGCAATGAAAGTGCTTCTTTGCGTCTCCGGCTCGATTGCGGCTTACAAAAGCGCTGACGTGGTTTCACAACTCGTCAAAGCGGGAAACGAAGTGCAAGTCCTTCTGACCGAGAGCGCTCGCCAATTCGTCACTCCGCTGGTCTTGGAAACTTTGAGTCGCAATCCGGTCCAATCTGCCCTCTGGGGCGAAGGCATCTCGGGAACCGAGCATATCCGCTTAGCCCGCTGGCCCGATGTCGTGGTTTTTGCACCGGCGACGGCCCATCTTTTAGCGAAGCTCTCACTGGGCCTAGCCGACGATCTTGTGACGACCGTTGCGCTGGCCACCCGAGCTCCCTGGCTCATTGCCCCTGCCATGAATACGGTGATGTGGGAGCAGGCCGTGGTGCAAAGCCACTGCGAAGCGCTTCGGTCCCGCGGCGCCAGCTTCATCGAGCCACAAGCCGATGGTGTTTTGGCCTGCGGTGAAGAGGGTGCCGGAAAACTCGCGACTCCAGAAACGATCGTCGCAAGAATCTTGGAATTCGGCGGCTCAAAGCAGGATGCCGAACCCAGTGAAAAGCTCAGTGCGATTCAAGCACCTGCGGCGACTCAACCTCTGACGGATTGGACCGGCCAAACGCTCCTGATCACCGCGGGCCCCACCACCAGCCGAATCGATGCGGTTCGCTACCTGACGAATCCTTCGACCGGAAAAATGGGCGCGGCTCTTGCGGAACAAGCGCTCCTTCGCGGCGCTCGCGTCGTGCACGTCTTAGGCGTCGATAAAGGGGTCGTTCGCCCCATCGCACCGCGGGGCACCGAGCACCGCCTGACTTTGATTGAAGTCGATACCGCAGAAGCCATGCTCGATGCGGCGCTGACGCACCTGCCTCGTGCAACAGGAGTAGCCGCCACAGCAGCCGTCTTGGACTACCGTTTTGAAAAGCCCGGAAAGGCTTCGAAAGAAAAACGAGCACGCGATCCCATCACGGTCACTCTCGTTCCTTCGGTCGACGTTCTCTCCAGTCTTAAAAATGCGGCTCGCGCGGATCAATGGTTCTTGGGATTTGCTGCGGAAACCGATGACGTCGAAAATTACGGTCTTGGAAAACTGAAGAGTAAGGGCCTCGATTTCCTTTTTGCGAATGCCGTCGCCAAGGCCGGTGAGTCGATCGAAACCGGTTTTGGAACTTCAACCAACGCTGGAACACTGTTTCGTCGCAACGGTGAACCCACGCGCTTTTCGCTCACCTTAAAAGCGGAACTCGCTGGAAAAATTTTGGATCAAATCGTCGATGAAATCGGCGACCCAACCCGAGAGGGGGCCTGAGCCCATGAAAATCCTTCGTACAGTTGCCGAACTTCGCGCCTGGCGGAAAACTCTCCCGAATCAGGAAACTCTCGGTTTTGTGCCGACCATGGGAGCACTTCACGCAGGTCACCTGAGCTTAGTCGAGCAATCCAAAAAAGCCTGCACGCGAACGATCGTCTCGATTTTCGTCAATCCGACGCAGTTCGGCCCGAATGAAGATCTGTCACGCTATCCACGCCCCTTTGAAGCCGACTGCGCGCTTCTCGAAAAGGCGGGAACGGACGCGGTTTTTTCTCCGTCTCCGGAAGAAATGTATCTGAAGGACGCTTCTACTTTCGTCGTCGAAGAACAGGTTTCCCTGCCCCTTTGTGGCGAGTTTCGTCCCGGCCACTTTCGGGGAGTCGCGACCGTCGTTCTGAAGCTTTTCAACCTAGTTCAGCCGGATACGGCGTTCTTTGGTCAAAAAGATGCGCAGCAATGTGCCGTCATTGAACGCATGGTTCGCGATCTTTCAGTGCCCGTTCAAATCATCCGAGTCGCAACCGTTCGCGAGCCCGATGGCTTGGCCCTGAGCTCTAGAAACATTTACCTCTCCAGCGAAGAGCGAGAGATTGCGACCGACCTTTATCGTGGGTTTCGCGCAGCGGAAGAACTCTTTCATCGAGGCGAGCGACAAGCCGAGCTCCTCAAGCTAGCGGCGCTTCAGGAAGTGAACCGCAGTGGCCGTTTCCAAGTGCAGTACTGGGACGTGCGCCATCCAGAAACTCTCGAGACATTGGATCAGCTTGATGAGGCAGGCGCCCTTCTGGCTGTTGCAGCCATCTTGGGAAAAACGCGCCTCATCGATAACTGGTTGCTGAAACCCGCCTCCAAGGCCTAACCCAAGCCCCCCCTGCCTTCGGCCAAAGCAAGAGGGCTAGGCATGCGTGCACCAAAAGCGTCGCTGCGGCGCCGATTCGCGGAATCAGAAGGCCAGCCACCGAATGAGCGAGCCAAGCACCGAGAATTTCCACGCGAGCGGCGAGCCCATTGGTGCGTCCGATCTCGGTGAGTCGCACGCTTTGGTTCAGGCGCAGCGACTGATCTTTCTGAAGCATCAAATACGTCCCCACTCCCAAAAACGAGAACGCAAAAAACGCGGCGTTCCGAGACGGGTCTGATCCCATCGTGGCTAAAACACCCTGATACAAAACTGCCGAGATCAAAAAGAGGGTTACCGGGGTCGCCACGACCCGAGCGCGACTCCAGCGACGTTTCAAAGATGGAATCGATAATACCGTGACCCCTGAGAAAGCCACGGCCAGGACAAAAAGCGAATACCAATGCCCAGCTGACTCACCCGGAAGAACCGCATGATCTACCTGGTTCACGCAAAAAAGCATGATCGAGAAAAAGAGCACCGAGGCCAAGCGCTCGCGCAAAACGGCGCGAGTCTCTGGCTTCAGGTTTCGAAAGAATGCTTTCATTCCGAGAGAGACGGAATCGGGTTCTGCGACGAATCCTCCCGAAGCAATTCCTCGATTTCGACTCTCGCGGAAAGCTCGCCAAACGAGAGGCGCCAAAATCAGGGGAACTGCGATGGCTACCGTTCGATCGATCCACACCAGCTTGGTGAGAACGTCGTCGCCTTTCCAGAAAAATCCGGACACCGCCGCTAGCCCCAGCATCAGTTGCGGCAAAACCACTTGCGCCGCAGTGAGCTTTTCTCGAAGCGCTTCAGGTCGCGCTCGCGTGGCCACCCAAGCCCGAAGCATCTCGGTTGCAGCAAGCCCCGTGCTCCGGACGAAAAAGACACCGATGGTCCAAGCTAAAGATGGAAGGGTGCGCTCTGCAAAGGGCCCGACCAGAAACCACCCCAGTGCCCAAACTCCACACCAGACCGCAACCAAGCGACCAAACTGCTGACGGTCCAGCCAGCGTTCCCAAAAAAGACTCGCTAAAAATCTTCCGAGCCTGGGAATGTAGAACAAGCCAGCCACGGCCAACGGTGTGGAGACGCCCGCCATCAAAAAGCTCACGCGAATCCACATCTGGTTGGTCGTCAGCTCGAAAAGGACTGACAGGCCGACGATGGCTGATTCAGGCGTGATTCGGGCGAGGCGCATCTCGCCCGCGGTGTTACCGCCCTACTTCGGGAAACTCACCGAAATTCTCGGACACCGCCGAAGCGATTCGTTACTGAGCTTCGCTCCCGCTATCATCAATAAATCTGCAGCCCATGACTCTCGCACAAACACGGCCTGCCCAGACCAAACACCCGGGCATCTTACCCTCCGGGTCGTCGGCTTTAATATGAGCGCATTTCATAGAAATGCAGGATCGAAATACCTTTTCCATGTCAGAACAAATCGATTCATTCAGCCCAGCGTGACACCCTTCTTCGCAAATCACATCGAAGTGGTCGTAGGAGATCGGACACGTCTGAGTCAGAACTGCCTTGCCCACTGCTGGCAGAGCGGCAGCTGCCGGAGCCGGCGCCGCGCCACCCGCAATCTGACCTGCGGCCCTTGCAGAAACCTGTGCGGCTCCCAGTCCCAAAATCACAGCTGACCAAACGAGAAGCGAACGAACCTTCATGAATCCCCCTGGGGTTCGCTCGACGAACGAACGAGCGAACTAAACCACTCCAGTATCCATGATCCTCTCCGGGAGTGTAATTGCGTCAAACTTGACACAGAGCATTAGCGAGGCTACTGCTCTCCCTCTGGGTTTTAGTCATGAACCGCAAGGTCACCGACTGACTCCCACGCCGATTTGAGAGCAGCTTGCGGGCGTAAAACAGCTAAAGCGCGGAATCTTCCGTTTCTTTATTTCTGTTCCCGCGACCTGTCCCTTCTATCGGCTCTATTGAAACCGATGGGTGGAAAAGGTGCGCAAGGTCGAGCTCGAACAAAACGGAAAACACAGCAAAAACAAGCCAATTTTGGCTCTTTTTTGTCGATTTTTTAGTCACTCGGGATTGACGTTCGCAATCCGCCCGGGTACCTCATCCGTCCTTCAAGGGGTTTGTGTGGTGAGTGTGGCCCGTGTGTGTCGAATCTGGTTCGTAGCCGTCGTTAGCCTTTGGGCTTCGGCCTCTGCCCATGCAGGGGCCGGGGATGTCTGGAGCGCTGAACAGGCCAACGCGCACTTAGAGCTCGTCACCGAGGTTCTGGGAACCCTGACCGAATGCCAGGACAGTGTGCTTCGTGAAGTGACTCGCGAGCTCACTCGCGCTTCGAAAGCCATTCGCCGAGGCAAACTCTCGGAAGCAAGAACGTTCCTGGCGCGAGGAATGCTCGCGACCGGGGTTCCGGTCAGCCGAATGAAAGAGCTGGTCCAGCAGGAACGGCTGCGCCCTTTCTCCGAGCGGCAGGATGCCGTTCACCGCGGTGTCGCCCTGGCTCCCGAGCACATGTCGGTCAAACTCCGCAGAAGCGTTCTGGGCCTCAAGCAGCTTCTGAACACGCTCGAAACCCAGGAGCGAAAAAGTCGCGACACGATGGCGGTTGCTTCGCCACGAAGAAACGCAAGTCTCGCGCGCGCGGTATCAAACCTGGAAGCTGCGCTCGATCGTCTTCACGAAAAGCTCGATCCCACGAACCTTCAGTCCATGGCAGCTTTCATCCTGAGGGGCTCGGACTTCATTCTTTTGTACTCGAGCTGCCTCGAAGCCATTTTGGTTCGTCACGAGAGTGCCGAACTCAGGTCCGAAATTTTCCGCGACACGATCGAGCACTACGGAGTGAAAGGCTACTTCCGCCCAGATGCCTACCGCCTGAATGAAGCCTTTGAGATGGACCGAGCCGAAGACAACCTTCGCTCGCGGCTCAATCGCCAGACGGTGATGGCTTCGGCTTTCTGCGTGGCTTTGGTCGCTGAGGCTCTGTTTTACCCCTTCGGCGGCGCAGGCCTTCCGGCAACGGCTGTCGCTCTCGGTCGAACCTTGGCACTGATCGGGAACGTTTCCTACATCATCGGTCCTGGAATCGACATCATGGACCGTTACCTCGGGGCCGGCGACATTCCGCTTTGGAGTCATCGCACTCTGACCGATTCGCTCATGATGGTCGCCAGCATGCCGCTTCGCCTGTTCAAAGTGGTCCGCGGCAGCCGCTACTTCAATTTGATGCTCACGGCCCGGGCCGTGAAAACGTCCAGCACTTACTCGTTCTTCCTGCTGCGTACCGTGGACCGAATCGGAGACTTGATCACCGCAGAGGACATCGCGAAAAAGCGAACCGAAAAAGGTGTTCCGACCACAGCCGCCGAAGTTCGGCGAGAAACCGTGGCCGCTCTTCTCGCGTACGCTTTCTGGGTTCGCGGTATGAACGGCTCGACCTCCGAGCTCAGCGTCGATTTGGCTCAGGCCGCTCGCATCTTCCGCTGATCCGGCTTTCACGGACTAGCCTTGCGCAGAACCGAAGGCTCTGTCTAATGTCAGGGCATGCTCGCAATCATCGGTGGAACGGGACTCTACAAGATCGAAGGCCTAGAGAATGCGGAACGCATGGAAGTTCCCACTCCTTTTGGAATGCCGTCGGCACCGATCGCCGTCGGAAATTTAGGCGGAAAAAAAGTGGCCTTTTTGGCCCGCCACGGTCTGAACCATCAGTTCCTTCCTTCCGAAGTGAACTACCGAGCCAATATTTGGGCGCTAAAATCACTGGGCGCCACAACGGTCATCGGAGTTTCGGCCGTGGGAAGCCTTCAGAAAGAAGTCGAGCCAGGACACTTCGCACTCCCCGATCAGTACCTGGATTTCACGCGCGGCAAGCGTGACGGAACTTTCTTCGGCGGCGGCCTAGTGGCCCACCTTTCGACCGCTCAGCCCACTTGCACCCGCTTAGCGGATTCAATCGTCAACCAAGGCCGGGCCCGTGACCTGCATCTGCATCCACGCGCCACCTACGCTTGTGTGGAGGGCCCCCGGCTTGGAAACCGTGCCGAGAGCCAACACTACCGAGGGCTCGGTTGCCACTTGGTAGGCATGACGAACGTTCCCGAGGTCTATTTGGCGCGCGAAGCACAGCTTTGCTACACGACCATCGGCGTGGTGACCGATTACGACTGTTGGCTGGATGACCCGACCCAGCACGCCACCACCGAGACGGTCATCGCGCGCTACATGGAGGGTCTGGCCAAGGTCAATCAGCTTCTGAAGCACCTTTCCGAGAACCATCAGGAAGCCCCCGCTTGCGCTTGCAGAAACAGCCTTCGAGGCGCCGTCCTGACGCCCCCAACGGCTTTGAGCTCCGAAAAGCGCGCACTCCTCGAGCTGCTTCAAAAATAATTCAGCCAAGTCCAGAAATCTGCTAGCCCATGCGGACGATGTTGAATCTTCGCCCGGCCGTTGTGTCTGACGTTCCCACGATCTTGCGCTTCATTCGCGAACTGGCCGAGTTCGAGAAGCTCCTCCACGAAGTAGAAGCGACCGAGGAAAAACTTCGTCGCACCTTGTTCGAGCCAGGCGCCCGAGCTGAAGTCATCATCGCCGAGAAAGACGGCGTACCTCAAGGCTTCGCGCTGTACTTCACGTCCTACTCGACGTTCCTAGCCACGAACGGAATCTACCTCGAAGACCTCTACGTTTCCCCGGCCGCGCGGGGCCAAGGAATTGGAACGGCGCTCCTCCGTCGCCTGGCTCAGATCGCAGTGGAACGAGGCGCGGGCCGCCTCGAGTGGTCGGTTCTGGACTGGAACGAAAAGGCCATCGCCCTTTACCGAAA
>JACCDM010341070.1_pt1 | contig 21407 bp, 25 predicted proteins | sample 7445851 | NCBI WGS metagenome assembly JACCDM01 (sample SAMN15323438, study PRJNA562643) | freshwater metagenome | isolation source: river surface water | place: USA:Blue River Watershed | collected 2017-08-16
ACAAAAATGGCAGGTAAACGAGTGCGGGTGCGATAGTTAAGCAAATCGAATTAGCTAGCTAAATTAGCTAGCTACACAGCCCCCAACTCAACGTAAAAAATTATTAATAGAGCAAGATATGCCGACTCAATACCATGCGCTGGTATAGTACGCATGAACTCTCACACCGCATGCTAACTGTCACTAGCCATGCCGGATTAAAACTACATAAAACGCTGAGATCAACTAATGACTGCACCTATTTCACTAAGCTTACAAGGACAACGCGCGCTAGTTACAGGAGGCGCTTCTGGTATCGGCCTGGCTATTACGCAAGCACTGGTTGCTCAGGGCGCTAAAGTCATCATCTGCGGTACGAAAATCGAAGCGCTATCCGATGCCAAAGCAGAGCTGCCAGCCATTCTTACTAGCGTGACCGACATAACGCGTGAAGCAGACGTCCTAAAAATGTTTGCTGAGATCGACACCGCCTGGGGTGGACTCGACATACTCGTCAATAACGCAGGTATTGCCGGACCTACAGCCGCCATAGAAAATATTACGCTCGCCGATTGGGCGCATTGTATGGACGTAAATTTAACCGGCACGTTCTTATGCACCCGAGGTGCCGTACCCGCCATGAAACAGCAACGCGGCGGTAGCATTATCAATATAGGCTCGGTCGCTAGCCGGTTAGGCTTTCCTCAGCGCTCACCCTACTCGGCTACAAAATATGGCGTGATTGGCCTCACCGAAACCTGGGCTACTGAACTTGGACCACACGGAATCCGTGTGAATGCCGTCTTGCCTGGCATCGTCGAAGGGCCGCGACAAGATCGCGTGTTGTCCGCTAGCGCAAGCACAGCAGGCGTCAGCGTCGATCAAATGCGTGAACGCGTATTGCAACGGGTATCGCTACGCAAAATGGTTAGCGCCGATGATATTGCTGCGGCAGTGGTTTTTTTATGTTCATCTGCTGGTGCATCAATTACCGGACAAAGTCTGTCAGTGGATGGCCATGTAGAGACGTTAGTGCGCTAATTAGCGCACATCGTTTTTAACTATTCATGCAAATACGAATTTAACTACCGAAGAAAATATATCGTGAAACAAGCACTCGTTACTCTCGACATGGAAGGTGTACTTACGCCAGAGATTTGGATTGCCGTTGCAGAAAAAACGGGCATTGCTGAATTACGACGCACTACGCGAGATGAACCCGACTACGACAAACTCATGCAAAGCCGATTGGCGATTCTTGATCAGCATGGATTAAAACTATCTGAAATTCAAAAAGTCATTGGAACATTAGAACTACTGCCCGGTGCGCGCGCCTTTATGGATACCCTGCGGTCGGAAGTACAGGTACTGATTTTGTCTGACACCTTCGAGCAATTTGCAGCGCCTTTCATGCGCCAGCTTGGTATGCCCACATTACTTTGTCATACGCTGATTGTAGAAAACGACAAAATCGTAAACTACAAATTGCGTCTTCCTGACCAAAAACGCGAAGCAGTTATGGCGTTTAAAAAACTGAACTATCGTGTGATTGCAGCAGGTGATTCATTCAATGACACCTCCATGCTAAAAGAGGCTGATGCAGGTTTCTTGTTCCACGCACCGGATAACATCAAAGCTCAATTTCCTGAATTTACAGCAGTCGATGAATACGACGATTTGCTCGCATTGATTCGTAAAGCAATTCACTCTGCGAGCTAGGGTACTAACTGAATGATGATGCGGAGGACTTTATGATTCCATGGCAAACTGTTTGGTACTATGTATCACAATTTATACTGATTCTTTTTTCGCTGATTGAGCTCTTACTCGCAGCTAAATTAGATATGCCGAATTCGTTGATATCGCTAGTGATTGGCGTAGTGCTGGCCGCCATCGCCTATATCAAATACCGCCGACGCCGTCGTCGATATGAAACTGATTTCGAGCAAGAATACTGACATATCCCAAACCAATTAAAATTAACTCACCTCTAGAGAAACGTATGACTACATCCACCAAACGCGTTGCCTTAATTACAGGCGCTGGAACAGGCATAGGAAAAGCAACCGCGAAAGCATTGTTAGGCGCTGGCTATCAGGTTGTGCTCTCTGGACGTAATATCGATAAGCTCGAAAAAGCGATACAAGAAATTGGTGGAACAGCTGATAACTGTCTTGCAGTTGCTTGCGATGTGGGCAAACCTGAAAGTGTGAAAGACATGTTCGCCAAGCTCAAGGCAAAGTTTCAGCGGATAGACGTGTTATTCAATAATGCGGGTACTTTTACAACTGCCACGTTGGCAGAAGATATTAAATACGAAGACTGGATCAGCGTCGTCGATACCAATCTGACCGGATCATTTTTGTGCGCCCAAGAAGCTATCCGCATGATGAAAGAGCAATCTCCGAAGGGTGGTCGTATCATCAACAATGGATCGATATCAGCGCATGCACCACGCCCACTGTCTTTACCTTATACCGCTACCAAACACGCGATTACGGGGCTGACTAAATCTATCGCGCTTGACTATCGCAACGACAATATCGCTTGCAGCCAGATCGATATCGGCAATGCAGCGACTGAGATGACGCAGAAAATGGCGAATGGTATTTTGCAGGCTGATGGCACTACCAAGGTTGAGCCGCGCATGAACGCCGATCATGTGGCGCAAGCTGTACTACAGATCGCGCAGCTGCCTTTAGAAAGCAATGTATTGTTTATGACAATCATGGCGACCAACATGCCATATGTTGGCCGCGGCTAAATCACTTAGCTGGTTTATTTACGTGCAGCGATATACGACACCATATGGGGCATGTGCTCATCAGCATGCCCCTCTTCGCTCGCCATTGAAATAGTTTTCATGATGGCCGACGCCACTAAATGGTCGGCATGCGTATCTGACGCATACGTCGTGTAGTAACCCAGATCTTTGAGAGCGTTAGACAAGGTGAATTTCAGATTCGAGGTATCACCATCGTTGAGCAAATACGGTTTCAATCGCTCCAGTGCCATTCCTCCGCCACCGCCTTTGGCTAGTACATCCACAAAAACGGCAGGATCAATACCGGATTTACGTGCGCATGCAGCAGCTTCAGCAATCACCGTCACTGTGCCTAACGAGACATAGTTATGAAGCAGTTTCATTTGATGGCCTGCACCAACAGCTCCCACATGATTAATGTTTTCTGCAAAACAGGCTAACAAGGGTTTGATCTCTTCAAAAGTTTTATTATCGCTACCGACTAAGAGATTCAAGCGCCCTTCTGCCGCTTCTTTAGGGGTGCGAGTCATCGCTGCATCAATCATCACACTACCAGCCTTTTGTACCTGTTTAGCTAACTCTTGAGTAGCCGAAGGTATAGAAGTCGAACAATCAATGACGATAGTTCCAGATTTCAAGCCTTGAATCAATCCATCCGGCCCGGTTAACACGGCTTCAACTTGAGCCGCACCAGTCACACACAACAAAATAATGTCTGCTTCTGCACCCAGTGCTTTCGGTGTTGTCACTGTCTTTACACCCTGGGCTAGCAGCGTAGTCAGCGGCTGATTACCAGCATGCTCCATGACGGTCAGCGTATAGCCATGTTTGACTATGTTGCTAGCGATACCGTGCCCCATCAAACCGATACCTATCATTCCTATTTTTTTCATTATTATTCTCCGCAATGAGTAAGTTTGAAGCTTGCATCGATTAAAAAATCAATGCTAAGCAATTTCTTATTTTAAGATTAATGCAAAAGCTATTCAATGCTAACAATCAGCACGCGCTGGAAAATAGCCCGCGCGTACCGGGCTGGCGACCATGATTAAAAATGCTTCTTGAACGGCATACGCTTCTCGCTCACGCGTATACCAAAGCACACATTTTTCATGTATCGATAACTCAGACTTGGATTCTGGAAGATTTAACTGCTGAAGATAATGCACCATCTCATGCAGCAGCACTGATCGATCAAACAAATTTGTTTCAGGCTTAAGTTTATCATCGAGATAAACGGTTAAGCCGCCATGGTAATGCCCCAGCACTGTACATGTGGAGTCGCAGGCGAGCTTACTTAGCTCATCTGATGGGAGATAAGTAACCGTAGGGTATTGATCTGGCAGCGGATACCGCGTCAGTCGTTGTAACGTTGAAAAAATCAACGGCACCAATTCGTCTTTATTGATGTTCGGTCGTGCGCCTGCAAAATCATCAAGAAATTTCTGCTGATCACCTTTATATTTTTCGTACATACCGCCATTACTAGTGGAATCAGTGGTAATCGCCTGACCCACAGAGATCGGAAATAAAATTACGAAAAAAATAAACCGAATACACCACCGATTAACTGAATCATTCACCATGTGACCATGTTTAGGGAGTTGTGAAATCAAACACTAAGTTCAGATAACGTCTGCCAACCAAATCTTTAGTCATCACAATTGACTGTGCGCCTAATTGAGCCTCAAGCGTAAATCGCCCACTAGCCGGGGGATTGATGTAAAAAAAAGGGCCCAATGCTTTCGCTTCCACCATCAACTCGCCACTGACGTTTTTTACTCGAACGAGTATCTCTTTACTATCGGTCAGCTGACCATTATTGCGCAGCACCAGTTGTATCGGATATTTCGGCGCCTGAGCCTCTAAAAAAGCTTGCTCGTCGTCTCCAATGCCGCCAGTGATAAATGTATACTCACCTTGACGATGAATTTTAAGAACATCCGCCTGAACTGATGGCGTGCACAAAAAGAACGCTACCGCACATAGCACGAATGTTTTTAGTGATTTAGACAACACACCGGATGGCTGAGTTAGCATAATTTTTTTATTCAAGAGTAGGTGGTTTAAAAACCGATTCAAAAACTAAAACACGCAGACTTTAACAGCGTGTGAATTTTAGAAAATTAACTATGATGATAATGAAAAAAGTCAGTCTGTGCCTGGTTTTACTTTTAAGCGTTATTAACATGGCTACTGCACAGAATTTACCTGCATCACTGCAGGGTCACTGGGCGGGAGTTTGGTATGTTGGAATGAGCAGCGGCAAGGTTAACTTACGTTTAGAAGCGAATGGCGCTGGACGTATCAGTTTTACTAATTTTGAAGAATTTAGTGATACTGACATCCCGATTAACAAGCTGTCTGTTGAGGGCGACACGGTAAAATTTTCAGTGCCAAGTAATGGGAATGCAGAATTCTCTATCAACCTAAAATTTAAGCAAGAGGCCAAGAGCTTAGACGGAGGTGGGAAATTCGATGGTGCCGGCGCAAAAATTGTTTTCAACAAAGCCGATTGAAACCACAATTTTTTTACCGTCGCTAGGAGTCACTACACTGAATTAAGTAATCTTCTTTGCGTGGTACAACTTGCCGTTCGGTGGGTCACACGACAAAAAGAACTGACCCACCAAAAAAATCAACTCAACACTGACTACATTTACTCGCTAGGTAAAGATTTAATATACTTTGCAAGCATCTTAACTTCTTCGTCTTTCAAGGTATTCTTGAAGCTAGGCATCGCGCCCTGACCTTTAATGATTGTATTGTAAACACCTGTCTCATCTAAGCTGGTACCGGCTAATTTCGGACCACCCTTACCGGCTTTCATACCAAACATTCCGTGGCACCAGCTGCAGCTGTTCGCAAAAATTTTCCTCGCTTCTTGGTTAGCCGCATCTTGCGGTTCTTCAGCAAAGGCCGTTGTACTCAGTAACGCTACTAACGCCAAACCCATCAAACTTTTTGCTGCATTAAATCTTTGCATCATACTTACTCCAAAATCTAACAACGACACGCCTCAGTATGGGCGCAGGCATTACTCCACAAAGCAAAAAGAGAAGCGGCAAGTTTTCACTTGCCGCTTCTCTCCACTCAGTATTACTTCAATGAGTAAACGATCAGCTGACCATTATCAGTCGGCATTTCGCTAAATGGTTTGCCAAACAGTGGGCCATAGTTACCGGCCACGTGGCTACCCCAACCAGTCACAACAGCAACGTACTGCTTGCCTTTAGCGGTGTAGCTAATCACGCCGCCGTGGTGGCCGAGACCATTGTTATGGCTCCAGAGCTCTTTACCTGTTTTTGCGTCCAAGGCTTGGAATACACCATCAGCACCTGGAACAAACAACAGATCACCCTTCGTTGACAACAACGATGCCAACACTGGGTATTTGTACTCTACGCGCCAAGCACTCTTACCAGTGATAGGATCACGCGCCTGAATCGTGCCGTAGGCTTGCTTACCTTTTGGATGAGTTGCAGTCCATGATGCGCCGAAATAGTTTTGGCCTGAGAAGTCTTTCGGACGCTCAGCTTTAACCACTTCCAGATCGAAACACCATTCCTGAGTCGCTTTGTACATCAGGCCAGTTTTTGGACTGTAGCTACCTGCGTTCCAGCTAATAGCGCCGTCAATCGCTGGGCACATATTAGGGAATTTACCTTCGGTGAAATCAACGCGACCAATCAGCTCACCCTTGTTGGATACGCCTTTGATGTAGTTGAATGTCTCACCAATCATGTAGGCATTTTCAACGTTGAGCTTGTTGCCACCACCGATATTGGCGCCATCGTAAACAAAGATCATGCCGCCTTTGTTTGGATGAACAACATAGTCTTTTCCGCCTTTGGAAATACGCATAAATTCACCGACAGCACTGTCAAAATCCCATGCGTCATGTGGCATTTCCTGGAAGTAGGACTTCAGCTTGCCTGTATCAGGATCGAGAACGATAACTGAGGAGGTGTACAGGTTGTCGCCTGGACGTGAACCTTCTGTTTTCCACTTAGCACCCGCGTAGTCATAGTCAGGCGCTGGATTCGCAGTACCCCACCAAACTGAATTGGTCTTAGGATCGTACTGACCTGTCATCCAACCGCCGCCGCCGCCCGTTTTCCAGGAATCATTGCCCCATGAATCACGTGAGCGCTGATCACCACCAATGGTGTCAAACTGCCAAACTGTATCGCCAGTTTCAGCATTCACAGCGAAGATAGGACCGCAGCAGCCAGACAACTCACCACCGTTTGAACCGATGATCACTTTGTCTTTTACGACCAGCGGAGCACCAGTAAATCCTTTGTTACCTTTTTCGACGGTCATAACCATCTTGTCCCAAACAGGCTTACCTGTTTTCATGTCCAAGGCGATCATACGGCCGTCAACTGTTCCCATGTAAACCTTGCCGTAAGCAACAGCGATACCGCGGTTGTACGGATTGTAGAAAGTACCCTCGCCACGCTCGTTGTCGAGCTTAGCCTGATAACTCCAGATAGGCTTACCGTTTGTGCCATCGAGCGCCCAGACTTTACCGCTGGCGGAGGTGTAGTACAGAACACCGTCAACTGCCAATGGGAAAGATTGAATGCCGCGCTTCGTTGCGTTTGGCGTGTGAATCCAAGATACGCCCAGACTCTTTACGTTAGACGTATTGATCTGATCAAGACCACTGTGATGGTAGCCATCAAATGACTGGTGATACATCAACCAGTTATTTGGATCGTTTTGCGCATTTAAAAGTTTGTTCCAGGTGACATCAGCAGTTGCTGAAGCCGCTCCGACCAGCATTAGGCTTGTAGCAAGTGCTTTGATTTTAAACTCTAGTCTCTTTGTCATTTTTATAGGCTCCTCTGTTTATATTGTGAAGGTGCTGTTCCTACTAGATGATGCGGCGATACTGATGCGACTTACTTTATTAACCATCATTAGCAAGCAAAGTGACAATACGTCCTAATGCAACTTATAACAAGAAATAATTTAAGCGAATTAACGATTAACCGGCTTTGAATTATAAATAGGGCAAGGAAATTTATAGCGATGCGCTAAGCTACGTCGCACTGCAAAAATATAGCTATGAAAAATTTTGCATTGCATCATTTATGCTGCTGTGCACAGTGACTATGAAGTAGATTTACTAAGCAGTTTATGGCGCATCTAACCAGCCATGCGACTCTGGTTTGTGAATCAAACAGCTCACGATGGATGAATAACTCTGGATACATCACGTTAGTAGTAAAGTAGTACTGAATCAACGCCCCGCTTCACAATCGGTACGCATAACATTGCCGGCACTTTCTTTCGTCCAGCTATCACCGTAGCGACCGAATACCATACGCAAAACGCCTTCAAGATTTTTGCGTTCAACGGGATCATTAAAAGAACGACTATCTAATTTAGCTAAAGCCTCGTCTTTTTTGATACCACTCTCGCGCCAAGACATAGCCTCTGAAGCAAATTTTCCAATGTCTGCACAGGTCATGCTGCCTAATGGATAAGGAGCTGCAAACGCACACGCGCTGAATCCTGCTAATGCGCCGAGTAAAACCGCTTTACGTATATAAATAGTCATTTTGTTTTATGATTGTTATTAATAGAAAAAATCAAATCTGTTTACATCTAGTGGAACCTCTGAAATAGTAGCTTACCATTTGGCGCTTTCGCTTAAAAAATTTAGCGACAAAAACTCAAATTAAATATAAATAAAAAATTACTGCCGACTTCACCATGCATTTAATAAAAATTATAAGCAGGCTCGCCATCCTCTCATCGTTATCGATTGCAGTCATTCACAGCGCTCATGCGGATTCATTTAAAGATTGCCCTGAATGCCCTGAAATGATCGCACTCCCCGCAGGTAGTTTTGCGATGGGATCCGATACTGTCAATGAAGATGACGCTAACTGGCCCAAAAGAACCGTACAGATAAAAGCATTTGCAATAGGTAAATTCGAAGTCTTGCAAGACGAGTGGCAAGCCATCATGGGTAACCGTCCAGGTGGCTTCAAAGGTGAACGCTTACCGGTGGAACAAATTACCTGGAAGCTAGCGAAAGAATTTACACGCAAGCTAAGCGAAAAAACCGGTAAAAACTATCGCTTGGCGTCCGAAGCTGAGTGGGAGTACGCCGCACGCGCCGGCACTGAATCTGACTACTATTTTGGCAATGATATCGAGCGACTTCAAGAGCACGCTTGGTTCGATGAAAACTCGAATGAGACAACGCATACTGTTGGTCAGAAGTTACCGAATAAATTCGGCCTCTACGACATGTATGGCAATGTGGCGGAATGGACTGACGACTGCTGGAATAAAAGCTACAGCGGCGCGCCAACCGATGGCTCCGCTTGGGTGGCGGGTGACTGCTCTGTGCGCGTCGTGCGCGGCGGCTCGTGGTTCAACAAACCTCGCTCATTCAAATCCTCGACACGAATGAAATTCTCATCAGAGATTCGCTACAGCAGCCGCGGGCTAGGCTTACGAGTTGTGCGCGATGCGCCCTAGATAAACACGTTATAAGAGCGCGCATCGCGCACTCTTATTAGCTGCGGTTGTTTGGCGCACGCTCGTCTTCATATTCGCCGTGATACCAAGTACCGCTGAATAATTTTCCTTCCGGCGTCAACATTTGACCGTGACCATGGGGGTGACCATCTTTCCAGGCACCTTCATACCAACTACCATCATCGTGTTTGTAATGGCCCTTACCGTTTTGCAGACTGTTTTTCCATTCGCCGGTATACACACCATCTTTACGTGTCAGCTTGCCTTGTCCTTCGGCCCAGCCATCAACCATCTGCCCCTCGTAGACACCGGTAATCTGGCCATCTAAAAACCAAATGAGTTTGCCTCTGCCGTTAGCAAAACCTTTTTTGCATGCTCCCGACCAATTGATACTCTCACCTTCCTGCGGAAAGATATTGGCCACCTTGCAACCCTCCGCGTCCTTGATCCACTGCACTTCATCAGCGTGCGCACTTCCAAAAAACAAAAAGAGCGCGCACACAAGTAATTTAGATTTAGATAGGATTGGCATAGTTAGCACTCCGAAAAAATAGTCCCATACATTTTGATATCGTAATGGTAATCAACAGACGAAGTTCATCTGAAACTCATCTGAAATTGAACTTTTAGATTATTCCCACATACCTACTGAAAATCAATATATGGGTGACTTATTTAGTTTTGCAAACGATATTTCCCAAAGCGGCCACGGCTGAATTGGGCGCAATCGCAGTCCATGCCTCGGTCTCTGCTTCTTCACGGATTATCTGCCCCGCTGCTTTTTCCTTAGAATACGTCACCATCTTGAGCATTCTCGATTGTGCCTTTACACAATCATATTCACGAGTAATTTGGCGCGAGCGCTCGCCGCGTTCACTTGGCGTTTTAAAATCATGAATGGTACTAGTGATGATATTGTCACCTGCTCGCTGAGTAGCGTTAGGTGCTAAATAAAAATAAAATTTATCGCTCTCAAAATAGGTCTGCCACTCTTCTGCAAGTACAGCGCATGAACAGAGCATTAATCCTACAATCAACAGTCGCTTGGTTTTTTTATATTTTTTCACTTCTCATCTCCAGAGTGCTTGTGGGAATTTTAGGCGATCACACTTATCAACTTAGTGATTCATTGTGTTGGGTAAAAAACTAATCACAACCAAGGTAGCGCCAGCGGTGGCGGCCATCAACCATAAAAATGTACTGAACCCCCAGACTTTAACTACCGGGCCAATTAACCAAACCGCTATTGAGCTTGCTCCGAAAGATATAGCGAAACGCGCTCCTGAAAAGCGGCTACGCATAGAGTCATCCACATAGTTGGCAATCATCGCATCGGTAAATGGTATGGCAGCGAAGATGGCGCACATAAAGCAAAGCTGGGCGAAATAAAAACCCCATCCTTCAAGCTGAGTAGCGGCAATGATAGTTACAAGCTGCAAAAAAATAACGATGCTGTAAAGCTTTTTCAGAGGTACTCGGTCAATGAGCACGCCAATGATTAATTGACTAAAGGCGGCAATAAAATAAATAGCCGCAAGCAGCGTTCCAATCACTGCAGGGTCCTGTAATTGATTACCGAGCTTACTTAGTAGAACTTCGTTATTTGCATTAGTCGTAAAATTGAATAAAAAACTACCCGTGGTCGCTGCCAGGGTCATGATGAAGAAAAGTGTAAATTGATTAGTCTTCGAATCTACGTTAAGCGTGGGAGTTTTTCGTACCGGTGGAATCTCTTGCGCGTTACTCACGCGCCAGAACACAACACCCAACGCTAAGCTAATTACTCCGGGGATCCAAAAAGCAGCACGCCAGCCAAAGTCTCTGATGACCCATCCCGTCAGTAATGCCGCGATGGCAATACCTACATTACCCATCATGCCGTTAATACCAATAGCCCGACCTGGCGTACTCGACTGTTGGATCAACATAGGTATACCTACCGGATGGTAGATCGATGCAAAGCCACCCATCACAGCAAGTAACACGCACAACTGCCAAGGACTCTGCGCTTGACTAACGAGGATAGAAGAAAGACCAACGCCAACAAAGTAGAGCAACATCATCTTGCGACGGCCCCACAGATCGCCCATTTTCCCCGCAGGCAGAGAACAGACACCAAAAAAGAAAAATGCGGGCGCTCCGAAAGGCATCAAGTCTTCCCAACGATCTACACCAAGATCGTTGGCAATACTCGCGACTGCTGCTGCGAAAATCAACAGCACAAGATGATCTAGCGAATGCCCTAGATTAAGTAAGACAGACGTTAGTCGTGGGTTCATGGATTGCAGAACGAACTACACACCCAATTGACGAGCAAGATCGTTTAAGTCACTCGACGCATAGGTAAATCGCGTTAGATCACCCTTGGCGGCGGCGGCACCTACACCGTATTCCAACGGGCGCTCGACAAATGCTGTCTGCAAACCGCAAGCTTTAGCTGCATCGAGATCATCTTCATGTGCAGCCACCAGCATAACTTCAGAAGGCTGCAAGTCAAAAATCTCTGCTACACCGAGATACGTTTCGGGATCCGGTTTGTAATGACGAAATACCTCAGCAGATAAAATCAAATCCCAAGGCAGTCCCGCATTTTTTGCCATATTCGCCAGTAAACCCAAGTTGCCATTCGATAGCGTCGTGAGCATGAAGCGCGACTTTAATCGCGTCATACCGGGCACGGTATCAGACCAAGGGCTCAAACGGTGCCAGGCAAGATTCAAATGTCGGCGTTTTTCTTCAGTGAGATCGATAGCAAAGTCTTTCAGTATGCGATCCAGAATCAATCTATGCAGATCATCAATCTTTGTCCATCCCAATTTGCCTGAGCGAACTTCATCCATTGCAGGCTTATAGCCAGCGCGCCATGCACTCGCAAATTTATCGCCATCGATAGTTGGAATAAGGGCCTTTGCTTCGCGACTAATCGAGCCATGCCAGTCGACCACAGTACCAAATACATCAAAGGCTAATACTTTGGGAGTAGTCATCGGTGTCCCCTATTTCGCTAGTGAGATTATTGTTTTACTGGTGTACGCGTCGCTTGCCAAGACACGAATTGCAATTTCCCATCGCGTTTCGCCCAGATGCTGTGAAAGCGCAGTTCAATACTCAGATCTTTATCATTCAGCTGAACATCAAAATTACCCAAACCGGTAATCGTGGCAATACATCCAAAGGTTCTGACCTTAACGTCCGAGCGACGCATTACTTTGTATTTCACCATACCGCTGCGCATTGATTCAATATACGACTGCTTGGTATCGACTACGGAACTGCTGTGTATATAAACAAGATCGTCAGCAATTAATTTTTCCATCGCTGCAAAATCATTCGACATCTGCGCTGCATAGCGCGCATCTTCTACTTTAATGACTTCGTCGGCATTAACAGCATCGCAGGTTGATGCAGTGGCAACGTGAGCGCTAGCGAAAGCCAACATAGCGAAGCAAAGGATAGTAGAGCGTAGGTTCAACATGGGGGTCTCCAGTTTTTTATTATGGTGTCGGTACACAGGTAAACGACTTATTTTGCGATGCACCAACAACGCGTGATAACGGCTACCAAAATTAGCGGTCGTTAGCTAGATTTCGCTATTGATGATACTGTAATTAGGTAAGCTTTCGTAAAAACCTACGACATCTCACCCGTTACTAAAACAGCATGATGAGCCATGCTTTTTCTTCTGATAGTTTGGAGAGTCTGATGCAACACATTATTTCTCGCTGCACTTTGCTGCTACTACTTAGCATTCCTATGGTATCCACTGCTGATACTACGCAATGGATTGCAGACAAGCGTGGATGCAAGGTCGTCAATATCGCACCGCAAGAAGGTGAAAGCATTACTTGGAGTGGTGAATGTAAGAACGGCATTGCCAATGGCGAAGGCACGCTGACCTGGTTTGAAAAGGGCGTCAAAGTTGAGACCTATAGTGGATCGATAGTCAACGGTTATGCTGAGGGACGCGGGCGATTAGTACGCGGTAGCGGTGTCTACGTCGGCGAATGGAAAAAAAGTCTGCAACACGGCAAAGGCCGCTTAGAAGAAGCCGATGGCAGTTGGTATCAAGGCGAATGGGAGAACGGCCAACCGCATGGTCGCGGCCAGATGCTAACGCCCGACGGAGAACTACTTAAAGGCTACTGGAATAAGGGTGAATTCGAAGAAGCGGGTGCCATGCCCGGAAGAACCTGATCATTTATACGTCGTTTACCTAAACACTTCAATAAACCGCCTATGGTGGATGATCTCGTGAATGAGATCATCTGCTTTATTATGCAGCGCATAATTTAGAACACTCTGCATAATTACCGTACTTATGACTACCCGAATTTCCCGCACTGCCTTTCTCACCTTATTGCTGATTGCTGTCATGATGGGTGGCAATCACGTCGCTGCACGATTTGCATTTAATGATTCAGTGAGTGTTATCACAGCGGTGATTTTTCGCAGTGGCGTAACCGCTCTCATCATCACTCTTCTATTAGTACAACAAAAAGTACAGATACAATTTTCAACGCGTCATAAGCGAGTCATGCCTGTGATTGGCGTCTTGGTGGCCATACAAAGTTTTTGCCTGTACTCGGCTGTTGCAAGACTGCCTATTGCACTAGCGCTGTTAGCTTTCAATACGTATCCCTTGTGCAGCGCATTTTGGGCGCGTGTACTGTATAAACACCGCGCGGAGCCCTTCGTTTTAAAAGCGATGCCCGTGATGTTGCTGGGTCTCGCTTTAGCGCTCGATGTGTTCGGTGCTGCATCAGGTTTGGGTGCAGCGGCGCACTGGCAGCAAATCGGCGCAGGTGTTGGCTATGCCATCGCAGCAGCAGCCACTTTTGCGCTCGCCATGATTTTGACGCAGCATGAAGCAGTTGATCTGGATGGTCGTGTCAGAACAGCGATGACGATGGGTATGGTTGTGCTATTAGCCTCTGCGTTTGCTATTGTTAGCGGCGGATGGTCGCTACCTCGCACATCATTAGGCTGGTGGGGCCTGGGTGGATTAACGGCGTTGTATGGAACCGCCTTCACATTGATGTTTAGCCTGTTGCCTCGACTAGGCGTGGTTGGGAATTCGGCCATCATGAATATCGAGCCAGTATTTGCCCTAGTTTTAGCCTGGCTCTTACTCGGTCAAGCGATTGCTCCTATACAAGTGGTCGGTGCGTTGATTGTCGTATCTACCGTGATGGTGCTAGGCTTACGTCGCAGGTAAGCTGCAACCTTAAAATAATTAATCGGTCCTTGAAAGGGCTATGGCGCATGGCAAAAATCGATCTTTCTCCCTGGCGGATTCCTTATGCCACTAAATTTCGTTTAGATGAGTTCGATACCACTCCGCCCGACGAATTAATGTTTGACGATGACGAGCTCAAACATCACCAAACTAAGTTGGAAGATAAGCTGAATAAACTTCAGTCTTTGCTGTATTCCTCAAAATCCAAAGCGGTATTGCTGATCCTTCAGGGCATGGATACGTCGGGCAAAGATGGCGTAATTCGGCATGTGTTTTCTCATGTCAGTCCCTTAGGTATGCACGCAATCGCTTTTGGTGCGCCAACTGAAGTGGAGCTGCGACATGATTTTTTATGGCGTATACACAATAAATTACCTGCGTTAGGCGACATAACAATTTTTAATCGAAGTCACTATGAAGATGTGCTGGTGACGCGCGTCCGCGGAATGATAGACAAAGCAACGTGTGAAAAACGTTATAAACATATCGAGCACTTCGAATCGCTTTTGACAGATAACAATATCGTCGTCCTCAAATGTTATTTGCATATATCCAAGGATGAACAAAAAAAACGGCTTCAATCGCGAATTGACGACCCATCGAAACACTGGAAGCTTCAGGAATCCGATTTTACGGACAGAAAATTATGGCCTGACTTTATGGCCGCCTACCAAGATGCTATTGCTGCCACTAGCACTAAGCAAGCACCCTGGTATGTGGTGCCATCCGACTCCAAACCTCATCGTGATTTATTTATCGCCAATCTATTAGTACAAACGCTGACGCGACTTGACTTGCCCTTACCCAAACCTACTTTTTCAATTAAAAAAGTAAAGCTCGACTAATGCGATTGCAAACAGGGGATATGTGGGGTGGCTTAGCGGCGATGATGATAGCGCTGCCGGCTGCGATTAGCTTTGGCGTTATCGTCTACGAACCTTTAGGTCAGATGTATAACGCTCAAGGTGCGATGGCCGGCATCATCGGAGCCACACTACTTGGTTTTTTTGCCGCGATGTTCGGCGGTTGTAAGCGATTAATTTCTTCACCCTGCGCACCGGCGGCAGCTGTCTTATCTGCTTTCGCCATTCAATTTACTCAGAACGGTATGCCGCCATCACAAATTTTGTTGGCATTGCTGTTGATAGGTTTGCTCGCTGGTGTTTTTCAGATGATGTTTGGCTTGTTGAAGCTAGGTGACTTGATCAAATATATGCCTTATCCCGTCGTCAGCGGGTATCTCGCGGGTGTGGGTCTGATCATCATCGCTGCTCAAACACCTAAGTGTTTAGGCATTATCGGTAATCAGGGATTTTGGTTCGCTATCAGCTCAGCGGACCAGTGGCGTACGGCGAGTTTAATCGTCGGTCTTGTGACTGCTGCGCTGATGATTGTTGGCCCTAAAGTGACTCAGCGTATTCCTGCAGTCATCATCGCCATCATCGGTGGAGTTATTACTTACTGGGCACTCAGTTTGTGGGACTCTGATTTAGTACAACTTCAGAACAACGCTCTCATCGTTGGCCCACTCGGCGGTACCAGCACTAGCGGCGATGCTGGTGATGCGATGGGCGGTATTACAAATTTTTTTACCAGCATCAGCCTACCCTACCGCGCACTAGCCGATGCGTCATTGCCACCGATTAAAGCACTGATCTATCCCGCGCTGACCTTGGCGATTTTACTGTCGATTGACACACTCAAAACCTGCGTCGTCTTAGATTCACTCACGCACAGTCGCCACGACTCGAATCGCGAACTGATAGGGCAAGGCATAGGTAACGTAGCCTCAGCACTGTGTGCGGGTATGCCAGGATCAGGCACCATGGGCGCCACCTTACTAAATATCTCTAGTGGCGCACAGACCCGCGCTTCGGGAATGATCGAAGGTGTGATGATATTAGTGGCTTACGTATTACTTGCTCCAATGCTGGCATGGCTACCCTTATCCGCACTAGCTGCTATCTTGATAGTGGTTGGATTTCGCATGATCGATCGTCACAGCTTCGCGCTTCTGAAGTCGAGCGATACCCGGCTAGATTTTTTAGTCATCCTCACCGTTGCGATGGTGGCATTGACGATTAGTTTGATTGCAGCGACTGGCGTTGGCTTGCTGTTGGCGATTTTACTTTTCTTACGTAAGCAAATTGGCACCCACCTGATACGCCGTACGACCTTCGGTAATCAAGTTTTTTCTCGTAGTGAACGACTCGAGAGCGAGCGGCAACTGCTTGAGGAAAAAGGACATCAAACCGTAATACTGGAATTACAAGGATCGCTCTTCTTCGGTACAGCGAATCAGCTGTATCAAGCCGTCGAGCCCTATCTTCACGGTTACCGTTATCTAATCCTTGATTTGCGCCGCGTGCAATCCGTCGATATGACGGCTGGTCATATATTTGAGCAAATTAGAAATACTCTAAATGAAAATAAGTGCGAACTGATTCTGAGCGACTTGCCCAGCTCTATGCCCACTGGCGACAACCTGAAAAGCTACTTTGATCACCTAGGCATTCTGCGTGAGCAGCAACCTATCCGCGTATTTGATGAACTGTACGACGCACTTGAATGGATAGAGGAACAATGGCTTCTCCACTCAGGTTTACGGCCCCGTCCAGAACAAACCTACTCGCTACGCGACTTCGACGTCTTTAAAAATCACAAGGACGACACACTGATCGATCTGCAAGCCTGTATGGAGCCTCGTCAACTGAAGGCCGGCCAGCTACTTTTTGAAGCCGGATCACAAAGTGATGAAATTTTTTTCATCATGCAGGGTGAAGTTCGGCTCGATATTCCGCTGCCTGACGGTCACCAGCATCACATCGCAACGCATCACCAAGGAGACTTTATCGGCGAACTAGGATTTCTTGACCAGCGTCCGCGCATCGATTCGGCTACCGCGATCACCGACCTCCAACTGCTAGCGCTGTCACGGTCGCGCTTAGACCAACTGGCTGATCATCACAAACGTTTAGGTGTGAACTTAATGACGGAAATCGCGCGCGTGCTCGCTTCGCGACTGCGCCAATCGAATGATGAACTCAGGGTGCTCGAAAGCGCCTGACTTTTTCCATCAACGTTCAGTTTTTGTCGATCAATTCATCTCGATTGCGTTGACGTCATCGCTCGAAATACCTTTGTTTATGCGGGTTTTATAAAAAATCGATGCATCTGCGTGTTGATTCGAAAAAAAAATTTTGTATCAGCCGCGATCAACAAAAAACTCTTCTCAGCCACCTCATTGGGATCAAAAACCCCGCCAAAACCAAATTTCTGGACCCGCTCAGGAGTTGTGGTATACTGTGCATATATACAGTAGTTAAGCAATCAGCCAACCCTCTCAGAACCCGCACAAAACGTAGTGGAGTTGCGAAAATGGAAACCGAAATGATTGACCAGGAGCTACCTGGCAAGCTTGAAATCAAGATCGTCTCGCGCCCCTCGAGTCAGGCGCAGCGCATCTGGCGTAAACGTGGTCGCCCACGTGATTTGCGTAGCCAAGCCGGCTTTCAACCTATTGCCGCGCATCTGATTGCGGTGAGTCTGATTACAACTAACACGCAATAAATTCATCTATCCTGGTTCGCCAGGATTATCGCTAAGCCGTTTGTCGGAGTCTTCCGCAAACGGCTTTTTCATTGGTACAGCCCAAACCCTGCCCTCATCAAAACCGAATATTCGCTGTAAGCATTTCGGGCTACTATCTTGTTCACCCGTTTTACCCCAAAAAACCTATAACCCCCGAGAGACAGCGATGATACGAGTACTCAAAGCCGGCCAAACCGTCGATCAAAAAGCACAAGACCAAACCAGCGTTCGCGACACCGTCACTAAAATTCTTTCCGAAATTGAAGCGCATGGCGATTCTGCCGTCGCTGAAATGTCGAAAAAATTCGACCAATGGTCGCCGGCTAGTTTTCGTTTGTCTGAAGATGAGATCGCTAAATGCGTCAAATCGCTAAGCCAAGGCCAGCTCGATGACATTCGCTTTGCGCAAGAACAGGTCAGAAATTTCGCCAAGATACAGCGTGAATCGATACGCGATGTTGAAGTTGAAACGCTACCCGGTGTAATCCTAGGGCACAAAAATCTACCGGTCGAAAGTGTGGGCTGCTACGTCCCCGGCGGTAAATTTCCTTTGGTCGCCTCTGCACATATGGGTGTTGTTACTGCCAAAGTCGCTGGCGTGAGTCGTATCCTGGCGGCTTCACCACCGGTGAATGGCGCACCGAATCCAGCAGTCATCGCCGCTATGCATTTGGGTGGTGCCGATGAAATCTATACTTTCGGTGGTGTACAAGCGATTGGTGCAATGGCCATCGGTACACAGACCATCAAGTCAGTCTCTATGTTGATCGGACCAGGCAATGCTTTCGTCGCTGAAGCTAAGCGTCAACTATTTGGGCGGGTTGGTATTGATCTGATCGCCGGTCCAACTGAAACACTCGTCATAGCCGATGACACCGTCGATGCTGAAATGTGTGCCACCGATTTGCTCGGTCAGGCAGAACATGGTTACAACACACCCGCTGTACTGTTAACTAATTCTGAAAAACTAGCGCATGCTACCGTTGCTGAGATCGAGCGCTTGCTCAAAATCCTGCCAACTGCTGCAACCGCTTCTGTGTCATGGCGCGACTTTGGTGAAATCATCGTCTGCGATACCTTAGAAGAAATGGTCAGCGAAGCCGATCGCATCGCCTCCGAACATGTGCAAGTCATGACTCGTGATGATGATTACTTCTTAAAAAATATGCGTAACTACGGTGCGTTGTTCTTGGGCCCGCGCACTAACGTCGCTTACGGTGACAAAGTAATCGGTACCAACCACACACTACCTACGGGTAAAGCGGCGCGTTATACCGGTGGTCTGTGGGTGGGTAAATTTATCAAAACCTGTACCTATCAAAAAGTGCTCACGGATGAAGCTAGCACCATGGTGGGTGAATACTGTTCACGTCTGTGCGCTATCGAAGGCATGATCGCGCACGGTGAACAAGCCAACCTGCGTGTGCGTCGTTACGGCCATCAAGACGTGCCTTATGGTGGCGTACCCGGTTAATTCACTCGGCGAGATAACCATGAGCTCATTTCCCGCCCCGAATTTCAGACTAGATGGAAAAAAAGCCCTCGTAACAGGTGCCAGTCGCGGTATAGGGCTAGCTGCAGCTGTCGCACTCGCGCAAGCGGGTGCGCACGTTACATTAGCCGCACGATCGAAAGATGAACTCGCTGCTGCTTGCAAAGACATCACCGCTTCCGGTGGTCATGCTGATTTTGTGGTGCTGGATGTCACTGACTCTGTCGCCGTTGATCATTTGATCAATAGCCAAGGCCCCTTTCATGTACTGGTGAATAACGCAGGCATGAACCGACCCAAGCCTTTGGTCGATGTCACCAACGACGATCTCGACGACATTTTTGATTTAAACGTTAAATCGGTTTTTTACGCTTCGCGTGCTGTTGCTAAAAGTTTGATCGCTGCCAAGCAGCCCGGCTCCATCATTACTATCTCTTCACAGATGGGCCATGTGGGCGCTTCTAACCGTACAGTGTATTGCGCAAGCAAACATGCACTCGAAGGTATGACTAAAGCCCTTAGTTGGGAGTTAGGTCAAAAAAATATTCGTGTTAACACGATTTGCCCAACCTTTATTGAAACCGCACTCACTAAAGGCATGTTTGAAGACCCAACTTTTAAAGCGTCTGTAGTCAGCAAAATTGCGCTAGGTCGGGTCGGTCACGTTAACGAAGTAATGGGTTCGGTAGTCTTTCTGGCGAGTGAAGCGTCCAGTCTGATTACTGGTAGTGCACTAATGCTCGATGGTGGCTGGACTGCAGCCTAAAATAAAAAAAGGAAAATCATGAATGCGATTGATCTAACAAAAGGTAAACCAGTCACTGTTATTGGCGCCGGTTTGGTAGGTGCAGGTTGGGCCATCGTCTTTGCACGCGCAGGTGTGTCTGTACGCATGACCGACTCCAGTGCTCAGGTACTAGAGAGTGCACCTAAATTAGTAGCACAGCAATTAGAACGTCTGCACTCACACGGATTACTTAACGAACCCGTAGCCACCATACTAGCCCGCGTTAGTGTGGAGCCCGATTTAAAGAAAGCGTTAGATGGCGCTATCTACGCACAAGAATCCGTGCTTGAGAAAGCCGATGTCAAACGTAAGCTGATGTTAGAAATTGAAAGCTTTGGATACAACGATCTCATTATTGGTAGCTCAACCTCGGGCATACCCGCATCTGATTTTGGTCTAGACCTAAAAATTTCACCGCGCGTGTTGGTGGTACATCCCGTTAATCCTCCGTATCTGGTTCCCATCATTGAACTGGTCGGATCACCACAAACATCAAAAGAAACCATCGACTGGGCTGATCATTTCATGCAAGCCTTGGGGCAATCGGTTATTCGTGTCAACGAAGAGATCGAAGGCTTCGTTATCAATCGTTTGCAAGCTGTTTTATTACGTGAAGCCTGGACTATGGTGGCTGATGGTGTTTGCAGTTGCGAAGATGTGGATAAGGCGATCCGTGATGGTTTGGGATTCCGTTGGTCATTCATTGGTCCCTTTGAAACCATCGATTTGAACGCGCCGAACGGTGTAGCTGATTATGCTGCTCGCTTTGGTCCGCTGTTCCATCGTATTGCTCAATCGCGTGATCAAAAGCGTCCATGGGATGAACCATTAATCAAAGAAGTGGAAACTCAGCGTCGACAATTCGTCAAACAATCCGAACTGAATGCGCGTCGTGATTGGCGTGATGAACAGCTGATGAAATTTGCAGTCCATCGCGCAAAATCAGCTGATAAATAAACTCGCTGAACTTTTTAATAATGCGGCTTTGCTTAATCAAGTATGTCTTGCTGACCAGCGCATTGCTGGTCAGCGCACATTCATACGCTACACCACC
>JACCDM010067573.1_pt1 | contig 21405 bp, 7 predicted proteins | sample 7445851 | NCBI WGS metagenome assembly JACCDM01 (sample SAMN15323438, study PRJNA562643) | freshwater metagenome | isolation source: river surface water | place: USA:Blue River Watershed | collected 2017-08-16
GGTGACGGTCAATGTGCAGCCGTTGTTGGCGGGTACTATTTCGGGTACCCAGGACGTGTGTGTGGGCGCGACGCCGTCGGCGATTACCTCTTCGAGTTTGGCCAGCGGCGGCTCGGGTAGTGGGTACGGTTACAAGTGGCAGAAAAAATCAACAACGACCAATCAGCAATGGCAAGACATTTCTGGTTCAACTAACCAGGAACTGACATTTAATGCACCGCTAACTGAAACTGCAGAATATAGAAGGGGAGTTTCAGATCAAAGTTTGCCGACAGAATTTGTGTATTCATCGTCGGTGACCAAAACCTTACGAACTCCGGGGTCTGTTACCATTACCAGAAATCCGTCAGGAAACGTACCACCTGGAGCACAGGTTACTTTTGAGGCGTTTGGTTCGTCAACCTATAATTGGTCATTTAACTCAACGACGAATCCAGCAACGTCCGTAATAAATACAAGCCAAACGGTTACCGTTACTGGAACCGACCAATATGGATGCCAGGCCACGGCAACATCAAGCGTTACGACGAGCGCCATAGCCGTTGGGTCGATTCAAATAGCGTCAAGTAGTGTGTGTTCAGGCGGAACGCCAGGACCAATTACCCAAGCGACAGGGCCAAGCGGTGGTACTGGGTCTGGATATACGTTTAAATGGTACATCAAAACGGGGAATGGAAGCTTTGTGGAAGTACAAAATGCTACCGGAGCAACATTTACGCCGAGCACACCAATCACCAATACTACAACGTACCGAAGAACAGTACTTAATGCGGGCGTTGAGTCAAGTGGCGGAGCCGATGTAATTGTGGATATTGCTACCCAGCCTACGGTGTCCATAGCACCTGGATCAGCGACCATTTCATCCGGTACCAGTGTGACCCTAACGGCTACGGGCTTGTCCACGCCCTCGGGTTCGATGACCTACTCGTGGAGCCCGGGTGGTGCCACAACGGCTGCGATCACGGTTTCGCCCGCATCTTCAATAACCTATTCGGTAACGACAACGGATGCGCGGGGATGCACCGCGACGGCGAGCGCAGGGATCACAGTGACTTCGATTACCGCTGGATCTGTAACGCCCACATCAGGAACAACGCCAATAACCTTCTGTTCAGGGACTCCACACCGTGCAATGCAGATTACAGGTTCCACTGGAGGTTCAGGCCAGTTTGCCTACCAATGGCAGGAAAGTACGGATAACATAAGCTTCACGAATGTTTCGGGTGCTACTTCGTCAACATTCTCACCAGCTGGGAACCAAACCCAAACGAAGTACTACCGCTGTCAAGTGCTTGACGCAAACAACAACTTAGCATTCAGCTACTCTTCGTCCTTGGTACAAACAGTGCAAGCCATCCCAACCGTTACTGCGACAAAGAGTAAAACTACCCCAATGGCTCTCACCTCGGTAGTACGCATTACGGGATCAGGAGCGAGCCAATACCGGTTTGTTGAAGGAGCCAATAACCAAATTCTAGGATGGACTGCGCAGACATGGGTTGATTACCAACCAGCAGTTGCAGGAACTTCAATCATAACGGTATATGGCACAAGCAACGGTTGTGAAAGCACCGACACCATTAACATTCAAGCAATTGTTCTGAGCGTCGGTGTAGCCTCGAATCCAAATGGTGATTTGTGTGAGGGCGCAACTTTGGCCCAGCCCATTACCGCTACGGCAAGTTCTGGAGGTTCTGGAACTTATACATATCAATGGTATTGGGGCACTTCAAATTCGAATGTTGTATACGCAATACCGAATGCCAATGGGGTGGATTTGAATTATCAAACACCGCTTACTACGTCAATGTGGTTTAGAAGAAGAACATTGGATCAGAATGTTGCCTTCTACACGGAGCCAGTCCAAGTAGTTGTTCGTCCCAAACCATCGGCTACCATTACGTCAAACCGCAATCCATCTTCGGGAAAACTACCAGATGGTGCGTCAGTAACCTTATCTGCACCTACCGGTACAGGATTTACCTATACTTGGACACCAGGAGGAGCAACCAATTCGTCAATTACCGTAACTCCTCAGGTCACTACTAGCTATACGGTAATAGTTACCGAAACAGCGAATAATCTAGCCTGCTCTAATACAGGAACCATTCAAATCATAATTGATCCGTTGCGTGCAGGTACATTAACCAACCAGTCAGTGTGTAGCGGCTCTGCGCCCACCATGATTTCAGCAACAGGATCAGGTGGCGGGTCTGGTTCTGGATTTACCTATACTTGGGACAGCAGTCCAGACAATAATACTTGGACTCAGATTGCGAATGAGACGGGACAGAGCTATACACCACCGTCGAATTTGACCCAGACTACATACTATCGCCGAAACATTACAGATCTCAATGTTACCAAATCATCGGTTTCAACTGTAACTGTAGCGGTCAATCCGACGGTAACCGTGACGCCTGCGGCACAAACAGTGGCGCCGAATGGATCTGTGCGTATTTCGGTCCAAGGCGCGACGTCGTACAGTTGGTCAGACGGAACGAGTGTCATTTCGACCGCTAGCTACATCGATGTCAATCCTACCCAATCAACAACATACACCGTAACCGGCACGGATCAGAACGGCTGTCAAAATACTGCCACTTCGGTCATCACAGTACAGCCGTTTAACGCGGGAACTATTGGTGCGGCACAAACTATTTGTGCTGGCCAAACACCTGCTGGGCTGACTTCGGTAACCGATGCGTCGGGTGGATCTGGCACAATTACCTACCAATGGCAGTATTCGAACGATGGGTCAGCTAATAACTGGTCTGATATTGGAGGTGCCACGGCAAAGACCTACAACCCCCCAACGCTAAACTTTGATCGGTACTACAAACGTTTGGCACGCACTGGTTCTGTCACCTCAGAATCAAATACAGTTTTAATTTCGGTAACGCAGGGTCCACAAACCCAAGTGACCGGTTCAAACCTTACAATTGCAATTGGTGACACCGCATCCTTATCCGCCACAGGAGCAACAACCTATGCCTGGTCCCCTGCGCAATATGTCTTGGCTTCACCGAACAGTACGTTGGGTATTGCGAGCGTAAAACCAATGGTGACCACCACCTTCACAGTTACCGGTACAACGAATGGCTGTACGAGTACTGCTGACATAACCGTGACGGCCTCAGAACTCGTACCAGGAACTATTGCCTCAACTGGTTCAACAACTATTTGTCCGGGGGCAATACCGTCACCATTGAGTTTTAATTCTAACCCTAGTGGAGGAAGCGGTAACTATTCGCGTAAATGGCAGGTTTCAACGGATAACCTTACCTACACGGACATTCCGAACGCCACATTTACCACATTTACTCCTTCAAATGGAATTAGCGTTTCTACCTGGTACCGTGCTGTAGTTAATGACGGAGGGGTGGTGAAATTCACCCAACCGGTCAAGTATACCGTGGCCACGCCCGCAGTTCTTCAAATAAATGCGACATATGACACCCTTGCTCCAGGTGGCGGTTCCAATGTCCTTTCTGTCGTTAACACCTACCAATCATCTTATGAGTGGTATACTGGGTCTATTTCAGGACAGAGTGATGCAAGCAATACGTCTTCACGAACAATAGCCACACTTTCAAACCAAACAACATACTGGCTCAAGTACTTTGACGGCACCTGCTCGACCCAAGTGAGCAAAACCATTTACATTGACAATTTAGTTCCGGGCACGATCGGTTCAGATCAGAATGTATGCGATGGAGCTACGTCTGCTGCCCAGTTAACTTCTGTCAGTTTGGCATCGGGTGGCACTCAGGGTTCTTATGAGTACCAGTGGGAGTCTAGCGCAAGTTTAAATTCCGGCTACAGCCCAATTAATGGTGCAACTTTGGCATCGTATACCCCGCAGTTTGCGCCTATTGCAGCAAATATTTACTACCGCAGAAAAGTAACGAATGCGGGGGTTTCAGCGTACTCGAATACGGTGACGGTTAATCGCATCGCTAAACCAACGGTCAGTATTTCTTCGTCCTCCACGTCGAATTCCAGCTTAAGCGCGACAGCGCCAACCATTCCCAATGGAGCGCAAATCACCCTTACCGCCACAGCTACGGGTTCCAACGTAGCCAATGGGGCCCAGTACGTTTGGAGCCCATCAAATGGCCTTTCATCAAGTGCTGGAGCCGCGGTTCAAGCAAACCCATCTTCTACCGCAACCTATACGGTCACGGCGACAACTGTAGCCTCTCCGGGATGTTCAAATACCTCCACGATTACCCTTACCGTCGATGAATTGACAGCGGGTACCGTGGCCATTGGCGCGAACGGTGGACAAGGTTCTTCGGCAAGCACAACACAAGTTTGTTCGGGAACGGCGCCCGCAGCAATGGAAATTCGTGAAACGGCTACGCCAACTGGAGGTACCGCACCGTATACCTATCAATGGCAGTACAGTTCGGATCAGTTAACGTGGTCCGATATCGCACCAGCACAAAACGCGTCTGCACTTGCGATGACGTACGTGTTCAATACCGTGTTTGATGCCGTAACGGCAACACGATTCTACCGAAGAAAAGTGACCAACACGGGAGTAAGTAAAACGAGTGGCGTCGTTCAGGTTACGGTGAATCCGTTACCGAACATCTTGATCACTGCGGAAAGTGATGCAATCCCGCCGGGGGGCACGAACGTGCTCACTGCAAGCGGTAGTTCGAATTCGTATACGTGGTACATAGGTTCGACTAATGCAACACCTCAGTCAACAACTACTTCGATCTACACGATTGCATTAGGAGCGCAAACGGGTCAAACGACCTACATCGTAAAGGGCACTTCCGCAGCGGGATGTGAGAATACGTTTACCAAAACCATTGCCGTCACACCTATTGTTCCAGGTGTTATTGGAACAAATCAGAATGTTTGTGAAGGCGCAACAACGGTAAGTGAGTTAACATCCTCAGCAGCTGCGTCAGGCGGTAGCGGCAGCGGATTCGCATACCAATGGAAGCGAAAGGTTGGATCTAGTCCATGGACGTCCATAGTTGGGGCCACTCAAGCAACCTACCAGCCTACCTTCCCAAGTGGATTTACGACCACCACTTCCTATGTGCGCACCGTCGAGAACAAGGGAGTTCGAGACTCAAGTAATGTCGTTGTGTACTCCTTTGTAAGCAAGCCGGTGATTACGGTTGCTGCAACGGGACAGCCAGGCCAAACGGTAGGCATACCTCGCGGAGCCACTATTCAATTGAATGCTACCGCTCCAGCTGGCCAGCCCATTCAGGCTTGGAGTTGGTCACCAACTACGGCACTTAGTTCAACGAACACACCAACTACTTCAGCCAATCCGGTAACCAATACCACGTACGTTGTTACCGGAACGTCCTCGTCCAACTGCAATGCAACCGGTCAAATCACAGTAAACGTTTCGGATTTGAATTCGGGATCAGTGGTCGCAGCAAGTACCAATTCCGCCGCGGTCAGCGTTTGCCGAGGAAGCTATCCGGGTGCGCTCAATCAGAGTGTGTCGGCCTCGGGGGGATCCGGAACCTATAGCTACAAATGGCAACGCAGTACCGACAACCAAAATTGGCAGGACATTGCACTGAATTTCAACCCAACGGCACAGGACGTGAACTACGTCCCGGGCGGGAACGATACGTTGTGGTCATTGAGGTATTACCGTAGGCTCGTTATCGACATGGGCGTTCAATCGGCATCTAATGCCATTGTCGTGTCCATGCTGCCCAACCCCGCGGTGTCGGCGACTTCGAACAAAGCCAATGTTCCACCCGGTGGAACGGCCGTACTGTCAGCAACGGGAGGTGTTTCAAGTTACCAATGGTACAATAACGGCGTACAGATTGGTTCCGGCCAGAGTTTATCGGTGACGGTTCCAAATACCAACCGATACGTAGTCTACACTACGGGCGCAAACGGTTGCGGTGACTCCGCGGCACGCACCATTACTACCGTTGTCTTGAACGAAGGAAGCGTGGGCCCGGGCCAGACGCTATGCTCCGGAGGCACCCCTACTGCGCTTAACAGCATTACTCCTGCAAGCGGCGGAAGCGGTGTATATACGTACATCTGGCAGTCGACAACGGATTTAAATACGTCATTTGCCGATATCCCCAATGCGAATCAGGCTTCGTACACTCCAGGAAATCTATCAACGACCACGTACTTCCGCAGAAAGGTAACGGATTCGGGCATCGATAAATTCACGGCTCCAGTTTCGGTGAGCATTGTGCCCAATCCGGTAATTTCGGCGTCCACGGCCAATAGGTACATGCCGCCCAACGGTACGGCAACGTTAACGGCCAATGGGGCTACTACCTACTCATGGTCTCCGACGGTTACCTCACTGAATCAGGGGTCCAGTCAAGTCCGCGTTCAGGGTTCCGGTGTCGGCAAGACCACATATACCGCATTGGGCACGGACAATAATTCGTGCCAAGGCAGCGACACCATTGATATTTATGTTCGAGCGATCGTGCCGGGAACCATTTCGTCAAATCAAGTGGTTTGCGAGGGGGCAGTGCCGGCCATACTTTCGGGAACGGCGTCCAGTGGTGGAAGCGGGGTGTTTACCTACCAATGGCAGTCATCTTTAGATAATTTAACGTTCACCAACCTCACCGGGGAAACGTCGCAAAATTTAGTTTTCAGTAATCCCGCATCCGCGACCACGTACTACCGCCGCATCACGACGGACCAGCAGGTTCAGGCTTTTTCGAATACCATTACGGTCACGGTAAACCCGCTTCCCGTGGTTACGGTAAGTTCCAATGCGCCTTCGAATACCATTTGTCAAGGCAATTCGATAACGTTGACCGCCTTGGGTGCATCAACCTACGTTTGGAGGGTAGGGACCGTTCAGGTAGGCACACAGGCTACGTTGACCGAATCTCCTAATTCAACAACAGTATATACCGTAATTGGCACCTCTGCCCAAGGTTGCCAGAACAGCGGAACGTCGTTAACGGCCTTTGTAAATCCTGCGCCAGTGGTGCTTGCGTCGTCGAACTACAGCCAAGTACCGCCTACGGCACAGGTAAACCTCACTGCAACGGGCGCAACCAGTTATTCCTGGTCTCCGAGTATTGGATTGAGCGGTACGAATACTGCGAGTGTTACCGCCACGCCGACCTCGACCATTCGCTACACGGTAACCGGAACTGCCTCTGGGTGCACCGACACCTCGAGCGTACTTATTCAGGTAATCCCATTAAGTGGCGGCAGTATTCAAAACTCCAAGTTGGTTTGCCAAGGCGATACCTTGGGTACAATTCGTCAAGTGACCGCAAGTACCGGAGGTACGGGCTCTGGGTATAACTACGAATGGGAGCAGTCGTTTGATAACATTACGTGGACACCCATTCCTAATTCAAATTCCGCTACCGTGGTATTGGGAAGTACCACCGTAACGCAACCCGTGAGTTTGCGTCGGAAATCGATAAATCTCGGCGTGTCGGCGTATTCAAACGTTTGCGTGGTGCAGCCCATTAGCCGCCCCGTGGTATTGGTAACGCCCAATAAAACCACGGTGCCGATTGGCGGAACCGTTCAGTTGACGGCATCTGGAGCGGTATCCTACACCTTCCGAAACACCCTCGGTATTGTGGGTACAGCCAATCCGGTTTCGCAGCAAATTTTCTCGAATACCTCGTATTCGGTGGTGGGAAGAGACGCCAATGGCTGTTTGGATACGGCAACAACGGCGGTCACCGTGCAGCGATTGATTCCAGGAACCATTGGGCCGGCTCAAACGATTTGTGAGGGCAACAGCTTCAACGCCGTACAAAACACGGCATCGCCAAGTGGTGGTAGCGGGTCGTATACCTACCAATGGCAACGCTCAACGGATCAATTGAATTGGGTCGATGTTCCGGGCGCAACGCAGCTCAACTACGCACCAGGAACTCAAGCATCAACGCTTTTTGTCCGCAGAAAAGTTTCGGATTCTGGGGTTGATACGGCAACAGCCGTGTTGACACTTACCGTGAATTCACGACCCAATGTGCGCGCGGCATCTTCGATTCGTGTGGTGCCTCCGGGGGCAAATATTACCGTTACCGCTACTGGGGCCAACACGTACAGCTGGTCGGCAACAAATTCTACGGCCTTTACCGCCGTCGGTACCGCAGGGGCGGCCATTAATTCGGCACCCTTTACCACGACCACCTATACGGTTACGGGAACCAACAGCACCACCTCATGTCAGGACACCGGCGTGATTCAGATTTCGGTCGTTCCCCTGGTGCCAGGTAGCATTGCGATCGCAAACACATCAGTTTGTCAGGGTGCGGTTCCGGGCCAAATGAGTGCCGCTTCGGCCCCATCGGGTGGCTCAGGGAGCTACACGTATCAGTGGCAGTCATCGGTTGATGGGGTGGCATGGACTAATATTCTTGGGGCTGTAAGTCCTTCGTTTGTGCCGGTTGCCACCGTGAACACAACGACCTTCTTCCGTCGCCAAACAATTGATATGGGGGTTTCGGAGCCCTCCAATGTTCTTACCATTAACACCATTTCACGCCCCGTAATTGTTGCTACTACGGCGTTACCGGTGATTCCGCCTGGCGCAACCACGACACTTCAGGCGAGCGGTGCGGGCAATGGTGGAACCTATGCATGGTTTGTTCAAGGTTCGCAGTTGAGCACGGCTGCGGCTATTTCGGTTACGCCGTCCACAACGACCTCGTATGTGCTGGAGGGTACCAACGCTCAAGGCTGTATTAATAAGGATACACTCGAAATTTCCGTAGTTCCGCTCGACGGTGGTGTGGTTTCTACGACCACCGGTTCAGTCTGTATTGGGAACGGAGGAGTCTTGATTTCAAGTTCTACTCCGGCTTCAGGTGGATCATCGGTTTATGCATATTCATGGGAACGGAGTACGGACAACATCACGTTTGTTCAAATTGCTGGGCAGAGTGGTGCTTCAATGAACTACAACCAAGCCCTTAATACTCGGACCTACTTCCGCAGGAAAACGACGGACAATGGGGTAGCAGCCTACTCAAATACCGTCACGGTAAATGTCAATCCACTCCCCAATGTGGTTGCCAATACATCAACCCGTAGAATTCCGCCTGGCGCCGCAGTTAGCCTTACAGGAACGGGAGCAAGTACGTATACGTGGACTCCTTCTGCTAGCTTTACGGGCGGAGCAACGGGTACTCAAGTGACCGCAACCCTATTTGCTACCTCAGTTCTCACCGTCGAAGGATTGGACAATGCTACGGGTTGTTCGAATACCGATACCATCCAAATCATCGTGACGCCGTTATCTGGCGGACTGATTGGAAGTGATCAGTTCATTTGCGCAGGTGCACAAGCTAGTCCGTTCACGAGCAATGCACCGGCCTCGGGCGGTTCCGGTACGTATGCGTACCAATGGCAGCGAAAAGAACAAGGCCAAACAGCCTTTACCGACATTCCGGGCGCTGTGGGAACTACCCTAATTCCGCCCGTGCTGCAAACGACAGCTTCATACCGTCGAAAGGTTACGGACATGAATATTGTAGGTTATTCAAACGAAGTTTCCGTAACCATTTCGCCTGTTCCCAACGCACCGTTGGCCAGCGATACAACGTATTGCCAATCAGCTAATTTGACGGTATTGGTGTCAACTCGGGTTTCGGTTTCATCAGGGCATACCCTGCGGTGGTATGCTACTGGGGCAGGCGGAACCCCAGATCCTAATTCTCCGATTTTCTCAGCCGCTCTCGTTGGGGTAAGTGACTACTACGTTTCTCAGGTCAATACGACCACAGGGTGCGAAAGCCCAAGGCGTAAAGTTTCGTTGACGACTAGGGCACTACCTAATGCGCCCATCGTACCCGCAGACCAGTACTACTGTGTGGGTCAGGTAAATCCGTCTGCATTGACTGCGACCAAGGGGTCATCGGCCAACACCTTGGTCTGGTTTGACAGCGATGGGGTGACCAGATTAACCTCTGCACCTACGCCAAATACTTCGGCAGCGCTTCAGAAAAACTACTTCGTTGCCGAAACGGACGTTGCGGGATGTACGAGCCCAATGGCGCAAACACGGGCCGTGGTTTACCGCCCCGAACTCAACATGGTGGTTAATCAAAATGTTAGCTGTTTTGGAGGCGCAAACGGCCAAATAACCGTTACCGCGACGGGAGGTCAAACACCGTACGCATACCAGTGGTCTAAGGGAGGTACCACCGTGGTGGGTGCGGTACAGTCAAGTATTGCTGGCCAATCATCCGGAGTCTATGAAGTAAGGGTCACGGATGCTCGAGGGTGCTTCACCACCGACAGCCGAACGTTGACACAACCTACGGATCTAGGAGTTCAGGTCACCCCGCAAAATCCGCAGTGCTTTGGAGACAACGGAACCATTACCGTGTTGGCGAGTGGCGGTACTCCCGGATACCAATATTCTTTTGATAACGGAGTAACGTATCAGGTAGGCGCATCAAAATCCCTTCCCTTTGGTTCGTACCGAGTTAAAGTCAAAGATGCCAATGGTTGCGAGAAGGCATTTGCACAAAATCCAGTAGTGCTTCAGCAAGCAACGGCTATCGCCGCTACGATTGTGTCGAGCAACGTCAGTTGCTGGGGTTCATCAGACGGTACGTTGACGGTTAATGCCACCGGGGGAAGTCCGACCATGGTTGGTGGCTCGCCAGTTTATCAGTATCTGTGGAACGACGACAACTTGCAAACCACAAAAACAGCTTCGGGACTGGATAGCGGAACATACACGGTGACGGTATACGATCAATTCGGGTGCAACAGGTCCTTTAACCAACAGGTGGGAACGCCCAAGCCAGTCAAGGTTACGGAGGTATCGAAGCTTGATCTTACGTGTTTTGGAAATAATTCGGGGCGAATTACCGTCACGGCAACTGGAGGTAATGTGCTTTCCTACCGACTTAACGCCCTGACGCCGGGTACCAACAGCATTTTTAACGGCTTGAGTGCCGGAGATTATACCCTAACGGTTTCAGACAGTAAAAACTGTACGGTTGATTACGTGGTTTCGAGAAACGTGGTTCTTGCACAACCAAACCAACTAATTGTCGAGGCCATAAACGTGGATTCGGTTTCTTGCCGGAATTATTCCGATGGCGAAATTCAGGTACTTGCTTCAGGAGGAAACCTGAAGAAGTACTCCATCAACAACGGAATAAGTTTCGTTTCCACATCAACGTTTACGAATCTTTCGGCGGGAAGTTATACGGTGAGCGTTTCGGATGATAAGAATTGCCCAGCAACATTTGTTACCGGAGTATCTCAGAATCAATCCATTGGCCAGCCTTTGCAGCTCGTAGTTTCGGCAATTACCAAAACCGATTTAAGCTGTAAGAATTCGCAAGATGGTCAAATTGTGGTCACGGCGTCGGGGGGCAACGCAAAGCGCTACAGTTTAAATGGAGGAACCAACCTTCAGTCCAGTCCTACGTTTATCGGATTGACCGCCGGGCTAAAAACGGTTACAGTAAGCGACGTAAAGAGCTGTCCGGTGATTTACAATGTCGCTCAAAACGTAACCTTAACGGAACCGGATTCGTTAGTGGTTTCCGCCATTTCCAAGGCCGACGTTTCGTGTAAAAATGCGCAAAACGGAACCATTTCAGTCACGGCTACGGGTGGAAATGGTAAGACCTACAAAGTCGTTGCTGCGTCGACCCTGTTCCAAAGCTCTTCTCTGTTTACGGGGCTTCAACCAAGTACCTACGAGGTTACGGTGCGCGATTCCAAACTGTGTACGCCGAAGTACCTGGTTCCGCAAATCCTAAGTATTTCAGAGCCCGACAGCTTGATTGTCCATGAGTTAGGTATTGAGCAGGTTACCTGTAAGAATTTCGCAGATGCCGGAGTGGAAGTAACCGCCACCGGGGGTAACACGAAAAATTATAAAATTCGAAACGTAGCTAGTCCTCAGGCATCGGGGTCGTTCAGTGGTCTGCAGCCTGCGAGCTACTTCTTGACGGTTTCTGACAATAAAAACTGTCAAGCATTCTATCGAGTCCCAAGATCCTTTGTGATTACGGAGCCTGATACGCTTTTTGTGCGTTCCAAAGTGGTTACGCCGGTGAGCTGCAACGGATTCAATGACGGAAGTGTTGTTCTTACGTCGACGGGAGGAACCCAACCGCATCAGTTTACGTTAGACCAAGGAGGCATAACCACGACGCAGGAGAACAGTCGGTTTGACATGCTATCGCCTTCGGTGTACGCTGTTAGTTTAACGGATGCCAACGGCTGCCCGTCCTACACCAAGACACCTTTGGCATTCACGATTACCGAGCCCGCCAAAATTCAGGTCCAGTCCATTCAGACGAACGACGTGACCTGCTATTCCTACCGCAACGGAAACTTATTAATCAACGCGGTGGGTGGAAATAGTCCGTTGGTTTATTCGATGCTTGGCGATACCACATTGACCCAGGGAAGTTCCGTGGTGGATTCCCTATTCCCTGGAGTATACACCTTTAAGGTCAGTGACAGTAATAATTGTCCGATGGAATTGGCTTCGGGCTTGTTCGCCCAGTTTACCGTTGATGAGCCAAATCCTTTGGTTATTTATGAGATCAAAAGCAACGACATTACCTGCCACAATTTCAACGACGGATCCATCGTTATTAATGCAACAGGAGGAAATGCGCCGCTGCGGTACTCATTGAATTCAGGATTGGTTTATGGATTCGCGAATGCCTACACAGGGTTAGTAGATGGAATCTATTCAATAAAGGCAACCGACGCCAAAAACTGTCCGGTCGTGAACACAGCACAGTCGGTGACGAGCTATATAGTGGATATTACCAATCCTGCACCGCTTACTGGGTCGATAACCATTGTTGATGCACTCTGCCATGGATCGTTGAATGGATCGGCCGAGATTTCGGTCAACGGCGGTACACTTGCTCAGGGAAGTTTGTATCAAATTAATTGGAAGGATGCGAACCAAAACATCGTAGGAGTTAATCCGTTACTAGATTCCGTTAGCTCGGCCTTGTATTCGGTTGAGATCCGGGATGACAATATGTGCTTGTTGACTGCCCAGGCATTCATTGATCAGCCCGATTCGATCAAGGTCCAATCCGTCCTTTCTAAGGATGCGAAGTGCTATCGCTCGGCAGACGGTGAAATTACCGTTGCTGCGACCGGCGGAACAGGATTACTGTACAGCATTGATGGAGGGGTTACCTTCCAAATCCCGTCCGCGTTCGGTATGCTCGATACGGGCGCATATCAGGTGGCGATCACCGATGCCAACGGATGCGTTTCGTATCCTTCGGGTCCATTTGGAATTCAAATCAACGAGCCCGACTCATTTTTTGTAAGCGGTAGCTCAATCAAAAACATCGATTGCTTCGGTAACGCAACGGGATCTATTGTAATCCAGGCATCGGGTGGAAACTTACTCGAATACAGTATCGATAACGGTACTACGTGGCAATTGGATCCGTCGTTTGATAGTTTGGTTGCCGGAACGTACTTACTGGAGGTGCGAGACAGTGCCGGATGTATTGGCGTTAGTACCATTAGTGGCACCGTTTCCTTGACCGAGCCTACCCTATTGCAGGCTTCGTATACCGTACTTCAAGGTGTTGTCTGTGAGACCGAACGGAATGGATCCGCAGAAATACAGCCAATTGGTGGCACTTCACCGTATACCGTTCAATGGGAAACCGGAGACACCACGTTTATTGCGCAAGGGCTGCAAGGATTTGAGTATGAGTTTACCGTAATGGATTCACAAAAATGTGTTGTTGAGGGCTTGGTAAAAATCCCAACCACCGACGCCGATTGCGATTCCATTCCAGACGTTGACGACGGATTTGATGATTTTGATGGAGATGGAGTGCCCAACTTCCGTGATGAAGATGCGGACGGCGACTTGCTTCCAGATTTTGTAGAGCGCGACCTCAACCGTGACGGGGTAGTTTACGACGACTGCGACGACGACGGAATGCCTAATTTCCTTGATGTTGATTACTGCACCGTGTTCATTCCATCGGTCTTCACGCCCAATGGGGATGGGGCAAACGACAAATTCGTCATACCGGGCATCGAAGAATACCCAGATAACTCATTGATGATTTACGACCGCAACGGGAATTTGGTGTTCTCACAAGCGCCCTATAAAAATGGATTTGATGGAATGACTTCAGGGACTACCTTCCTTAATTCACGCGATGGTCTTTTGCCAACCGGAACGTATTATTATGTGCTGAGTATTCCAAGCTTGGACGTTCGAGAAATCGGGTACTTCTATATTCAGCGATGAAAAAGTCAACCGTTTTCCTATTCGTTTTGCTTTGCCTTCGAGCTCAAGGCCAAGACAATCCGTCCCTGTATGCGTACGTGCACAATCCGATTGTTTTGGCTCCATCTTTTGCGGGCATTCAATCCGGAACGCTTTCCGTTCTTTCGGATTTTCGGTTTATTGGAATTGAGGGGGCTCCGAGGACGTCAATTACCAGTTTCGAGTACAAGCTCGTTGAAAAGAACCTTGGGTTGGCGGCGATGGTAACCTCAGATCGAATTGGTCCGGTACAGAATAATTCCGTCCATATTTCTACCGCGTATCATTTGCAAATTTCTCGGGACGAGTATTTCTCATTTGGTATGCGGCATGGGCTTCACACCTTTTTGATGAATTTGAATGACGAAAAGTACATAGACCTTGTTGACGTCAGTATTAATACGGGTGTGTACAACACATTCTACTACAATTTGGACCTCTCGGGCTTGTACTATACTAAGGATACCTATTTCGGTGCAAGCTTGTTTAATGTGGTAAACGGACAGTTCCTCATTGATAACTATACCGCTCGAAGTATCGGGATTTTTGGAGGAGGTTCAAATCAATTCAACCGAAACATCAAACTGGCCTATTCCGGCGCGTTGTTTGCCACAGCAGGTAAGCCGGTCGTGGTGAATATGTACGCTCAGTATTTTTTGAGACCTGAATTGCGTCTCGGAATTCACCGTCACGACAGAGATTACGGGTTTAATGCACTTTTTGAAAACCGTGGATTAAAGCTGTTTTACAAGTATTCCTATCCGACGAATATGCTTCGGTACTTTTCGAAGCAGTCCCATACGTTTGGGTTTTCGTACGATTTTATCAATGAAAAACGCCGTGTTGAATCACCTGTCTTCTTTCTTAACTAAGCGTTTTTTACCTCTGCTTCTTGTGTGCTTGCCCGCATGGAGTCTGTATGGTCAGGATGTTCCTGTTTTTTTACGGTCTAATTATGTAGAACGTCAAATAATTAAAACACGCTCGGACGATTTTGGGGTTACCCGTTTAGCCAAAGGGTATTTCGTGTTCTGCTCCAATGGACGGAAGGGTATGGCGCGCCTCTTTTCAAAGCCAAAGATTGATTTATTCCTGTATGATCTCGGTGCCAACAAGGTTTCGCCCTTTGATAAATCGGGTCTTTGCGATATTGAAAAATCAAAATACAACATCGGTTCCATTTCGTTTTCTTCGGATTTAAAAAACGTATTCCTATCGAGAAATCGGGATTTAAAAAATTACGAAGGATACATTCCATTTGAATTGGTTCAAGTGGATATTGAAGAAGCGAATTCCGAATGTACCATCATGTCCTTTGTGAACAGTGATTATTCGTACCAACAACCATACTACGATACCAAAACCGAAACCTTGTTTTTTGTAAGCAATATGCCGGGGGGTAAAGGAGGATACGATATCTACTTCACCCGACGCATTGGTAAATATGGATGGTCGGCCATACAGAATTTAGACTTTGCCAATTCTCCGTACGATGATTTGTTTCCGACCCTTGATTCGGAAAACAACCTATACTTTTCTCGCCCGGTGGATGCTCGGGGGCTGGAAATTTTTTGTTTGCCGAATGGAACTCGTATTCCTGTTGCTCTTCCTGGGCCATTCAATACCGTTGGTGACGACTTTAATTTTAGTGTAATTGATAAGAAAAACATTGTCCTAGCTCGTGTGGCAAAGAAAAACGGCAATAGCGATATATTCCTGTACAGCCTAAAATGAGTCGGATTCTTAAGTGCTTCATCGGGGCGATTTTCGCACTGACCATTGGTTGCAGCGGTGACTTCATTGATGTTCTGGATACCGACTTGTCTATTTCGCCCTATGTGAATATTCCGTTGGGAACTGTACGAATGAATATGGGCAATGTGGTTCCGGACTCGGGAGTTGTTTCTCAGGATTCAAATGTTTTTTTTGTCAAGTACGAGGTCGATTCGGCGCTCACTCTTTATTCGGATTCGTTGCTTCCTGAACTGCCGGCGATTTCATTTAGTGATAGTGCAGATGTCTCCAATGTTACCCTGCCGTCCTTTAGTCAAAGTGCCGATTTGACGCTGGGTGAATTTGGTCCAACGGCGAATCTAAATGGGGGATTATTTGTTTTTCCTCCCCTTGGGCCCGTCTACGGCGGAAATCAAACACTCCAAGGGAATTCGCCCGTATGCAGTGCGGTTTTGAGCCAAGGTAGCGTAACCTTGACGGTCACAAATTCATGGCCAATTCCGGTCCAATTAAGCGTAGCGCTCGTTAACAATGCGAACGGCACTACCGTCACGAACTTTATTTTCCCCCCCGTACTACCTGGGGGTTCGGCGTCTCAGACCAAGAGCTTGATTGGCAAGTCGTTTAGTAACAACATGTCATTTGAAATCGTAAATGTCCAAAGCCCTGGTTCGAGCGGCAGCCCCGTTCCATATACTCCAAACGATCAAATAACCTTTTTAATTCAATCAAATAACCTGGAGGTGAGTTCGGGAAGTGTCGTTTTCCCGCAGAGCCAATTATTCACCCAATCCGATTATTATGACTTTGGGTTGCCGAGCGGAGTTCGGCTTCAGGAAGTTTTTATAAAAAGAGCGGTAATTCGATACGACATCAACATTCCCATTAATGGGCTAGTGGCTACGGATGTCTCCATTCCCTTCTCCGATAATTTTGGTTCGCCGTTTGGGTTTACCATCAACACCACCCCGGGGTTAAATGGAAGTGGTCGCGTCGTACTGCAAAATGTACGTGTGGATCTTTCCAAGATGCCCGGAATGCCCTATAATAGGTTACCCATTGAGGTCGAATCAAACATTGTTTCTACCTCTTCATGTGTCGGATTTAATGCGAATGATTTACTCTCCTATGAGTTTCGACTTGATAGCATAGAATTGGATGCGGTCGTGGGGCAATTTGGATCGTATGACCTGGAACTTAAGGAGGAATTCAGTTTAGATGATTTAAATGTTGGACTTGATTTTGACGAACTGATTTTCTACGGTCCTAAACTTTCGCTTGATTTTAAAAATTCAATAGGGATTCCGATTTTCATTGATTTGGGTTTAAAAAGCACCAATACCTACGGAGTCCACACGGAATCCATAACTAATTACGTAGTGCCCTTTCCCACCGAGAATACCTTTCCATTACTTCGAGAAGGGAGCTTGGTTATCCAGCCGGATACGGCGGTTCCATTTATCGTACTTCCAAATCAAGACATTGAAGTTGAGATTAAGGCAAAGATTCGGTCAACAGGGTCACCTAGTCCCCCCCATTTTGTCCAGATAGGTGAAGACTTGAGTGTGGGATTGAGTTTGGTCCAGAAAAGCCGGTTTGGTATCCACAACTTGCGGTATGCCGACACCGTGGCGACGTCAATTTCGGACAGCAGCATATTGGATGACGTTATCGAGGCGTTTTGGGGGTTGTCGTATGAAAATGGCCTTCCGTTAGAATTAAACCTTGAAATTCATGCCTTGGACGCGAACAAGGCACTTTTGTTCTCCAAAGACATTGAGATAACGGGGCCAACGGGAGAGGTTCGAATGGATTTTTCAGAACTTGAAATTGCTCAGCTTAAGCAACTTCAGTATTTAGCTTGGAAGGTTCGGCTGGACAGCTCCCCATCGGGTGACCGATTACTTAACGCCTCGGACGAGCTGTTGATGAATTTGAGCTTGGGTGCGCGAATTAAAGTAACGGTGTTATGAAATTCGTACTCGTTTTTTTTTCGAGTTTTTTCTTCCTTTCCCAGGTTGAAGCTCAAAGTTCTTCGGGTGCGCTGTTGGCTCCCGATCGACGTTTAGCAAGCTTTACTGCAACAACCATTCTTCCTAAAAACTATGTTTCACTGGGTTCGGTCTCGGCCTCGGGTAACTTGAATTTCTCGGTAGGCGATTTTTTAATTGGTGACCCCTCGCTAAATATTCGAAATTTGGTGAAGTCAAGATTGTACTTGGGTGCCAATGCGGAAGTGCAAGCCAATGTGGCGTCCATTGTTTGGAAGTCACGCAAGGGGACCCGAACCGCACTAGGTCTGGGCGTTTCGGGACTGGTGGACAGCAGGTTGGATCGAGACTTTTTGCGAATTGCTACCGAGGGAATCCTTCCGGAGGGCTTCGGCCAAGAACGGATTTCATCCAAGGGAGTTCAGGTTAATGCGCACGTCTTTTCCGAACTTTATCTGCACAAAGTTCGAACCCTTTCTAAAACCAATTTTGGGTATCGAATTCGAATGGTCACTCCCGTGGCTGGGGTCCAAGTGGCAACGCCTGAATTTCGCTTGAACAGGGTTAATGACTCTTCGGCGAACAGCCTTGAATTATCGTACCGATTTACGGGAGGAACCTATGGATTTGATCCGCAGAATATTGGAGGATTTGAGCCGAATATTGGAATGCTTTTTTCGAAAAACACCTCCGTACTTTTTGACTTAGGCATTGAGCAGGAAATAAATGCGAAGTTACGGGTAGGGATTAGCCTACAAAATCTGCCGGGTTTTTTGAGAATCAAAGATGCTGAAGTAACCGACGTTTATGGGAAGGTGGCGTTTGAAGGGGCTTCGTTTGACCTGGGTTCGGATTCACTATCGGCGGTGTTTGATGAGTTACTGGCGTTTAATCTAGATAGTCTTATCCCCAAACAGGATACTCGGGTAGGGAGTCTGTCTATCCCAATTAAACCGGTGGTGCGCATTTACGGACATCGTTATTTAAGCGAAGAGTCCTTTCTGTCGGTTTCAGGAACGCTCCGGCAAGACACGTTTGGTACCGACGTTTGGACATCCGTTTATCTGTATTCCAAACCCAATAAGCTATTTCATATCGCCTACGGGTTGAATTGGTGGACAAATAACAATACGTTTGACGCTTCCGTATCGGGACGATTGCTCTTGGCCCCGTTTACCCGCCTGACACTTACCATGAGCAACCCGTTTCTACTGCCTCGTATCACGCCATCGGGACGGGTTCTGATTCCAGAGAATTTTTCAGGATTTAATCTGGCGATAGGTCTATCTTTCGGTGCCTACAAGGATGAGGGGTTCTAGCGTTGTTTGGTTGGTAGCGTTGTGTTTTGGGTTTTCGCCCATGCTGCAAGGCCAATTGGTGACGTCCAACTACCGCTCCAATATGGTTAACTCCAATTTTGTTATCGAGTTCCATAGCCAGAAAGATCGGCGGTTCACGGAGTGCATTTATTTAGTGCAGTTTGACACATTAATGCCGCGGTTGGAACTTCATTTTAGTTCCAAAAGAGACTTGGAGTATTTTAATAACTACCTCTACTGCTTTCTCTCGGAATGCCATCGTGATGAGCAGCCCTTGCTTTTCCCAGGATTTCCAAAAATACGGTACGATAAAAAGCAGAAAAGCTATATTTTATCTGGAACCCAAACGCCCTTGTTTTCACGAAGAAACTTTGTGGAGTTCGTTCGCGAGGTTCGCAGCACGAATCGAAAGAATACATCCCATGTGACTCCCGGTTGGCAACGCTTTAAATTACAATTCTAATGAATCCTAAATTTATCAACGCTCAGTTTGCAAATGCTATGTTGATTTCCTATCCTCGAATGGTCGAGTGGAAGTCCTTAGAGTTTTTTGTTTTTGGCGAGTACTTGATTAAGCAGAAAAAGCATCGAGACGCCACCTACCTAAATGTAATTAAGTCGATCGCGAGCCACGAATTTGCGTGTACTCCTGAGGCAGCTAGTGAATTAGTACGCAAGTACGTCGACCTAATCTCAGAGGAAGAGGAGAATTTGACTCAGTTTGCGCTGAAGTATGCCGGAAGAACGCCCTTAGCAACAGCACTTGAGGTTTATGAAGATTACGGCTTAGAGGGTATGCGGCTGTTGGCGGAGCGGAAGTTTACGAAGCGACCGGTTCAGCTGGTTGAGCGGCTACTCGGTGTTCATGCTTCGTCCGATGCAAGCACCGCGGGTTCACTAGGTCTTCGATTTGGTTTGCTTGGCGACAACAAGCGCTTTGCGGAGATGGGGCTCCTCGTTTTGAAGCGCAGGGCGTACTTTGGGCAAAACCTAAGTAGGGAATTGGCCTTTTTCCTTTGGTTTTTGAATCTGGCCGTTGACCCTGAGGATTATGCGGTCAAATATGTTGCAACAAAGTCTGTGGACGACTTGGAGCGAGCCTACAGCTCCTATTTGAAGAAGTCGGGCGGGTTGCACCAAACGGTGGTGAAATTGACGCGTGAGATTCGAGCAGGCTTGCGTCGGTTCGAGTAACATGACGTAGATTTGAAGTAAATTTACGAATATGAAAAAGTACTTGATCCTCAGTTTATTGCTTTTCGGGATTGCCTTGCAAGCTCAGACTGAAGCACCTAAGGCCCCAAAAGCTCAGAAGGAAGCCGACACGAGTTCGGCCCCGGGCCTCCTGGTTGGCGTTGGCGTTCTCCCGGCCCATCAATTGTTTCGTGATGGCTTTACCTCAATGCCAATCCGCATTCAGGTCATGGGAACGAAGCTTTACAAGGGTCTAGGATTGTTTGGCGCGGTAGAGTTTGCGTCCGCCGATGCTCCGTTTGCCGACAACAGTTCTGATCCCAACGATCCGTCAACTTGGGCTAATTCGTACTTCCGTCACATGCTTGGTTTGCAGTATACGTTTGGAAAGTTTGGTGTTTATGCAGGCATGGACATGTTTTCCAAAAACGGATTTTTTAGAAGCGTAGGCGAAGGCGGTACCATTGGTTCAGGTCGTAAGACGATTGGAGCAACCTACAATGCCTACAAGGGTTTGACGGTAAGCGTGGATTTTTCGGCTTATGCCGGCCCAGCGGTTGGGGTTAACTACCTGATTCCGCTGAATGGCTTGAAGTAGTTTTGCGCACCGCGTAAAGAAAAATTCTATTTGAGGGGGCATGTCTTGATTTTGGGGCATGCCCTTTTATATTTGCACCCCATTTTGCCACTTTAGCTCAGTTGGTAGAGCATCGCATTCGTAATGCGAGGGTCGTGGGTTCGAGTCCCATGAGTGGCTCAAAGGCAATAGGGCTCCATACCAGAGCCCGGCATGCGCGAGTGCTGAAATTGGTAGACAGGCTAGACTCAGGATCTAGTGTCCGAAAGGATGTGGGGGTTCGAGTCCCCCTTCGCGCACGAAAAAACCCGGACCGCAAGGCCCGGGTTTTTCATTTAC
>JACCDM010864721.1_pt1 | contig 21395 bp, 10 predicted proteins | sample 7445851 | NCBI WGS metagenome assembly JACCDM01 (sample SAMN15323438, study PRJNA562643) | freshwater metagenome | isolation source: river surface water | place: USA:Blue River Watershed | collected 2017-08-16
ATAATTCCTTGAAATTAACACCATCTTCACTGTATTGTACATATCGATTGTTTCCTGCTCCTCTAAATACAGCTAATTCACCGTAGCCTTCATTTGCAAAAGTTAAGCCATATATTTTAGTAGGTTGCGTAAACTCATATTGAATATACGTGTCTTCTCCTACATTTTTTGGCTCTAAATAATCGAAATTTTCTAAATCGCCATCTGTCAATTTTGCCAACGAAAATTGTCCTCCACTTGTTGTCAAAATTGGCGCTAATTCAAGTGTCGATTTTTCATTAGATTGAATCGGATAAGCAATGACTGCTACATCCTGATAAAATTGATTTGGTTTATGACTTGTTCCATCTTTTGTTTCAAATCCACTTTCTGCAATATTGGCATTTTGCATGGGTCCTGTCGCATTAGATGGTTGATTTAATTTCCCATTAAATGCAGTTCCTCCTTGTATAATCGTTTCGGTCCAAACGTATTTCTTCATGGCGTCACCAGGTTTTACCCATGGACCACCAGTTACCGACCATCCTGGAGAACCAGCTATGGCCATTTCTAATCCTTTTTCCTTGGCTAATTGAGCGGTATATCTAAAGGCATCCTTCCATGGAGCGGTCATGTAGGAAAGTTTTTCTTTCACCATGACAGGAGTCATTAAGGAAGCATCAAAATTTTGAAATCCTCCTATTCCTGTTTTTTCCATCCATTCCAAATCTTTTTTGATACCTTCTTTCGAGATATTTCCATTCATCCAATGCCACCAAACTCGAGGTTTTGCAGTATGTGGAGGGGTTTGAAATTCTTGTGCATTTTGTGCGAATGCAAAGGGCGTTAGGCCAAGTAATAACAAAGGCGTCAGAAATCTTTTTTTCATATTTTCAGGTTTAATGCTCAAAGATTTAACTTATTTTTAAGCTAACTTTCCTTGTAAGTGATAAGGACAGTCTATTATTTACTAAAAATTAGTAAATAATTTGAAAACTTGTATTGATTTTGAAAAAAAATATGAAAAATAAGCTTCTTTATCTGGTGATTTTCTTTCCAATGACCCTTTTTTCACAAATAAAATTACCCAAATTAGTTTCTGATGGGATGATTTTACAAAGAGACCAAGAGTTGAAAATTTGGGGTTGGTCCTCTCCTTTTGAATTAATTGAAATAAGGATGGGTAAAATCATGTTTACAACAAAAGCTGATGAACATGGTAATTGGTTGGTTAATCTACCAAAACAAAAGGCCGGTGGGCCTTTTGTCATGAATTTCAAAGGAAAAAATGAGCTTTCCATTAAAGATATTTATTTCGGTGATGTATTTCTTTGTGCTGGACAATCCAATATGCAATTATGGATGGGACGTTTAAAATACACCTATCCTAAGGAAATTCAATCGGCAAATTTCCCATTGATTCGACAATTTAAAGTACCCAATGAATATGCTTTTAAGGTCCCTAAATTTGATTTCTCAGAAGGTTTATGGCAATCTGTTAACGCAAATACGATTCAAGATTTTTCAGGAGTAGGCTATTTTTTTGCGAAGGAATTATTTCAGAAACATCATATTCCAATTGGGATCATTAATTCCTCTTTGGGGGGCTCACCTATTGAGTCATGGATGTCGGAATCTGCCTTAAAGGATTTTCCAGAGGCATATGCTGAATTGCAAAAGTTTAAAAATGATGATTTGATTAAGCAAATTGAGCAACATAATGCTTTGCAAAATAAAACTTGGTATCAATATACGGCTAGATTTGATGCAGGTAATAACAAATTAGTAACAAATGCATCTTATAGGGATGATTCTTGGCAAAAAATAATGTTGCCTGGAAAAATTTCATCGTCACAGCCATATGGTGTATATTGGCTGCGTAAAAAAATCCAAGTGCCCTCTAACATGCTTGGTAAGGATGCTTTACTAGAATTAGGTCGAGTGGCAGATGCTGATTCTGTTTTTGTCAATGGAGAGTTTATTGGTGCTACTTCTTATCAATATCCGCCTAGAAGGTATCCTATCAAAAATAAGATTTTGAAAGAAGGAGAAAACATTATTTCTGTACGATTAACAAGTTCAGGGACTCCTCCTGAATTTATTTTAGATAAACGCTATGAACTCACAAATACGCAAGATACAGTTTCATTAGCTGGAGAATGGCGATTTACCCAAACCGTTGTCGCGAATGCGATACCTGCACAAACAACAGTTCGTTGGAAACCAGCAGGTTTGTATAATGCGATGATTGCCCCTTTAAAAAATTTGAAATTGAAAGGTGTTCTTTGGTATCAAGGAGAAAGTAATACGCAAAACGCCTCTCAATACGGGAACTTACTTCAAAAAATGTTAATTGATTGGCGAACAACCTTCAATAATAATGATCTTCCTTTTATTGTAGCCCAACTGCCAAATTATTTAGAAAAACAACAGGATCCAAATCAAGAAAGTATATGGGCTGAATTAAGAAAACAGCAATTATCAATACTTACTAAATCGTTTACAGGAATTACAAATAATATTGATTTAGGTGATTGGAATGACATTCATCCAGAAAATAAATTGGATGTGGCCAAGCGCCTTTCAAAAGTTGCCTATGATGTTGTTTATCATGAACCTGTTGCGGATGCAACAGGACCTATTTGTACGAAAGCTGAAGACAAAGGAAAATACATTTTATTGACATTTTCCAATGTGAAAAATGGTTTACAAATTATTGACAATCGGACTGTAAACAATTTTGCAATTGCTGGAAATGATAAAAAATTTGTTTGGGCAAATGCAGATATTGTAGGAAATCAAATTCGAGTGTGGAAAAGTTTACAAAAGGAGGTAAAATTTTTACGTTACGCCTGGGCAGATAATCCAATGCCGGTTAATGTATATAACAAAGCAGGATTGCCTATGTTTCCTTTTGAAATCACCCTTTAAATAAATGATTACACTGATTATATGAAAATTTTATATAATCAGTGCAATCACCATAATCAGCGGTTTGGATTCGATAGTATGTTTGCAAAAAGTCGATATGCACCCGGAACAGCTGCTGGTAATTCTCTAAAGAATACGAGTCCGGTATAAATAAATCTACCTTTTCCATATTTGATTACTGCGATATTTCCTTTATCAGGTGCTTCATTTGGATCATTAAAGACCAAAGGAAATTCAACTTTGTCAGAATCAGTTACCGCATTGTAAATACTTCTTTCTTGTACCCAAAGATCAAAATCTTTTTCCGTTATTTTATTTGGGAAGTTTAGAATCTCATGAGAAGGAATTGCAAAAGTTGGCTTTGCATCTTCTAAGGTGATTCGATTTCGGGTAATCGTAATTGGATATGGGGCCATTTCTGCCTTCATTGGTCCCAAATTACTGGAAGTATTGTATTGTACCACATAATTTCCACCATTCTCAATGTATTTCATCAAATCGCGATAAACATTATTGCCTAAAAACTCCAAGGTATTGTAGGCACGAATACCAGTAATTACGGCATCAAATCGTTTTAAATTGTTATAATTTAAATCAGACTCGTTTAAATATTCTAATTGGTAGCCTAATTCTTTGATTGCTTCGGGCACCTTATCTCCAGCTCCTTTGATATAGCCAACTAATTTTCCTGTCTTTTTGATCTGTGTATGAATGATTTCTAACTGTACAGGAGTGAAATAATTTTGTTCTGGAATATGATCGTACGCAATGGTATGTTGTTCTAAGGAATCCACCCAAAACGTATTTTTATTGATGAATTTAACCTTTAAACCTACAGTTTGTTTTTCTGCTGTTCCTAAGGAATTTTCAGTAATTAATAAATTGACATTGATTTTATCCCCTTTGTGCAAATCTCTTTCATTCGAATCAGCATAAAGAATTTTGTTTTGTTTATCAGATATTTCTAATCCATTGATATGTATTGCACCTAAAGTTTGAATGGCAACATTCACATTTTTGCTTTGTTTCGATCCTTCAGGAATAACAATCACATTAGGACTTAAAGCGATAGTTGTTTTTGGGGTATAATGGATTGGTTGTAAAATTTCTCCTTTTACAGGATCAATAGTTTGTTCTTTTAGGCCTTTACTAAATTCAAAATGTTCTCCTAATAAATCAAAACTTAATTGAACCGAAACCGCCGGATCAACATCTGCTTGTCCAACTTTCTCTGGATCCTCATTTCCAAAATAGCCTACACTTCTTGGTTTTTCTAACCAATAAGCTTGTGTAGTTTTACCACTTGCCTTGATGGATTGATTCCAAATTAATTTCTGATAAGGCTTTATTTGTGAAATAGAGGTGTCCTTATCTGCAATTTTTAATTTTATATTTTGAATTGGAGTTTCCGAACGAATAATAAGTTCCGTTTTAGTTTTATAACGATCACCCAAGGCAATATCACCATTGTTTGTGGTTGATTGAAAATAGATGACACCTGCCTTTAAAATCCAATCATCTATTTGCTTAAGTTTCTTAGTTTTCCAGAATACATCCGTTAAACGAGAAACCATTTGTCGAACTTCTATTAATTGCGGAATGGAAGCTTCTGGTTTTTCAAATGAAAATGACTTTAATAATGCATCCATTTTGGAGTCAATTGCTTTTCCTCCTTCCACACGATTCCATGATTGATCAATCCCATCATAAATTTTATCTTTTGGTGAGTCGCCTTTCAATGTTTGAAAATATTCAGTGGCATTTCCACGTTCTTGTGCTACTCCAAATCCTTGACTTTTATGTTGAGATCTTGATAACGCGGCTAATTCACCTGTTGACATACCTAATGCTGGCTGATAAAAGCCGATGGGTACTTTGAATTGATCTTCAGAGGTAGTAACGGTTCCACCAAAACGAAATGTATTCCAAAGTAATCGTTTAGCTTGCCAAACAGAAATACCATTTTTCAATTGTTCAGGAAAACGGTTTGGATCAGCGGCTGCTGAGAATGCTTCAATTGCTAATACAGCAGAAGCTGAATGCTGTCCATGACCAGCTCTAGCATCTGGTGGGAAACGCGTGAAAATGATATCTGGTCTTGTTTTTCGAATGACATAAACCAAATTAGAAAGGATTAATTCTTTGTTCCAAATTCGCAAAGCTTCATCGGTTGACTTTGAAAAACCAAAATCAATGGCTTGAGAAAAAAATTGATTTGCACCATCTAATCGACGAGCAGCTAATAATTCTTGTGTTCTGATGAGTCCCAGTGCGATACCTTGCTCATCGCCTATTAAATTTTGACCACCATCTCCTCGTGTACAAGAAAAATAATTGGTTTCCCAATGCTGGTCTCTTGCAAACCAAGTTAACATATTGGTACTTTCATCATCTGGATGAGCAGCCACATGAAGAACAGTCCCTAAAGTTTTAATCGACTTAAGGTCTTCAAACAGTTGTGAAGAATTTGATTGCTGAGCTATTATTGGAGTAGCGCAAAGTACATAAAATGCAATAAATATTTTTTTCATACGATTAATCTTCCCATTGATCGGTTCTAAACAAATTTAAAGGTAATCCTTCTTTGGAGAAAACATTTGGCATTGCGTCATTTTCAAATGCATATCGAACTGCAACAGGATTCGGAACTTCTTTTGACCAAACAGTCATGGCGTTTTTTTCTAATTTTGATTCCGCTGGATAAAATTTATGATCTTCTCCTGCAATGAATAAATGACTGACTTGACTTCCATTTTTTAAGACTAATTTATCTCCTACCTCTTTAAAATACACCCTAATTTTGTCTTTTATGATTTCGTGACGATCGTATTTTGGATATAAGGTTGGTCCAGCTTCTTTCCCATAAACTTTTACCAGGGCCATATTGGCAAATCGATTGGCCACTTCGATTTTTTGATTTGGATGAATGTCTTTGATGTTATCCACTAAATCTGTGATGACCACCATGCCAGTATTTGGAGTTTGTAAAGACAGAGTTTGTTGTTCTCTTAATAAGGCCCCAACACCTTTCGCATAACCTGCATATGGAGCAATTTGGGCAAAATAAAATGGTAAATCCTTATTAAATGCGGATCTCCAAGATAGAATTAATCGATTCATTAATTGTGCATAGGTGGAATAATTGTCTACATTACTTTCCCCTTGATACCAAAGTACGCCTGCCAAATTAAAATTTTTGATTGGATGAATCATCGCATTGTAATTATCTCCTGGTAAACTCGACCACCAATCATAAGTTTTTAATTTTTTGGCATTAGCAAATAAATCTGGATTTGTAGTAATTTCTTCTTTAGGAGCCCAAACTTCTGCTGGAGTACCTCCCCAATTGGAGCTAATTAATCCAATGGGAGTTCCCAATGTTTGATGGAGTTTTTTTCCAAAGAAATATCCAATGGCCGAGAATGATTTCATGTCTGTTGGATTACAAACTACCCAATGTGCTTTTACATCTTCTTGTGGAGCATTGGAAACCGTTTTAGGTATATAAAAGAAACGAATTTCATCAAAATTTGCATTTGGCATTTCATCCAAAGCTTCTTTTAGGTTCTTTACTCCGCTCCATTCCATGTTGCTTTGTCCAGATAGTAACCAATTCTCTCCAAAGACAATGTCGTTGATTTGAACCGGTTTTCCTTCTGAAAATATGGCCAATTGATGTTTTCCACCTGCATTTGGTGTTTGAACTTCAAGCATCCATTTTCCATACCGAGCTTCCGTTTTGTAAGAAGTCGTGTCCCAGTCTGTTTTGATGGAAACAAGTTCATTGGGGTTGGTTGACCAACCCCATATTTTAACTTTGGACTTTTGTTGTAAGACCATGTGATCGCCAATAATAGCAGGAAGCATCACATCTGCATATAAACTCAAAGGTAAAAGGCCAATTAAAAAGCCTAAAATTCGTTTTTTCATCTTACACTTTTAAGCTTTCTCTACTCCAAGGTTTACGGTATTCTCTTGCCAACAATGCAGTTGCTTCGGGATCATTTTTGATCACTTTATTTATCGGATCATATACGAGTGATCGGCCCAATTTCATGGATAAATTCGCAATGATACAGCTAGCAGTAGAAATATGACCTTGTTCAATATCTGCAATTGGTTTTTTATTTTGATCTATAGCTGCCAAGAAATCTAACATATGCAATCGAGTTGCCGGAGCAGCATTTAATTCAATACGGTCTTCAGTATTGTCTTCAGGATATTTTTCTCTTTCAAAAACACAATCTAAATGTATTTTTTGTCCTTTAGGATCAACTGGAATAAAATCAGCTCTCATGGTAGAAAGTTTTAATGTTCCTTTCTCTCCATAAATAATCAATGCCCACGGATAATCTGGATCTGGAGGAGTTCCCCAAGTACGGTGGTTCCAAACACAATTTAAATTATCATATTCAAACACTGCAGTTTGTGTATCTGCAATATTTGAAACGCCCTCTTTTTGTACGTAAATTCCTCCTTCAGCAGTGATTTTTTTAGGCCAGCCTAAATCTAACATCCATCGTACTGTATCAAACATGTGTACACACATGTCACCAGTAATTCCGTTACCGTATTCCATAAAAGTTCTCCACCAACGGATATGGGGCAAACCATCATAACCACGCTTAGGAGCTGGGCCACACCACATTTCATAATCTAAGAATTCTGGCACTTGCTGTATTGGTGGATTCCCATTGTTACGCATGTGTAAATAACAACACATTTCAACATGAGCTATTTTACCCAATAATCCTTTATCAACAATATCTTTTTTAGCTTGAATAATATGGGGCGTACTTTTACGCTGTGTACCAACTTGAACAGTTCTACCATATTTTCTTGCCGCTGCAACCATTGCTTCTCCTTCTAAAACATCAACAGAAATAGGTTTCTGAACATACACATTCGCACCTTTTTTAACAGCTTCAATCATAGTTAGTGGATGCCAATGATCTGGTGTGCCTACCAAAACTATGTCAAATTGATTTTCAGCCAACATTTTATTGTAATCGCCGTACAAACGAGGAATTTTTGTTGTTTTAGCTCTTTCTGCAACTAATTTTCCTGCCTGATTAAGCATATTTCGATCCACATCACATAAGGCAACTACCTCTACAGGTGCAACTTGCATTAAACGAAATAAATCACTTTTCCCATACCAACCAGTTCCAATCAATCCCACTCGGATGGGTTTATTAGGATGAATTAAATCTAATCCATAAGCTCCAAAGTGCTGCATGGCCATTACGGCACTAGCTCCTTTTAGAAAATTTCTTCTGTTAATGTTAAATGTTTTCATTGGTTTAGAGAATTATATGACTTGTCACTGCATTTTTTGGTAAAGTTACAGTCGCAAATCGATTGGATATTTTAATAGTTATTTTTTGGTCTTCATTTGTTTCATTTTGCAGAATAATTGCAAAGCTTCCATCCGGTCTTTTAACAACCACCTGATTAATTCCATCTAATTTACTTGATTTAACTCTAATAGAATTGGGTACTATAAATTTACTCGCTTGAGCAATAATGTAGTAAGCCTGGTTTCTTTTTTGGATTGTATTACCTATAGTTAAAGCCCCTAAACATTCTGTGCATCCACCAGGAGAATGCATTTTTAATGCAGGATCATTACTTAAATTCCATTCTAAGGCTGTACGAGCATGATTTTGTAAACTTCCAATGATGATATTTTTGATATGCCAATTGAAATCTCCAGCAAAATCACCCTTTACTCCTGTCCATTGTTCAGTAAAAAATAATTCCTTATCTGGATGTAACGATTTCACTTTACTTAAAGCACTGATTTCCCCATTATATAAATGAAAGGCACTTCCATAAATATATTTTTTTGCAATTGGATCATTTAAGATTTCAATGGGGTAATCTGGATGATCAGCATTATGGTCGTATATTAAAATTTTAGTCTTTAAGCGATTTTTTTGAAAAGCAGGCCCTAAATGATTTTTGATAAATTCCGCTTGTGTTTTCGCAGGCATAAAAAGACTTGGATTATTTCCAGGATGTAAAGGCTCATTTTGTGGAGTTATAGCATAAATGTCTAGTCCATTTTTTGCCATTTCCTTTACATATTTCACAAAATATTCTGCATAGTTGGCGTAATATTCCGGTTTTAGTTCACCCCCTTTTGTTTCATTGTTAGTTTTCATCCATTTGGGTGGACTCCAAGGAGCTGCAATGAATTTAATTGTTGGGTTAATTGCTTTTATTTTTTTTAAAAGTGGGATCAAATAGGTTTTGTCTTTTTGAAGGGAGAAATTAGTCAATTGAGGATCTTTATTTTCCGCATATGAAAAAATTTCTTCATCCATATCAGAAGCAGCCATACTTAGTCGAATAACAGAAATACCAATTCCGTCATCATCTAGACTAAATAATTCTTGTAAGAGTTTATGTTGTTCCTCCTTAGTTAATTGCTCAATCATTTGAGCTGATGAACCCGTGAGGGTGTAGCCAAATCCATCAATCGATTGATATGTTTTAGCTGGATTAATCTCAATAATTTTAGAGGAATTTGGAGTATCTTTTAATAATTGATCCTCTATTCGATAAAGCATTTTTTGCTTATCTGGATATGAAATCCAAGTTTGAATATACTGTTGGGCAATAAGATTTTTGCCCAACAGTACGAATATAATTAATAAAAGTTTTCTTAGGATTTTCATTAGGTAATTTTAATCCTAAATATATCTTTTAATTATGAATTATAAGTGATGAATTATGAGTTTTTTTTCTTACGAGCTGCTAATTTATGATTGGAAACTGCTTCATGTTCATGAAGACCTATAATTTTTACAGTGCCACCAAAATGCTCATAATCGTGTTTAAAATGTTGAATATTTTCCATAACAGAATGGTCAACTAATTTTGTTTTTGTAAAATCGATTACTACATGAAAAGTAGGAGGAATTGCTTCTAATTTACGTTTAATTCCAAGGAAATTGGTAAATACGGCTGCTTCAGAAATCTCAACTAAATATTCGTCATCTGTAAAAGATACTTCTGTTGGAGCATTGAAAATAGCTTTCAATGGTTTTCCATTTATGATATTTACAATAATTTCAGTTAACATACCAGCACCTATACCTACCAATAAATCAACCCCTAAAGTGAAAATAATAGTGACAACAAATATTAATAATTGCTCCTTTCCTATTTCAAAGCTATGAATAAACTCTTTTGGATGAGCCAATTTAATACCAACGGTGATTAACATGGCAGCTAATGCCGTATTTGGAATCAATTCTATTAAATGTGAAGCCAATAATACAAAAGCTAAAATAAAGAAACCATGAAAAAAGTTGGCCCAACGTGTTTTTGCTCCATTTGCAATATTCGCGGAAGAACGAGCCACTTCTGAAATCATTGGTAAACCACCCAAAATAGCTGCAAATGAATTTCCGATACCAGTGGCAATTAAATCTTTATTTGCGTCCGATTTTCTTTTAAATGGATCCAACATGTCCATTGCCTTTACGGTTAATAAAGATTCTAAAGAACCAACTAGAGCAAACATAACAACATATTTTACAAATACTCCCGTTTGAGAAAATCCAGAAAAGTCAACATTCCATTTAATGTTATCCAATAAATTTCCAATATGTACTAAAGCATATTTAGGTTCAGTATGTTGAAAATCCATATATAACTCTGCAGGGATAGCAATTGCTAAAACAACTAATGGTGCAGGGATTTTTTTGATGATGGAATTATTTATTTTTGGCCAAAGCATCATAATAGCAAAACTTATTGCACCTATGATTGTTGCTCTTGGATCCATCTCTCGAATAAATTCAGGTATTGAAGCAAATAATTCCAATGGCTCCTTCCCTTTTGTTAAAGCTGGATTTACATCTAAAAATACAGGAATTTGTTTTCCAATGATGATTAAACCAATGGCTGCCAACATTCCATGAACAGCAGATAATGGGAAAAAGTCCATCAGTTTACCTAATTTAAACACTCCAAAAAGTATTTGAACAATTCCTGCTACTACCATCGCACCTAAAGCTAAATGCCAACCTAATTCTCCTCCTCCAAATTCACTTACGGCTCCTGCTACAATTACAATTAATCCTGCTGCAGGTCCCTTAATGGATAATCGTGAACCCATAAAAAGTGATACAACCATACCACCAATGATAGCTGTAACTAATCCCATGATTGGAGGGAAATCTGAAGCCTTGGCGATTCCCAAACTAAGGGGTAATGCTAATAAAAAAACAATGAAACCCGAAGTTGCATCACTCGCAAGGTTTTCTCTTAAACCTGCAAAGCCATCTTTTGGCAAATTTTGTGTTGATTTCATAAAGTATATAAAGTAAATTTCTTAAAAATATCTATTTGAAAATTCTGAATGTGTTTTATAATGTGGTCCCATAAAAACCCTAGCATAAATGCGAATGGCTGATAATCCATCTAAAATAAAACTTAAGGAAATTAAAGATGCCAAAAGGTATTGATCCTCTCTAATATGCGTAAAGATGACATCTTCACCAATAAATGTTGGAGTAATAGGAAATCCTGTAATTCCTAAACAACAAATTAAAAATACAAAAGCAATTTTTGGATGATTCGATACTAATCCTTGAAAGCGATTTAAACTAATTTTACCTTCTTGTTTAAACAATCTTTGTAAGGTAAAAGCTCCTAAAAATCCTGCAATAACGATTCCTGTTAAATAAATTCCAGTTTCTGTTAAATCATATTTTCCATTAATGCTTAAGGCCATAGCCACCCAAAAATGATTAAACACAATTAACCACCAACTCATTCGTACACTTCGTCTTTGTGTAAAAGATTTTAATACTAAAATAAGAGCTATCCCTGCGAAAATTTCAGGTAAATAGTGACTAAATGATGTTGATAATTGATCTTTTTGAATGAACAGATAAATGGCAATTCCATAAGTTAAAAGGAAACTGATGATTAATCGAGACCCATTTAAAAAATTAAATGTACTTCCAATTTTCTTTAAAGGATTCCATAAATATTGATACATAAAGGAATCCAAATTCCATTCTTTTAAACATAGAATATAGAGCGTATTTTGAATTTTGCTTGAAAAAGAATCTTCAATTGTTTTTCTACGAGGTTCAAAATCATAAAACTGTTCTCTGATTAAATAACTAACCACTGATGGCGATACCAATAATTGATAGGTTCTTAAAAAGGCATTTCCCGCAAAATGGAATAAGGCCAAATTTTCAAATCCTAATGCTATTTCTAAAAATATCAATCCAATTTGTGCTAAAGAGGCATATGCAATTTGACTTTTGACAGAGGATTGCACTCGTGCAATACCTGTAACAATCAATGCTGTTATAACACCGACAGAAGCAATTGCTATTCTTACGGAAGTTTGATATTCCCAAAATGGAAATGTTCGAATCAATAAAAATACCCCAATATGAACTGAAAGTGAACCATAAAAAATTGCTGAAGATGGTGTCGGTCCTTCCATTGCTCTTGGTAGCCAAGATGAAAAGGGCATTTGCGCTGATTTTGCCATGGCTGAAAGTAAAAACATACAGCTGATGAACACTCCAATTAGAGAATGTGCATTTAAATGCTCATGGACTAATTCTGCATTATTGAGTTGGAAAAATGTGATATTTTGATGCCAAAGGTGATGACTCGCCCACATGGCCAAAATAATACCAACATCAGCTACTCGATAAATGGAAAATACTTTTACTGCATTTTTAACAGGTAAATACCTCTCTCTGTAAAATGAAATCAATAAAAAGGAGGAAATACCGAGTACTTCCCATCCAATAAATAATGTTTCCAAATTACCCGATAGGATAATTAAACAATACCCCAAAAAGAAAAATAAAGTGGTATTAAAAAAACGTTTGTAGCCATTTTCACGATGTAAATAATAACGTGAATAAAGTGTTACTAAAAACGTTAAAATTGAACCTACAAACAAATAAACGGCAGTTACTCGATCAAATAAAAAGTCTATTTGAAAAATATATTCAGGATTTTGATACAAAATCAATTCTTTAATTTGTAACGTTTCAGCTCCTTTAATAATCCAAAATAGGATAAAAATTGTTGCCAAACTTAACTGAATACCCACGGTGCTAAATGCCCAAGTAGAAATGACTTTTTCATTTTTCTTGGGTAATACCAAACTGATTATAAATCCAATCAGAGGTACCAAAATGAAATATGGAATAATATTTTGCATGATTTAAACCTGATTAAATAAATAAACTGGGAAATTTTCTTGGTGACTTTCTAATAGTTTCTCCAAATCATCAATAACATCTAATTTTTTTATTAATGGCTCATACAAAGTGAATTCACCATTTTTGAAAACAAATGTTTGTTTTGATTCTGGATGAATGGCTACTAAAACAACCCATTCATTAATAAACCATTCATACGTTTCTTCGTTACGTTGAATAACATTTAAAACTACTTCCGGAAAGTGTTCAACCATTAATAACAAACGGATGGGGTCGTGCACCTCCGTCATTTGAGCAGGTAATCCGGGTCTTAAATCTCCATCAATACCATTTGCTACCCCCAATAATCCCATCACATTATGTGGTAATTTGGTGCCAGCTCCCAGTTTTTCTTGATCAACTCTTGAAAAATAATATTCTAAATTGATACCCCCACATACAGGTGCTGCTGCCTTTAAGATATTGAATAAATAATTTCCCTCAGGATCAACCTGATAATCAAACGAATTTAAAAATGATCTACGATCTAAAAATAATCCTTTAGATAATTCTCTTTTGCCAACTAAACATAATGCATTGGTTGCATGATTTAATTCTGGACGAGGCTCAAATAAGGAAACAGAACGTTTACGAATCAAGTCATGAATTTGATTTGGCTCCAAATGCGTATCAATCGATTCAAATCTTCTAGAACGTTCTTTTGCATTTGCATCTAGAGCATTTCTAAAAGTGATTTGATGGTTTTCATGTTGAATTTTATAAATCGGATTTGTAATTTCTTCATCATAAAAAACAAGATCATCTCGCGTTGTATCGTGCAAGGCTCCAACAAAAATGGTTGTGTCTGGAATACTAATTCCTCTATCTTTTAAAATAACACGAACTTCTTTTTTGTTTGCCATCTGACTCACCACTCGAGCATTTACTGACCCTGCTCTACCCGAACATGCACCACAATCATAAGCAGCATAATGTGGATTGTTTACCGAGCTTGCTCCATGTCCAACCACATAAACAATATCCGCAAATTGTTTAACCAAACCGATACTTTTTAAAAGTGACTCTACTCGATTAGCCATTTCCTCCAACTTAAATCCTACTTGCAATTGATTTTGCTGTGATTCTAGTTCGTCAAAATCAATTTTCAGTGTTGAAAATTTATCAATATGACGTAAAGATGAAGCCGTAGCAGGACTCATTCCTGGTTTAAAGATATTGGCAAACAATTTTATTGCCGACCAAAATCCAAGAGTCTGTGACATAATCCAACCTGTGTAAAAATTGTGATTATGCTTTGAAAAATGTAGATCTTTTTTGCGCTCGAGTCCATCGCCAATTTCCTTTATTAGATAGTTAGGAGTAACTGGAGCTGGACAAAGTTTTGTCAAAAATTTTCCTCCAACTGGTTGATAGAAGAACTCTACATTAAAAAAACCGGGTGTGCCGTAAGTGTCACAATTAGGATCAAAATGTTCTAAATGTCTTCTTAAAGAACATTCACGGTCGTCAATACAAAATATACCCTGAAAACTTTTATTGGCACTTTTAAAGACATTTGGCTTGTTTAGTTGAAGTCCAGCTAATACTTGATCATAAAAGGTCCATTCAAATGCCTCCTGCCAAAGAGAAAGGACTTCCATGTATTCGGAATATTCAACTTTTGCATGAAATAGAGATATTTGTCCTTCCAAGACATTTTCAATGGCTTGCCATTTTCCCTCCCCTAAAACAAAATTTAAATTGTCAATTTCAAGGATTAATTCTACATGAATTAAGTCCTTCAGTTGAATTTTTCTTGTATCTAATAAACTTTGAGGTAGGTCTTCAACAGTTGAAACCATCCCTGACCATCCTTGGTGTGCAAATTGCTGATCAAATAAATATTGCTCATAATATTCCGAATTATTTCCAACAAGAATTTTCAATAAATCAGTGATTTGTAAGGATTCATTGAGTAATAATTTTCGTGTCTTTTTAGAGCGAAAAATACTAGAAAAACTATTTTTTTCAAGAGTTCTAAGAGCTTGTAAAAAACCTAAGTTTTCAATTGGGAAATTCCAAATAGCAATGCCCTGATCTAAAAAATTAGCAATTAATCGAAATAATTCAGGATGAATAAGTGAATCTAAATCTATGCCTAATTTATTTTTCCATAAACCTCTTAAACTTCCAACTCTTGGTTCATAGGTTACATAATAAGATTCATTTAGCAATTTATTTTTCCAAATAGTGGATTGATTTACTTTTTTTACTTCTAATTGCTTATTTAAAATAGTAGCATCAATTCTACCTGATTGATATAAATTTCTAAATTCTTCCAATGATAAATAGACTTGATAGCCTAATTGTTCATTGGCTGTTTGCAAGGCTTCATGAAAAGGTAAATGTTGAAACGCATGCAAGGTATTGTGGTGCACAAAATCCATTAATGGTGCTTGTGCAGGCAAAAAGTGCTTTAAATGATGTAGCACTTCTTGTTCATTAAATGCGGATATAATCATATTCTTCTAGGAATAATTGCTTTTATTTCGGATTATTTTATCCTAATTATTTGTGTTAATCTTTAAAAAAAGATTTGATCACAGTCGCAAATTCCTAAAAACAATAAATAATGGTTGAGGATAAACCTGAAAATATAAGAAATTTCCAAGGCTATTTTTTTGTACTTTATCAAGATTATGTGTAAATAATTTAGATGAATTATTTACACTCAATAAAGGCAATTCGAGAATAGAATCATCTTCACTTTCGTTGATATCTTCTTCTTCAAAAAAGAAGCTAAAGTTGTTATTAGTGTTTTCTTTAGAGCTTTTTTTGATGATAGCATCTTTAGAAATGCCTTCTGAACTTACAGAAAATCCATATGCTTTGCCTAGGTTTAGCGAATTGCCAATCACAGACAAAAATATTATGAACCATATGGATTTTCTAAGTTTCATTCCCTAAATATATAAATCAAAATTCATAACTCATAATTCATAATTTGATTTTACTTTTTAAGTGAACTCAAGTACTCAACTACATCCCTAATTTCTCTTTTGGTCAGCAATGATCCCATTGGTGGCATACCAGATGGATAGTTTTCTCTACTTTTAATTCTACTTAATTCGATCTTTAATGGTTCTGCATCACCTGTTTTTAAACGGATCTCGTGTTCATTTTCTGACATAAGTGTCCCCGTTACCTCTTCACCATTTGTAAGTTTTACTGTTACAGATCCATATCCAGGCGCAATTCGTGCACTTGGCTCAATCAATGCTTGTAAAATTTGCTCCCTTGTTAACCTTCCACCAACACCTTTCAATGAGGGACCAACTTCTCCTCCTTGTCCCCCTGCATTATGACAGCGAATACACTCTGCTGATTGATTTCTTAAAAATACATTGTTACCAGCTTGAATATCTCCTCCAAATAATGCATCCATGAATTCATCCATTGGGCTTCCTGAATTTGTTTTTAAGGCATCCAATTTTGCAATTAATTTTTCATTATTCGACTGCATTACAGCTTCAACTAAATCCAATTTAATTTCCTTTGGTAATTCTTTTTTAACCATTCGATCAATTAAATCGCTAAATGTTTTTTCCGTTTTTGCAGCAGGAATTTTACCCAAACTTTGCAATGTACTTTGTTTTTCACCTAAACTTCCATTGGCTAAAATTGGTTCAATAATGCCTGGGAGTTGTTTCTCATCAATGTTGATTTTATTTAAACTTCCCAAAGCTGTACTTCTCACATTTTTGTCCGTATCATCAATTCCTTTTTGCACCAAAATTGATATATTAGGGTCGTTTAAGGCAATTAACGAATTTAAAAATGCCAAACGAACTTTTGGATTTTTATGATTTAAAAATAATTGAGTTTCCTCTGCTCGGTAACCTTGAATGCCAATTTCTCCAATTAATTTGGCTGTTGAAATTAAAACCTCTGGATTAGCACTGCTTAAAAATTGTCCAAGTTTAGGTTGGATAATTCCTGCCACATCCGCCGGATTACGCTCTAATTTTCCACGATGTCTTCCATCAACTCGGTCCATTAAAGAAGGATTTGCCCACGAACCTAATGTAGCAATGGCCTCTGCCCTAACGACATCCGTGATGTCGTTTCTTTCAGCAAATTGAACAAGCGTTTGAATTTCTCCTTTTCCTCCTACTCGTAAACAAGCATTGATTGCTCTACGAAGAATCACTTCAGATGTAAATCTTTTATCATTTAAAACATTAGCCAATGCAGGTAAAGCTTCAGGAATAGATTCATCATCATTGATGGCACGTGCAGCCTCAGCTACAATATATTCATCGGAATCTTTCAAAAATTCTGCTACCAATGGACTTTTCATTCTTCTTAAGACCAATACAGCTGCAATACGTAAACTTTTGTTAGCTGAATTTTTTAAAGATACCATTTGATCAGCAACTCCGATTCGACTTAATGCCAGAACAGCTGCATGACGAATGTAAACATCTTCATCATTATTTTTTTGAACAAGATTTAATAAAGCCTGAACGGCTTTTGTCGATTGAATTCGACCCAATGCTTGTGCTGCAAAAAATTGAACTCTTGGATTCGGATTCGAAACATTGGCAATCAATTGATCTTCCGCACCTTTGTCAAACAAATCACCTAATACTTTAGCGGCTTGAGCTTTAATTTCATCATCTGCATCTGTTAACAAGGCATATAATTCTTGTCCAATGGCAGCATGTTTTTCAGCTTGCTGACCAATTCCCCAAATACCATGAATTCTGGCTAATTGGTTTTCGCGTTGTTCAATTGCTTTTTTTAACGTTTTTGTCCCTTCCTCTTTTCTTTTTACTAATTCAAATTGAGCTTTTTGACGAATTCGATAATCATTGTAGAATAATAAATCATACAATTGATCAATCGTTTGAACAGAATAATTTTGCTGCATGAGCTGTTCTGTTCTTTTTCTTTCGTCTGCTAAATCTTTTTCTTGATCTGTTACATCAATTTTCCAAATACGTCCAAAGTTTTTAGTGTCCCATCCAAATACCCAATCGGCCGCATATAATGCTCCATCGGCTCCAAATCGAATGCCAGTTGGTAAAATACCACTTGTGACATCTACTTCTGAATTGAAATCGAAACTTGCCCCTTTAGGTTTTAAATCGAACGACCAAATGTGTGAAACGGTTGGTGCTCCAACAAATTCTACTAAAAAGAACTTGTTTGTCCATTTTTTGCCTAATGCTGTACCAGGATTAAAGACCATTCCGGTTGGACCATTGTGATAATTTCGGATTGGTGGAATGATATAGGCTGCTTGTCCATCCCAACGTGGTTTATACAATTTTTCATCCATCCAAACTTTGTATAAATTATTACTTGGGTCTGTATACTTTCCATATTGCCAATTGGATCTCCAGCCAGCATCAGAACCTTCAACCACATGCACTAAACGTTCACTTTCTCCAGGGTGATCCCCATCGTTATCAGAACTGATCAAATTTCCATAATGATCAAATACAAATTCATGTGTATTTCGTAAACCCGAGGCAAAAACTTCAAAATTTGTCCCATCAGGATTTGAACGAACGATTACCCCAGAATTCGCATGTTTAAAATTCTTACCATCTACACTTGTAATATTAGCTCCAATATCTCCAATTTGCCAATAAATTTTTCCATCTGGACCTTCTGTTACGCCCGACATTCCATGTCCACTAAATCCAACGTGAACTGCATAACCATGAGAAATGGAAGTTGGATTAGTTAAAATACCTTTCTTGCTTTTATTGTCTAAACGCCATAAATCAGGACCAACAGCTGCAAAAGCATCATTTTTTCGAATTAATATTCCTCCAGTTACATCGGTTACTTCATCATTAAATCCATTGAAAATTCGAGTTGAACGATCTGCAAATCCATCTTTGTCGGTATCTTCAATTTTCCAGATTTCTTCTTTTTCAACAGCTAAATCTTTCCAATCGTGTGAACCGTCGCCATTTAAATCTTGTAACCACTTATTTTTATCTGAGTTTTCTGGAGCGAAGATTTTATGTAAAAAAGCTCTTCTGTCCTCAACAGATTGAAGGCCAATGGACTCTGTCATCCAATCTCTGTGTCCACGAATATCAAATTCAGAATTTTTCTGACGATTGGTTCTTGCAACGTAAACTGCCCCTTGATCATCCATGTCGATTGTAACAGGATCAGGTGCTAAGGAATCGGATGCCCATCTTGTGATTTGAAGTCCTTTTGCAATTTTAATTGGCAATTTTTCCTTGGCAGCTTGCGCTTTTTGCGCAATATTTTCTGGATCTTCTAAAATGATTCGATACGTTTCCTTGTCTTGTCGATTCAAACAAGAAAAGGTGAATATTGGCGTGGCCAATAGGATGTAAATGACTTTTTTCATAATTATTGTTCTTCATCCATCATACTTCTGCGTTGTTTTGCAGCTTGTTTGGTGGTTTTAAATCGGTAATTAAATGTTAAATTGATCGAGCGCAAGCGTCCTTGCATATTTGCTTTTGTATAAAATCCATCACCAAAAGTTTCACTTCTCATGATTCTTGAGTTGAAAACATCTAATAGGTTTATGGTTAGTGTTCCATTTCCTTTCATAATATCTTGGCTCATGGATAGATCCATCCAAGCCATTTCACCCCTCGTCCCTTGAGCTGTTTTTTGAGGTGCTTCATAATTGGCTCTTACTTGAAAATCTATTTTCGAGGCAATTTTAAATCTTGAAGTATGTCTTACAAACCAAGAATTGGTATTGGTTACAAAGTTTTGATTGATATTACTTGCATTGATATGTGCAGAAAAGATATTGAAGCTTAAATCAGCTTTCCAAACCTTAGAAAAGGTTTTACTTCCTGTAAATTCAGCACCCATTGATTCCTCATTGGCTATATTTTGTGGCAAGGTTTTCGAGAATCCATTTGCATCCACTGTACGAATTCGCTCTATTTTACCAGTAGTATAGCGGTAATAAACGGAGGAGCTGATACTTCCTGAATCATAAAATCTGATTTTTCCTAGATCAAATGATTCTGTAAATTGTGGATTTAGGTTTGGATTACCAGAAAAGAAATTTCGGTTGTCAGAAAATGTTACGAATGGACTTAAATCATTATAGGTAGGTCTTCTCACCCTTCTAGAATAGGATAATTGGTAAGAGTTATCAGGACTAACTGAATAGGTGAAATGTGCGCTCGGGAAAAGATTTGAATAGTTTCTTGGATTTTTTTCTCCAGTTAATTGTAATTCTGTTTGAATATCTGTTAACTCACCTCTTAATCCAAATTGGTAAGAAATTTTTTTAGCCTTATTCCCAATGATGGCATATGCTGCTGTAATATTTTCTTTGTAATCAAATAAGTTTTTCAATCCAGAAACATAATTAAAATTCCCATTTGAATCTTTTTCTTTTACCCAATAATCATTAATCATATCCCTAAAACTGGTTCGTAAGCCAGTTTCAATTTTAGCATCTTTGGAGATGGGATTAACATAATCTGCTTGTAAAATCCATTGGTGTTCAAATTCATCATTGATAGAAGTTTGAACTTTTGAATTAGTCGTATATGGACTTCCATCTGCATATTTACTTACTTGTGTAAATAATTGATCAGATTTTTCCCAATAATCAAGGTAGCGTAAATCTGCTGAAAACTCTTTTCCTTTTTTAACAAAAGATTTTTTAAAAGTTAAGGCATATTCTGCATTTGGTTCTGCCTCTTTTTCGTCCTGTTGTCGATCTGTAATGCTATATAAATTCAATTTTGAGCCTTTAAAATCTTCATAATGAAAATCAGAAATGCGTCGTACATCTGTTCTTCTAAAAATATAAGATCCAGTTAAAATCGTTTTTTCATTGAAGTAATAATCGGCTCCACCTCTGATATTATTAACTAAACCTCTAACATTATTGGCATTATTTTGTTGTAAATAATTAGTGCCACCGTCTGCATTTTTAACTTCTTGATAGATATCTGATCTCCCCGGTGTTCTGCGATAAAAGAGGCCATAATTAATGAAAAAATTCAATTTGTTTTTTCTGTAATTTAAAATGGCTGTTCCTCCAAAATTTTCAGGATAACCTAAATTAAGTTCGTAAGCAGCATTAAATCCTTGATTTTGATTTTTCTTTAAAATAATATTAATGATACCAGCCATTCCTTCTGCCTCGTAACGAGCAGATGGATTGGTGATAATTTCAACCTTTTCAATCATATTTCCTTGTAAGGAAGAAAGACCTGAGCTACCATTTGTTCCTAAAAGTGTAGAAGGTTTACCATC
>JACCDM010129508.1_pt1 | contig 21374 bp, 19 predicted proteins | sample 7445851 | NCBI WGS metagenome assembly JACCDM01 (sample SAMN15323438, study PRJNA562643) | freshwater metagenome | isolation source: river surface water | place: USA:Blue River Watershed | collected 2017-08-16
ATTGCAATGACGGATGCAGAAATTATTAAAACAGTCCCTAAATCTGGCTGAGCAACGATCAGAAGAATCGGAACTGCTGCGACCAAGAGTGAGTAGAGAACTTGTCGATCGGTTGGGTGCTTGGCGCCCGCGTCACGTTCGGCGAGAATTAATGCCATTCCAACAATAATTGTTAACTTAGCAATCTCTGCAGGCTGTATTTGAAATCCCCCAGGAAATGAGATCCAAGATCTTGCTCCATTTACGATGCTTCCAACACCTGGAATTAAAACTAGAAGTAAGCCGAGGACGCCCAGACCCCAAATTATTGGTGTGTAAGCACGCAATAATCGATAATCAATCAGCGTGACGCCGTAAGCGAGCGCAAGTCCGATGATTACATTCAAAAGTTGTCGCTTTAAGTAATACTCAGGATCCTGGCCATTCGCTGCGAACCAATCACGTGTTGCCGCATAAACAAGCAGAATTCCAATCCCAGTCAGAAGTAATACAGATACATTGATTATCGGATCTGTTCCTAGCAAAAAACGTTTGCGTTCAACTCTTCGAGATGACTTAGAAGTTTGCATTATGAAGTCTTGCTATCGATAGTTGGTATTTCTGAAACAGGGCCACTAGGAAAAATCGCTTTTTTCCCATTCTCGCCAAATATATATTCGTAGATACGACGAACGCCGGCTCCGCTTGTCGTCGCTCCAAATCCACCTTGGCTAACCATCATCACAACAACGTATTTAGGTTTTTTAGCGGGAGCATAGGAAGCGAACCAAGAAGTATCATCCTTAGCAGATCCATCTAAATTCCTTCCAAATACTTGTCCGGTTCCAGTCTTTCCACTCACTTCGGCTTGCAATCCTGAGAATACTCCGCGCGCAGTTCCTGAAGTAACAACCGCTCTTAACGACCGTTTCAAAAGTTCTAGCGTCGAGTCTGGGACGGGTAGTTTGCCAGTAACTTCTGGCTCCATTTCTTTTATAACTCTATTAGTCGGAGAAACAATAGCTCTTGCAATTTTGGGTTTCATTAAATTTCCACCGTTTGCAATCGCACCGTACATAACTGCCATTTGAATGGGTGTCATCAAGACATCTCCTTGACCGATCGAAAAATTCACCATATCTCCCGCTCTTACTCGGTCACCATCAAGGCAATTTTCTCTTGCCAACGCAATCAAATAAGGAGTTAATTGAGATTTTTGAGCTCGCGCCTGGTAATCACAGAAAAATTCTTTATTTCGGGAGTACCAAGATTTCTTCCATTCTCGGTCTGGTAGGCGCCCCTTAACTTCAGATGGCAGATCGATACCGGTGCGCTTGCCTACCCCAAATCCGGCTGCGGCTTTGAAGAAATTATCGTTCGGATTTGGCTTTGGCTTTAATCCTCCATCGCGAACCCATTCGTCATATGCAATTTGATACCAAATCGAGTCACATGAAATTGCCATTGCCGTAACCAAATTAATTCTTCCGGCAGGCTTGCTATCGTAATTCCTAAAGGTTCGATCGCCGAATGTAACCTCACTCGGACAGTTAAATGTATTTGCCAAGTTGTAGTTTGCAGCGCCCGCAGCGGCCAGCGAAACAACTTTGAATGCCGAAGCGGGAGCAAAACTTCCTTGGATGGCTCGAGAGAGTGCAGGGACTCCACTTCGTTCGCTATAAAGTTCTTTAGCTTGTCTGACGGTGATTCCATTCTCCCAAATATTTAAATCATAATCGGGATAAGAAGCCATCGCTAAAACTCGACCCTTCAAATCCATAACCACGGCTGCACCAGAATCACCACGGTATCCATTTGCTCGAGCACGAAAGACGGAATCACGAAGCTCCTTCTCTACGGCAGCCTGAAGTTTCGCATTTATATTTAAAACAAGATGATTTCCCGGTATTGGAGCAATATTTTTGGATTCTCGTGTAACCGATTCTTTGTTGTTCACAATTACCGTGCGAACTCCCGGAGTTCCGCGTAAAGCTTCATCGTATTGAAGTTCAATACCTGCTTTGCCAACTAACTCATTTCGATAATATTTTTTACCTAATTCGTTATTTAAATCGTCTTCCGTTATTGGTCCGACATATCCAAGAATATGTGTTGCGCGTTCATCTGATTTGGAAGGATAGTTTCGAATCGATACAGGCTCAGCGCCAATTCCTGGGAACTGATCAGAACGTTCTACAATCTTTAGAACTTGCTCCTCGGTAGCTTCTTTGGTGATCGGGATCGGTTGGTATCGATTACCAGTCCAACAACCATTTCGCTCCTCTTTTGGCAACTCTCCGCAAAGTCGCGTACGGGCAAAAACATCACTGAATTCCAATTTGAGTATTTGAGACACTCGCTCAAGGACGACTTTGCCATCGTCATTTTGCTGATCAAGAATCGAGCGATCTGCAGTGACCATTAGCCCAGCTTTGTTTGTGGCTAGTTTTTCACCCGAGATATCAACAATTAAGCCGCGCAAGGCAGGAGTAACGATATCTCTGCTCTGAATATCCAATGCCGCCTCTTGGTAACGAGGGCCATCGGCGATTTGCAGATAGAAGAGTCGTCCAAAAAGCGCAATCATCAAGGAAATTACAAAAACTTGAGCAACAAGAATCGCGATGGAAGTTCTATCTCTCATCTCTCCCTCGCTGTCAGAGAAAGTTGATAGAACTTAATTGTCAACGGAATGTAAATGGGAGCAAGAACAAAACTCCAAAGTGTATTTCCGATAACTTCCGATATTAAAATGCTAATCGACGATAGTTCTTGCCCAAGAATTGCTCCAATCACTATAAATAACAGGAGCAGAACCGCTGAACTAGACGCAGTTACTAGAGTCATTTGCAGCGGGCTTAACTGTGGATCCAAATTACCCCTGACTGTGGTTGCCAAGAAATAGCAGAACCCAGTGAGTATTAGCGTCCATAAACCAAATGGCGACTCTAGAGTTGGCGAGAAGTCAGCAATAAATCCGGCGAAGAATCCGATAAGCATCGCGTTACTGGGCTCCTCTTGAAGCGTCCAAGCAATTACAAAGACAAGATAAAGAGAGAATCCACCAATAAAGAAATTTATTCGATTGATAAAACCCTCTTGAAGAATAAAGAATCCCGAAAGTGTTAAGAGGATGTAAGGAATTCGAGCAATATTCATAGTTGTAACCTGGATTTATTCATTCGGCGTTGGAGTAACGAAAACAGTTACTGTCGGGGCTGGCCTCGGCGCCTTCGGAACTAGAGCGTCTCCTGGATCGCCGGCGACCGATTCTAAAACAACGCTCACAACACCAAGTGAATTGAAATCTACGTAAGGTTCGACTTTAGCTTTTTTTGTTAGCTGACCCAAACTGTTTTCAACAAAACTCACTCTCCCAACCGGCACTCCTGGCACGAATGGTTTATCTCCGGAGCTTCCTCTAGAAAGCAAAACGTCTCCGACACTTAAATCGGAGGATGCGCTCAACATTTGTAACGAGAAATTATCGCCCCCTTCCCCAGAGAGAATTCCCATAAATTGTGAGCCTGCAACTCTTACGCCTAATCTAAAATTCGGATCGCTCATCAACATAATTATTGAAGCGTTATTACTGACTGATTTCACTACCCCTACTAATCCATTTTCGGAAATAACTGTCATATCCGTAGAAATTCCAGAGGCGCTTCCTTTATCAATGATTATTGTCTCGCCAATAGTTGCAGTGCCACCTTTTCCGATAACTCGAGCACTAATAGTTCTATATTTCGCTCTTCCGGCGAGATCTAGTACGCCTTTTAATTGCTTCAATTCGCCCACTACATTTTCATTCAGAATATTGGTATTTCGTAACTCTTGATTTTCTCTCTCTAATTCAGCAACGCGACTTTGTGCAGATCTCAAACCGCTCAAATTGTCGAGAAAATTTGAAATTGGCGACAAAATTGCGGTGCTGAGAGACTGAAAGGGAGTAAGCGCACTTTGCGCAGCTGTTCGCAGTGATGACACAACGCTAAGTCCACGTAGGTCCAGTGTGATTAGAAATAAAGATGTAACCAGAAGCGAGACCAGAAGAAGTCGAGTGCGATTGGTCCGCTTAGTCGTCATTACTTCCTATCGACGAGGCTCGGAGATTAGAACTTTCTCTAGAGCTTCGAACTCCTCGATACATTTTCCAGAACCTTCAACAACAGCTAATAAGGGTCGCTCTGCGATATGTATCGGGATATTTGTTTCGTGGCGCAATCTCTCATCTAGTCCTCTAAGCAGCGCTCCTCCGCCCGTTAAGAAAATTCCACGATCCATCAAGTCCGCAGATAACTCAGGCGGCGTCTTATCCAATGTTGCTTTGACCGCATTTACGATGGCGGTGACTGGCTCCTCTAGCGCTTTTCGAATTTCTTCGGCTGAGATAACGATTGTTTTTGGTAGCCCGGTGGCAACATCTCTTCCACGTATTTCGGCATCAGGCTCATCCCGCAATGGATAAGCAGAGCCAACCGCCATCTTAATTTCTTCTGCGGTCCGCTCGCCAAGCAGCATTGAATATTCGCGCTTAATCCAACTAATAATTGCTTGATCTAATTCGTCGCCACCGACACGGATTGAACCAGCGGAAACGATTCCGCCCATAGAAATAACAGCAACTTCAGTTGTTCCACCGCCAATGTCTACAACCATGTTTCCGGTTGGTTCATGAATGGGAAGGTTTGCACCTATCGCCGCTGCCATCGGCTCTTCAATTATGTATACCTTTCGAGCTCCAGCTTCGTATCCAGCATCTTTAACAGCGCGTTGTTCAACGCCAGTGATTCCTGAGGGAACGCAGATTACGATTCTCGGTTTTGCAAGATAGGTATGTTTATGAACTTGGCGAATAAAATATTTAATCATTAAAGCCGTGGTATCGAAATCTGCGATCACACCATCTTTTAATGGACGAATAGCGACGATACTTCCTGGAGTTCTTCCAATCATTCGCTTTGCTTCCGCGCCTACGGCAAGGACCGCTCCGGTATCTTGATTAACGGCTACGACGCTCGGTTCATTTAAAACGATGCCTTTACCTCTTACATAGACCAAAGTGTTGGCGGTTCCAAGATCTATCGCCATATCTCGACCGAAGAAACTACCTCGAGAATTCATACCCGCCATTATTTCACTCCTTGTAGTTCGGGGAAGAAAATCAAAATCTCACGTTGGGCTGACTCCGAAGAATCTGAACCATGAACGAGATTTTGTACAACTTTAGTTCCTTGGTCTCTTGCCAAGTCACCGCGAATGGTACCGGGTGCGGCATTTGTGGGCTCAGTTGCGCCCGCTAGAGATCTAAAACCTTCAATGACGCGATTGCCAGAGACAACCATTGCGACGATTGGACCGCTCTGCATGAACTCAAGTAGTGGTTCGAAAAAAGGCTTACCTTCATGTTCTTGATAATGATTTTTTAATTGGTTAATCGAAACAAGAGACATCTTTAGATTTTCGACGACATAACCTTTAGCTTCAATTCGGCGAATAATTTCGCCAATAAGGCCGCGGCGAACGCCATCCGGCTTTATGAGTACCAAAGTTTGCTCTTTTTGGGAGGTCATCACAGACCCAAGTCTATTGTGGATTTTCCCCCTGGCGAGCCCGCTTGAGCGCCTCTCCCTTTCGGCCAATCACAATCGCACCAACCCACAATGAGAGAAAAAGAGCTCCCATGAAGAACATAGAAAAAATGTAAAACCCGTAAAGAATAATCCCGAATTGAAGTATCCATCCAAGTATCCATCCAATTTTGCTCTTCAAAGTTCCGAGAGCCAAAAAAGCGAGTACGACTAGCGCAAGTCCAAGCCGCAAGCCCTCTCTGGAAGTAAGGTCTTTCGCAAGTAATAGGGCGAATCCAAGTAGCAAAATTTCCATTGACAACACTGAGCGCGCCAACATTTTCATCTATTCGTCATACCTTTTCTCTTTACTATCGATCTTATTTCACCAGCAGTAGCCACAGACCCAGTTACCAGTATTGCAACACTTCCATGATCTTGCATTTCAAGAGCCTTTAACTTGGCCGCCTCAAGTGCTTCTGCTAGCTGCGGGGCCGTAGAAATCTGAGCATCCTTAAATATTCCTGAGGCTATTTCGCTTACTTGATTTATTTCTGCGCACCTTGGAGATGAATTTCGAGTGAGTATTACCTGATCGATAATTGGAGAGATTTCAGTTAGAAATCCGGAGATGTCTTTATCTCCCATTGCTGCAAAAATCATGATAATTTTGTCGAAGTTGAATTCACTATTCAAAACCTCTTTGAGTGAGATCGCTCCATGTGGGTTATGTGCCGCGTCAATAATGACAGTGGGCTCTCTAGAGATAATTTCACAACGTCCTGGGGATGTCACATTTGCAAATGCGTTAGCTACAACTTCTTTAGATAATTCCGATTCGCCAGCAAAAACCTCCACCGCAGCTAGCGCTGTAGCCGCGTTGCTGGATTGATGTTTGCCGTGAAGCGGAAGGAATAAATCTTCATAAATTCCGTAAATTCCACGAATTGTCAGTAGTTGACCTCCAACTGCAACGTCACGTTTCACAACCTCGTATTCAATCCCCTCACGAAGAGGCGTCGTATTCATAGTGGCACATCGCTTCAATAGTGCCTGTGCCGCCTCGCGCTCCTGGCGGGCAAGGACCGCAAACTCTCCACTTTTGATAATTCCAGATTTGGTAGTTGCGATCTCGACCAGTGTGTTCCCCAAATACTCCATGTGATCAAATCCAATTGATGTAATAACCGCGACTTTGCTATCAATAACGTTGGTGGAATCCCATTCCCCTCCCATGCCGCATTCAAAAATCCCAATATCTACTGGATGCTCCGCGAACGTTACAAAGGCAAGCGCCGTCATCACTTCAAAAAATGAGAGCGGATCTGGCATTTTTTCGTCGACTAACGCTAAATATGGCTCAATATCTTTATAGTTCTTAACAAAAGTTAATTCATCAATTGGGCTTCCATTTATTGCAATCCGTTCCAGCATGCTCTCTAAATGTGGACTCGTGAATCTTCCAGTTCGCAAACCCAATTCTTGGCAGAGCGAATCAATAATCCTCGATGTTGAAGTTTTCCCATTCGTACCCGCAATATGAATTGTTGGATAAGAAAGTTGGGGTGATCCAAGATAATCAACTAAAAGTGCAATGCGTTCTAAAGTTGGATTTATTTTTGTTTCTGGCCAACGAGCTGATAACGCCTTTTCTATCTCTTGTAGGCTCATTGATTTTCTTAAGAATTTGGTAGAGAGGAGAGGAGAGACTCGATACGTTGAATTTCAGAGTCGCAGAATTCTAATCGGTTCCGAATTTCAGAGACGACTTCCATTGGAGCTTTCGCCATAAAATTCTCATTGCCAAGCTTTACTTGAGCAGTCTCACGATCCTTTTTAATATTTGCAAGATCTTTAGTTAAGCGCGCTCTTTCGGCTGCGACATCAACGCTGCCTGTTAGATCAAAGGAAACAGTAAATTTACCGATTTCAATCTTTGCGCTCGGCGAAAAGTTATTACCAGGCGCATCGAGGCGAACAAGGAATCGAATCGCATCCTCGTATTTTGTTCCGGGACCGGTTAGTCCGGTTATCTCGGCATTTATTCGAGCTGAATTCTTTATTCCTTGATCACTCCTGAAGCGGCGGATTTCTGTAATCAGTTGCTTCATATCTTCAACTACGTCATGGGCTTCTAAGTCTTTAGCGTGCCCGGAACCTGTCGGCCATTCTGCGATTACTAGTGATTCTCCTCCAGTTAATTTAATCCAGAGTTCCTCAGAGATAAATGGCATATTTGGGTGCATTAATCTCAAGAGATTATCTAATACATGACCAAGAACTCGCTTGGTTTTTTCAGCTTCTGGTCCACCTTTTGAAAAAGTGTCTTTTACTAATTCAAGATACCAATCACAAACTTCGTCCCAAGCGAAGTGATAGAGAGACTCGCTAGCTTTTGCGAACTCAAAGTTTTCGTAGAGCTCATCGACTGATGCGATGGTTCGATCCAATTCATCCAATATCCATCGATCAATATGGTTTAGCGAACTCCTTTCAGGGAGCGCGCCTTTAACATTCGCTCCATTCATAATGGCAAAGCGAGTGGCATTCCATATTTTGGTGGCGAAATTTCGTGCTCCAGCAATCCACTCTTCTGCGAGAGCTTGGTCTGTTCCCGGATTAGCGCCACGTGCCAAAGCGAATCTCAGGGCATCTGATCCATATTTATCCATAAATTCCAATGGGTCGATTACGTTCCCTTTGGATTTCGACATCTTCTTACCGTTCTTATCCCTCACAAGGCCATGTAGCGCAATAACGTCGAATGGATGTTTCCCATCCATCGCGAATAACGAGAAGATCATCATGCGTGCGACCCAGAAGAAGAGAATGTCATAGCCAGTAACGAGAACCGAAGTTGGATAAAACTTCTTTAAGTCCTCGGTTTTATCTGGCCAGCCGAGGGTTGAGAATGGCCAAAGCGCAGATGAAAACCAGGTATCTAATACATCTTCATCTTGAACCCAACCAGTTGGTGCAACTTCATCAGGACCAATAACTTTCATTTCGTCATTCGGTCCATACCAAACTGGAATTCGATGACCCCACCATAATTGACGCGAAATACACCAATCATGCATGTTGTCTACCCATTCGAAATAACGTGGCTCCATCTCAACTGGGGAAATTTTTACTTCTCCATTACGGACCGCATCTCCTGCCATCTTCGCTAACGGTGCAACTTTCACAAACCACTGTAAGGAGAGTCGTGGTTCTACGATTGTGTTGCAACGTGAACAATGGCCAACGCTATGTTTATAAGGACGTTTTTCCCACCCAAGTAATCCATCTTCCCGTAATTTCTCAACCAGAGCTTTGCGAGCCTTGAATCTATCCATTCCATCAAATTGCGTTCCGGTTCCCTCCATGACTCCGGACTCATTCATGATGACAATCATGGGCACGCCGTGGCGCATCCCCATTTCAAAGTCGTTTGGATCATGAGCTGCAGTAACTTTTACGGCACCAGTACCAAATTCTGGATCAACTAATTCATCTGCAATTATCGGAATCATTCTATTCACATAAGGAAGGCGGACTTGCTTACCAATCATTGATTTATATCGGTCATCATTTGGATTTACCGCTACTGCGCCGTCGCCGAGCATCGTTTCAGGGCGAGTTGTCGCAATAAAAATATGGTCGCCGTCTAAATCTCCGTATCTAATCTGAACAAATTCACCATCAATCTCCTGATAATCCACTTCGATATCAGAGAGTGCAGTTAAGCAACGAGGGCACCAGTTAATTATTCGCTCTGCTCGATAAATCAACCCAGCCTCGTAAAGTCGCTTGAAAATTGTTAAGACAGCTCGTGATAAGCCATCATCCATTGTGAAACGTTCCCGACTCCAATCAACGCTATCTCCGAGTCGTTTCATCTGGCCGAGAATTGCGCCACCGTATTCAGCTTTCCAATCCCATACTTTTTTGATGAATTCTTCTCTTCCAAGATCATGTCGGGTGATCTTGCTTTCAGCTAATTTCTTTTCAACTACGTTTTGTGTTGCGATGCCGGCATGATCCATCCCAGGAAGCCAGAGAGTTTCAAAACCCTTCATGCGTTTCATTCGAATCAATAAGTCTTGAATAGTGTGATCTAAAGCGTGACCGATATGGAGACTGCCAGTCACGTTCGGCGGCGGGATAACAATGGCAAATGGCGGTTTCTTAGAATTTGGATCAGCTTTGAAATACCCAGCGTCTAACCACTTTTTATAAAGTGCAGACTCAATCTCGTGAGGGGCGAAATTTGAGGGCAGCTCAGACATAAGACGCGATACTAGCGAGCGCTACGCGGTCTTCTCTTCTCCACGTTTACTGTTGCGCTTGACGCTATTTGGTCCTCGTTCCACATAAACCGGTGGCGTTTTCGAGCGAATAACCTCGGCATTGACGATTACTTTGCCAATTTCTTTCTTGCTTGGAACTTCGTACATCACAGGCAAGAGAATCTCTTCCATGATTGCTCTTAAACCTCTAGCGCCCGTTCCGCGCGCAATAGCTTGGTCGGCGATGATATCTAGAGCATCCTCTGCAATTTCTAGCTCAACATCATCCATAGAGAATAGGTGTTGATATTGCTTAACCAGAGCATTCTTTGGCTCGGTAAGAATTTGGAGTAGAGCTGCACGGTCCAAACTTTCAACTGAAGTCATGATTGGAAGGCGGCCGATAAATTCGGGAATCATTCCAAACTTCAATAAATCTTCCGGCATGGCATCCCCGAATGGATCATTCTTCTCATTTTCTTTAGTTACCTTGAGCGCTGCATTAAAACCAACACCAGCCTTACCTTTGCGCGCTTCAATGATTTTCTCGAGCCCAGCAAATGCTCCTCCAACAATAAACAGAACATTAGTTGTATCTATCTGAATAAATTCCTGATGCGGGTGCTTTCTTCCGCCTTGAGGTGGGACCGATGCGGTAGTTCCCTCTAAAATCTTAAGTAGCGCTTGTTGCACTCCTTCACCGGAAACATCCCGAGTAATCGAAGGATTTTCACTCTTGCGAGCAACTTTATCGATTTCATCAATGTAGATAATTCCAGTCTCAGCTTTTTTGACATCAAAATCTGCTGCTTGAATCAACTTTAAAAGTATATTTTCTACATCCTCACCAACGTAGCCAGCTTCGGTGAGTGCAGTCGCGTCTGCAATCGCAAATGGGACATTTAACATTCTGGCTAAAGTTTGGGCTAACAATGTCTTTCCGCAGCCAGTTGGACCAAGGAGCAGAATGTTGCTCTTGGCAATCTCAACGCCTTCTTCGCGATGACGGTCGCCAGATTTGATTCGCTTGTAATGGTTATATACGGCAACCGATAAGGATTTCTTGGCACGCTCTTGTCCGATTACATATTGATCTAGAAAATCAAAAATCTCTTGAGGTTTAGGAAGTTCTTGGAGACCGAGACCAGCTGCTTCGCTTAATTCGTCTTCGATTATCTCGTTGCAAAGATCGATACATTCGTCGCAGATATAAACACCTGGACCTGCAATCAACTTCTTGACTTGCTTCTGGGTCTTACCGCAGAAGGAGCACTTGAGAAGATCGCCGCTTTCACCGATGCGAGTCACGTCTGCCAACTTTCTCTAGGGAAGGCTCTAATGGTAAATCGCGAGCGCGCGCGAACGTCGGATATTGCTGTTCGCCTAGAGAGGAATTAACGCTTGAGAGAGGCTTTTCGGCTCGCCAAGATCTGGTCGACAAGTCCGTACTCAACAGCTTCTGCTGCAGTAAGAATCTTGTCTCGCTCAATATCTTTTGCGATCTCTTCTTTTGATTTCTTCGAGTGCTTGGAGAGCATCTCTTCTAGAAGTTCTCGCATGCGCAAGACTTCTTTAGCTTGGATTTCAATATCGGAGCCTTGTCCGCCACCTTCGCTATATGGCTGGTGGATAAGAATTCTTGAGTGTTCCAGCGCCATTCGCTTTCCTGCGGTACCGCCGGCAAGAAGAACTGCCGCAGCAGATGCTGCTTGACCAAGACAAATTGTCATCACGTCCGGACGTACAAATTGCATCGTGTCATAAATTGCAGTTAGGGCTGTGAATGAGCCACCTGGAGAATTGATGTACATCATGATGTCGCGATCAGGATCCATCGACTCCAGAGTTAAAAGCTGGGCCATTACATCGTTTGCGACAGTATCGTCGATGGCTTGGCCGAGAAAGATGATGCGCTCTTCAAATAGTTTTGTGTATGGATCTAGACGCTTGTATCCATATGAAGTTCTCTCTTCGATTGTTGGAAGCACATATCGATTCTGTGATTCATACTTACTCATCGAACAGTTCCTCCACTTCCAGAGACTTGGCCGGCTGATTTAACAACATGATCTACGAAGCCATACTCTTTTGCTTCTTCAGCGGTGAACCATCGGTCACGATCCGAATCAGCAGTGATAGTTTCGACTTTCTGGCCAGTGTGAAATGCAATTAAATCGGCCATTTTCTTCTTTGTGAATGACATCTGCTCTGCTTGAATCTTGATATCGGAAGCGGTTCCACCAATTCCACCGGATGGTTGGTGCATCATGATTCTTGCATGTGGAAGCGCGTAACGTTTTCCTGGGGCGCCAGCGCAAAGTAAGAACTGGCCCATCGATGCGGCGAGACCCATTGCAACAGTTGCCACATCATTCTTTACGTATTGCATCGTGTCATAGATCGCCATACCGGCTGAGATGGATCCACCGGGAGAATTAATGTAAAGATAAATATCTTTCTCTGGATCTTCAGCTGCCAACAAAAGCATCTGGGCAGCAATTGCGTTTGCCATTGAATCTTCAACGACGGAACCAAGGAAAATGATTCTTTCCTTTAAAAGGCGGTTGTAGACCTGGTCGTCTAGTCCACCGGCGGGGCTAGCCGCCAAGCGCGGGGTAATGAGCTCCAAGAAGTTCCTCCTGAGATTCGTTATGTATAGACCCTAACGCTCCCGAGCGACTTTTGCTTCCCAATAAGCGGCTTGTTCGCTCAGAGCGGATAGTTATTCAGACTTTTCTTCTGAGTTCGGCTTTGGGGTTAATTTCGAAAGATCAACGCTTCGCCCCGATGCATCTTTAATTTTCACTCTTTCGAGGGCAATCGCCAGTGCTTTCGTACGCGCAACTTCGGCCATAAGAGCCGTTATCTGGCCGGCCTGGGTCAACTGTTGCGCAAATTGTTCCGGTGTCATCCCGTATCTAGCAGCTGTTCGGATCAAATATTCGGTTAGTTCAGCCTCGGAAACTTGAACCTCTTCAGCTTTGACAATCGCATCTAACAAGAAATCAGCACGCACAGATCGAGTAACTTCCTCAGTTACTTCATTTCGGTGCGTCTCATCTTCAAGTCGATTCTCTTTTTCTAGATGGTCGTGCACCTCATCTTTTACTAGCTGTTCCGGAACTTGGATATCAACTTTATCTAGAAGATATTTCAAGAGTTCATCGCGCGCTTGCGCACCTTGTTCCATTGATTTCAATCGATTCAATCGCTCTTTTGTGTCGCTCTTTAATTCCGCAAGAGTTTCAAACTCGCTGGCTAATTTTGCAAACTCATCGTTTAGGTCTGGTAGTTCTCTCTTTTTAACAGCTTGAAGGGTAACTGTGACTTCTCCTGTTTCGCCTTCCTTCATTCCGACTAATTGAGCTGTGAAATTCTTTGATTCTCCGACTTTCATACCTTCGAGAGCCGTATCGAGTCCATCAATCATGCGGTTTGAGCCAACTTCATAGGAAATGCCATTCGCAGTTCCACCCTCAACTTCTTTACCTTCTATCTTGGCGACTAAATCAATTGTGACGAAATCTCCGGAAGCTGCATCTTTTTCAATTGTGACAAGAGTTCCAAAACGAATTCGAAGAGCCTCAACTTGATCTTCAACATCTTTTTCGCTCAATTCAACGTCGGGAACCGAGAGTTCTATCTCTGAAAAATCAGGGAGCTTTATTTCGGGGCGAACATCGACTTCTACTTCAAACTTAACTATTTCATTGTCCTTGAGTTCCTTGATATCGACGTTAGGTCGACCGACGACAAGGACTTCATTTTCACGAGCTGCTTGTGAGTAGAACTCAGGAAGCGCAGTGTTTATAGCTTCATTCAATACCGCTCCTCGACCCACGCGCTGATCGATAAGTTGACGCGGTACTTTGCCTTTACGAAAACCTGGGATTGAAACCTGTTGTGAAAGAGTTTGATAAGCAGTTGCTACATGTGGTTCAAGATCCTTGAAATCAAGATCTATAGAAATACGAACTCGAGTCGGTGAGAGAGTTTCGACGGCGCTCTTCACAGGACTCCTTACTAATTTGAATTACTGGTCGGGGCGGAGGGACTCGAACCCACGGTCTTCTGCTCCCAAAGCAGACGCGCTAGCCACTACGCTACGCCCCGCGGCGTAGGTGGCAGAGTCTAGATGAAAAATTCACATCTCATTACCTCAGCCGATACCGTATGCCCCTTAGGAAAATGGCCTAAGTGAGCAAACATTGCGGGTGTAGCTCAATGGTAGAGCTCTAGCCTTCCAAGCTAGCTATGCGGGTTCGATTCCCGTCACCCGCTCCAATCTCAAATGTTTTTTCACGTCGATACATTTCCAACCAAAGTAAAGACTGCAAAACCATTGAGTGTCATCGGGAAAGTGCCAGTAATTGGACCTCCGTCAGTAATCGCGACATTTAAATTCGTGACAAGTGATCCCACGGAAATAGTTCCTATGACGTGAAAATGATAAGACTTATATGGGGTATTACTTCGCACGTCAGTGACATATGAACTTGTATAGTCGTAATTCAGGGTACTTCCTGTACCTGAATTTGTTACGGTTAATCCAAACTTTCCAGCATTTGATTCGCATCTTCCTTGCAGGGTCATTTCAAAGCGATAGCTTTTATTTGGTTGCAAACTTCCTATATTCCCCGAAGTAGACGAAGTATTGATCGTATTTGTACTTAAAGTAAAAGTCGGAATCGTTTGATAATAAACATTTGATGGGCCGGCTGGTCCTGCGGGTCCGGTTTCACCAGTGTCACCCTTATCTCCTTTTAATCCCGTGTCGCCTTTGAGTCCGGTATCGCCCTTTGCTCCGGTTTCACCTTTTGCGCCGGCTTCACCTTTTGCGCCGCTCTCTCCCTTGTCCCCCTTAGCGCCTTGTGCACCTTGTGCGCCTTGAGCTCCTTGTGCGCCTGATTCACCCTTCTCGCCTTTAGAACCTTTTTCTCCTTTTTCACCCGGTGATCCAGCAACCGCTGTAGTCCGCTCTGAGGTATTTGTAGTTGAGCGCAAACTGACAGGAGATGGCCAACGATTTTTTGTTTTTGGTCCATAAATATTGAAATTGGAGATATCGATGTAGAAATCTCCATTGATTCCAACATTGGATGTTGGCGCACCTTTTCCGTTAAGGATTGTGTTAGCAATACTTTGATTAGTTCTTCCGGCTGAATTTGCTACCGGATTAATTGTTTGCAGAATAAGAGCTGCAATTAAGACAGCACGGATTGGCTTAATCATTTGCCCCTCCTTTTGGGGCTGGACTCCCGGGGTTCGGGATGGGGAGGTTTTATATTGGGCCGTTTGATAAGTTATCTACAGTCCAATTTGCCTATAGGAATTCTTAGGATTCAGGCGTATAACCTCCGCGGACTAGAAGACTCACACCTAGTTCTCACCTTCCAAGGTAACTTTTCTCAGAACCTGGGTGTTCCATAACAGCATCGAATACAAGAGTGTTCGCTGGATAGAAGAAGGAGTATCAATTGAAAAGAACAAAAATAGTTGCGGCGTCAGTTGCAGCTGCCGTAGCGCTATCGCTGGGAAATGTTTCCCTGGCCTCCGCAGATGACAAGAAAATGGGAAGAGACGCGATTTTGGGTAACGTCTTGAACGGACTTGTCGCTAAGGGAACTTTAACCACAACACAGGTTGATGCGATCCAAAAAGCACTCAAGGATTCGATGTCGTCCATGAAATCAGAAGTAAAAGTAATGAAGGATGCTTACTTGAAGGTTATAACCGACACTTTGGGAATCAGTGAATCGGATCTGCTTTCAAGAATTAAGGCTGGTGAAAGTCTTGCGGCTATTGCCGGAGCAAAGAAGGATGCTCTGGTAAGCGCAATCGTCGCTTTCCATTCGAAGAATGTTGAAGAGGCGTTAGCTGCGGGCCGAATCACCGCTGAACAAGCAACCAAATTGAAAGCCAACCTGCAGGATCGAATTACCGCTGAGGTAAATCGCGCCAAAGTCCTAGGAAAAATGAAAGGGTTGGAATTCATGGGCGGAAGAGGCCACGGGAAAGGTCCTCGTCCGTAATAACTCACATTCCCAAAAGTTAGGCACTACCTCCTCATAGAAAAGAACCACCAGTAGAAACACTGGTGGTTCTTCTGTTTTTCGCTGAAGTTTTGAGAGAGATTGCCTATGAAAGTCCATGTAGGAAGCGATCACGCCGGACTTGAATTCAAGAACAAAATAGTTGCCCATTTAAAAGCCAAAGGCCATGAAGTGGTTGATCACGGACCACATAAATTCGATCCGCTTGATGACTATCCCGTTTTCTGTTTCCCTGCTGCGGAAGCTGTTGGAAGAGAGCCAGGTTCATTCGGAGTTGTATTAGGAGGCTCTGGAAATGGTGAACAGATGGTCGCCAACAAAGTTAAAGGCGTTAGGGCGGCGTTGGTGTGGAGTATCGAGATTGCCAAATTAGCGAGAACTCATAACGATGCGAATGTAATCTCTTTAGGTGGTCGCATGCATGACGAGGCCTTGTGCCTCGAAATGGTTGATGTATTTCTAGCGACTCCGTTTAGCAATGATGAACGACATGTTCGTCGAATCGGGATGATTTCAAAGTATGAAAAAGATGGGTCAATCTAAAGTTTTCTATAGCAGAAATCTGTAACAACGTGTTCTTTTGAAATTCCTTTTCCTTCAAATTTAGTTATTGGACGCCAATCCGGTCTATTTATAACTCCACCTGCGAAATCTGGGTTAGCCGCAAAATTTCGTTCAATCTCTTGAGCATACGGAAGCCAATCAGTAGCGATAGATATCTCCCCTCCAGGCTTAAGTTTCTTACTCATCAAAGCTATGAAATTGGGTTGTAGTAACCGCCGTTTATTTTGTTTTCTTTTATGCCATGGATCAGGAAAAAAGATATGGAAACCATCAATTGAGGTGTCATCAACGTGATCTGTTAGTACGTCCAAAATATCTGCGTTAACAATTCTCAAATTTCTTATAGACAATTCCTCGGCGCGAATGATTAAAGCTCCGATTCCGGGGCGGTGCACTTCAATAGCAACGTATCCGATATCCGGATTTGCGGCGGCGATTTTTGCAGTTGCTTCACCCATGCCGCTTCCGATTTCGAAGATAACCTTCTTCGGTGTGAATGAATAAAATATATCTTTTGGATCAATTTTGCCTTGTAGCGGTATCTCATATCTATTCCAATGATTCACCAGCGCCTCAGCCTGCGCTTTAGTCATCCTGTCCCCGCGAAGCCGAAAGCTCCTCAAGCGAAAAGCAGATCGGTTTTCCATAGTGGCAAATATTCTCATTATGGTTGGATGAGCGCATGCCAGGTAACAATCTCTCTCGCGCTGAAGCCTTTGAGCGCTCGAGCCTTCTTCGTGTAGAGAACTACGAAGTGACTATTGATGTCACAAAAGGCGCTGAGACGTTCTACGCAAAATCTGTTGTTAAGTTCAAATGCAACCGACCAGGAGCTTCCACATTTATAGATGCCGTTGGGAAAAAAATTATTTCTGCCACGTTAAACGGAGTCTCAATCCCAGATTCAAAATTTACGGGCCAAACTTTATTTCTAGATGAACTACAGAGTGAAAATGAACTCATAGTCGAAATTGAGGCTATTTACTCAAAAACGGGTGAAGGTCTGCAGCGCTCAGTCGATCCAGTTGATAACGAGGTCTATCTCTACTCTCAAGGTGAAACAGCCTTCATCAGAAACATGTATCCCTGCTTCGACCAACCGGACCTAAAGGCAACTTTCGACTTTAAAGTAATCGCACCTGCCCATTGGGAAGTAATATCAAATAATCCAGTCAAGAATTCCATTAAAGCGGGAGATACAAAAACTTGGGAGTTCACAACTACACCGGTTATGTCTACCTACATTACTGCCGTAGTTGCTGGACCTTACGCATATGTTCAAGACGAGTACAAGGGCGCTAAAACTATTCCGTTAGGCATTTACTGCAGAAAATCATTATTCCAGCACTTGGATGCTGATGAAATTTTCTTGATTACCAAACAGGGTTTTGAATATTTCGAAAAGGTTTTTGGCCTCGCATATGCCTTCGATAAATACGATCAGATTGCTGTCGTAGATTTCAATTGGGGAGCAATGGAGAATGCTGGTTGTGTAACTTTCCGAGAAGAATTACTGGTTTTCCGCTCTAAAGTGACAGAGCGAATGTATAACGCTCGAGCAAATACGATTCTGCATGAGATGGCTCATATGTGGTTTGGAAATCTAGTTACGATGAAATGGTGGGACGACCTCTGGCTCAATGAGTCTTTCGCAGAATGGTCTTCATATCTGGCCTTGGTTGAAGCTACTAAATTCACAAATTCGTGGGCTGGATTTAATGCTGAGAGAAAGAACTGGGCTTACCGGCAAGACCAATTAACTTCTACTCACCCAATAGCTACCGACATGGTTGATATTGAGACAGTAAAGGCAAATTTCGACGGCATCACCTATGCAAAAGGCGCATCGGTTTTGCAGCAGTTAGTCGCACATGTCGGTCGAGAGAATTTCATCTCTGGTCTGCAGACTTACTTCGCAAAACATGCCTATAAAAATACGACGCTGAAAGATTTATTGAGTGAATTAGAAAAGACGAGCGGTCGTCGACTTGATCCATGGGTAGCAACTTGGTTACAGACTTCCGGAGTAAACACTTTGCGCCCAAAAGTGAAACTAACGGGAAATAAATATGAATCGGTCTCAATTAAACAAGAGCCACCAACTATTCCGGTTGGCTCGAGCGACCTTCGTCCGCACCGTATGGCAATCGCGCTTTATGACTTGAATGACTTTAAATTTACTCTGCGTAAATCGATTGAGTTAGATGTTCAAGGTGAGATAACTGAGGTGCCTGCTTTTTCCGGCGAACCTTTGGCTGACTTATTGTTGATTAACGATCGAGATTTAACTTTCGCAAAAATTCGCTTCGATGAGAAATCCGTTGAATCTCTAAAACAAAATTTAGGAAAGTTGACTGACGGACTCACTCGAGCACTTTGTTGGTCTGCGTCGTGGGACATGCTTCGCGATGCCGAACTATCCCCGTCTGATTACGTTGATATTGCAATTGCAGGACTTCCCGGCGAAGATGATGTGACCACCATTTCAGCTGTAGGTAGCCAACTTCATTCAACAATTGAGGTTTATGCGGCACCAAAGAATCGAGATGCGTTACGCGAGAAAGTTGCTGCTGCAATTGAGAAGTTACTAAACAGTTCAAAAGCCGGAAGCGATCTGCAACTACAATATGCAAGGATTTTTGCCTCTCTCGCTCATACGAAAGAACAAAGTTTAAGAGTTAGGGAGTTGTTGGATGGAAAACTTCCTGGATTAGTTATCGATGCAGATCTGCGGTGGCATCTTCTCTTATCACTTGTTGAGAGAGGGATTGCTTCTAAATTTGAAGTTGACGATGAGTTGAAGAGAGACAATACGTTGACGGGACAACTTGCCCACGAACGTTGCCTTGCAGCATTTCCAGATTTACAGGCAAAAGAGGCAGCATTTACAAAAGCTACCGAAAATTTCGAAATAACCAATTGGATGAGGCTCTCCGCTCTTCAAGGATTTGCGCGGCCCCTGCATCGAGAATTACATGAAAAGTTTATTGATCGTTACTTTGCCTTGATTCTTAATGTTTACAACACTAAATCTTATGAAGAATCCTCGAGCATTATTGATATCTTGTTTCCAAGTTACGTCGTAACTAAAGAAACCTTGGCTAAAACGGTTAATTGGCTAGATGGCCCAGGCAAGGACGCTCATCCCACGCTGCGTCGACATTTGATTGAATCTAAAGATGCCCTGGAGCGAGCCTTAAGGGTTCAGGCTATAGACCGCTAATTTATTCAGGAATTTGAGTTAATAATTCGGGTTTTGATTTTCGTTTCTTTGCCTTAGTTAAATTCTCGCCCGCTATAACCAAAAGCCATACCACTAAGAAAATTGAAACTGGTGCTACAAAGAACCAAATTACGGCATCTAAAAACGGTAGTGGATCTCCGGGCAGCGAACCATCTTCACTAAGCGCAAGATTCATGGATAAAAGTCTATGCAGTAGCAGCGGCTACGCCAAATGGTTCAAGGTATGGAACCCAACGTGAATCTGCTCTGCCAGTTCCGAGAATTCTCCAAGCCGCACCAACGGGCTCACGAGGAATTGATCGCAATCTCCAACCCAATTCTTTTAGCGTCTTATCAGCTTTTAAATGATTACATTTGTGACAAGCGCTAACAACGTTATCCCACGTGTGATCGCCACCACGACTCTTTGGAACAACATGATCGATTGACGTTGCAGTGGCTGCGCAATAAACACATCGACCGCCATCGCGAGCAAAAATAGCTCGGCGAGATAGCGGGACAGTATGTCTGTACGGAATTTTTACAAACTTATGAAGACGAATTACTGCTGGAAGCGTTAGTGAACCTGTCGCATATCTGAGTTCAATTCCGGAATCTTCAACCATGGTTGCACGATTGTTCAAAACTAAAATGAGCGCGCGTCTATCAGAAACGACACCTAGTGGCTCGTAGGTGGCGTTCAGAACTAAAGTCCTTCTGGTCGTTACCGACACTTTGTCTAAACCCCTTTATCCAACGCGTGGCTCGCGCCGTGGAGGAAATCCTGCCCGAACTTCCTCGGAATTGTGGGGAATTAAGGTCAATTTCTTATAAAGTCCGTCTCAAATGGAGCTGGATTTGAGCACGCAGGAACTCTTGGACTGGTTCCTAGGCGCTCCCGTACGAATTCTTGTAATACTTGTAATCGCCCTGATAGTTCAAAGGATTGCTTCTCGCGCCATTGTCCGAACGCTGGGGAAGATTGCTGAGGCCGATTTCATCCCAGGTGAGCGAACTCAAGGCAACCGGCAACGAGAGCGCGCAAGAACTGCCGCAACAGTCTTATCGAGTTCTTCTAAAGCGCTTATTGGCCTTATTGCGGGAGCGATGATTCTTGGCGAACTAGGCGTTGACCTGGGTCCTCTAGTTGCATCTGCAGGCGTTGTTGGATTTGCAGTTGGCCTTGGTGCGCAAACAATTGTTAGAGATGTATTTTCCGGAATTATTATGTTGATTGAAGATCAATATGGTGTTGGTGATCGCGTTGATGTGCTTGAAGTTAAAGGTCGCGTTGAAACAGTGGGATTGCGAATTACTACAGTAAGAGATCGCGCTGGAACGCTTTGGTACTTAAGAAATGGCGAAATTCTTAAAGTTGGCAATCTCTCTCAAAAACGGCGTGGCTGATTAATCATTGAATTTGCAGCCATAACCAGATAGTCCCAGAGTTCTTTTTTCAGATCAGATTCAAGCTCGATTTCATCAACCGCAGATTTCATATTTCGAAGCCAAGAGTCTCGTTCTAATTCGCCTATTTTGAATTCGGCATGACGCATTCTTAATCTAGGGTGCCCCCTCTGCTCGCTATAAGTTGTTGGTCCTCCCCAGTATTGTTCCAAGAACATCAATAATCTTTCTGCCGCACCTTTCATATCATTATCTGGATACATTGGACGTAAAACAGGATCAACACTTACAAGCGCATAGAAATGTG